>Ga0116229_10001870_pt1 | contig 33671 bp, 35 predicted proteins | sample S1TSphgellanicum_3_FD_87313 | JGI IMG/M metagenome (GOLD analysis project Ga0116229, IMG submission 87313) | Host-associated microbial communities from peat moss isolated from Minnesota, USA - S1T2_Fc - Sphagnum magellanicum MG | ecosystem: Host-associated > Plants > Peat moss > Unclassified...
CCAACTTGAACGGCGCGTTGGCGCGGGTCGGCAGATCTTTCAGGCTGATCTGATACTTGCGTCCGTTATGCTCCTGCTCCAGCGGGACCATCCCCTCCCATACCGGCGGCAGCTTCGTCAGTAGACGACCGTCGCGATCCCGCTGGAGGGCGGCTTCCGGCGGCGCGGCGGACAGAGGGTGCTGGAGCCCGGGGAAGTCGGCGAACAGGTTATTGAAGCTGCGGTTTTCCGCATAGATGACGACGATATGGTCGATCTTGGCTTTGAGCGCGGCGTCTGTCGCGGCGTCCGCCAGCGCGCTGCGAGCGCGGTCGTCAGCCGAGGCCGCCCCAGCTAGGCCTGCCGCGCCCACCGCGACCATGCCCGTCAGAACGGCGCGGCGGTCGGGGGTTGCGGCCTCGGAAGAACCGGTCGGGATGTCGTGATCGTCCTGGGTCGCCAAGCGAGGCTCCTTCATCTCTGGGTGCGTGGGGTCGCTATTCCACTTGAGACCTACAATTCTAGAACATTTTTTGAGGGCTTACGCGTCTTGCCCAAACTTTCGCCCAAATCTGCGCAAATTCATCCGTAATTAGATTATTTGCGTTGCTCCGACCCGCCCATTTCGTCAGGTTTGCGCGTGGCTTGCGCGCCGTCGCGCGCTATGGAGGAGGCGATCATGGTGCTGTCTCAATGGGAACTGATCTTACGTCTGCTGCTGGGTGGGCGCAGGCTCGATCATCCTGCGCAATGAGGCGGTGAAGAGATTGGCCACGGCGGCGAGCATCGGGGCTGTCGTCGGCATAGGCCTGGCAGCTAGGGTCGGATTTTACACGGCTGCCGTTGCTTCAACCTTGATTATTGTGGGCATTTTGGCGGGCCTCAAACCTTTGGGGGAGCGGTTTCGCGCCACGTGCACAGCGCTGGAGCTGCAACTTCTTGGCCAACATGGCGAGATGACGGTCGCCGTGTTGGAACAGGCGCTAGGTCGTCGTGCGGCTGCAGGAGGCGTCGACTCATGACTGTAATTTGCGCGCCGACCTGCCCGGTAGGCGACCAGGCGTCAAAGACGCAATACGCGGCGCTGCCCTATCGGCTCGGCGAAGCCGGCGCCCTTGATATCCTTCTCGTGACGACCCGCGAGAGCCGCCGCTGGGTCATACCCAAGGGCTGGCCCATGAAAAAGCGGGCGCCGTGGCGTGCGGCTGAACGCGAGGCGCTTGAGGAGGCCGGCGTCGAGGGCGTCATCGCCAAGACGCACCTTGGGGGCTACCACTACGTCAAACGCGGTCCAAACGGCCAATCCTGGCCATGCGAGGTGTTGGTTTACCCCCTGGAGGTTCGTCATGAGCTGGCGTTGTGGCGAGAAGGGGATCAGCGGTCGCGCGGCTGGTTCACCGCCGCGCGTGCGATGGAGTTGGTTGAGGAGCCTGATCTTAAGCTGCTGATCCGCTCATTAATCTTGAGCGCCGCTATCGACGCACTCTAAGCTTTTGAAGATAAAGCATGATTCAAGGATCAAACAATTCCGTTTGACCGCATCATGCTTTAGACGCGTCGCGACCAATTTCAGAAATTTAGCTCCAAGGAACGCTAGACGTATTCTGGCGTTTGATCAGGCGACGGGGATCGGCCGCAGACCTTGCGGCGTCAGAGTCCGTATTCCAACGGAGAACGACAATGTTGAGGTGGGCGCTTATATTTCTCGTTGTCGCCTTGATCGCAGGACTGCTCGGCTTTTCCGGCGTCGCCGGGGCCGCTGGCAATATCGCTTATATCCTTTTCGTCATCTTCATCGTTCTGTTTTTAGTGTCGGGTGTTATGCATCTGATGCGGGGACGAGGTATCTGACGTAACTGCAGAATTGGGTTTGGCGCGGGGTTGTTAGCTTAGGGCCCCGCGCCGCTCCAGCCGCCACTGCTGGTCTGGCGTGAAGGCGTCGCCGTTCCAGGCCATGACCGTCACCACGGCGTTTTGGGGCGTGATCTCGATCACATTGAAGCTCGGCGCCGCGCCGCGGGTGCGGCGCGACAAGGTGCCGGCGCCGACGGCGTAGGTCTTGCTGTCGCCGAACGGCAGGGCGAAGGCGAATGGGATGTGGACATGGCCGGTCAGCACCAGGTCGATCCCGCCATCTACGAACCGCTGCGCGGCGTCGGCGCCGCGATAGACCCCGCCGGTGACGGCGAAATCCTGCATATCTATCAAAGGGTGGTGACAGCCCACCACCTTAAGCGCCTCCGCCGGCTGGGCCGCGAGGCCCGCAATGACCGCGTCTGTGGCGGCGCGGCTGATCGCACCTTTGGACCAGTCGGGTCGCGGTTGGGCGCCGCGGGCCGTATTGATCATCCAAACCGCCAGCGCCGCATTGCCGAAGCTGGTCGGGCTTGAGGGGCCTATATAGCGCCGGTAGCGCGCGAACGGCCGCAGCGCCCGCAAGGGAATATTCCAATAGGGCGTGTCGTGGTTGCCGGGCGTCAGGATCGCCGGTTGCGGCAGCCGACGCCGCCAAGCCGCCGCTGCGCGGAACTCGCGCGGCAAGCCGTTCAGCGTCAGATCGCCCGTCACAACAATCAAGTCCGGGGCAAGCGTGTGCGCGTAGGCGAGCGCGGCCTCGACCGCCGGTTCATCCTCTGCGCCGAAATGAATGTCGCTGAGATGGATCAGGCGCGTCATGGGGCTGATCGGTCCAAGATGGGGGCGGCTGTTGGCGACGGCTCAGGCGCGAAGGCGCGAAAACCTGCGGCTTGGAATTGGATCGCCACGGGCGACTCCAGTCTATGGGGTTCGCCATCCAGAATGGCCGGTATGCGTCCCCGCGCCCAGGCCTTGCCCGTGGTGCAGAGCTCGACCCGAACGGAGGCATCCTGGCGCCACCCTCCAAACAGCGTGCTGAAGCCCAGCCTGAAGGCATCAGTCGCGCCCCGAGGGTCTAGCGCTGCAGCTTCCAGCGCCTGCTGTCCGTTGATGGCGCGCGACACCAGAGGACACATCAGGGTCAGCGCCTGGGCCTTACGCTGCTCCCGGCCGTCGAGAGTGAACCGCAACCGTCCAGAGAAGGTGTGCGCCAAGGCGTGACGGGCGCGCAAAAACGCGAGCCGCAAGCGCCCTCTGCGTACGGCTTCGCGCGCGTGGGCCCACAGGGCCGGGGCTCCCAAGATGGCGGCCACATAGAAGGGCCGCCCGGCCACAAGGCCGCACGCGACGACCTGGGGCCGTCCATGGGCCAAGGTTTCCCTCAAGGCGTCGGGCCAGGGGCGTCTGCCGTAAAGCGCATGGGGGAGCATGTTCATGGTGCCGCCGGCCAGGGGCGCCACCCACGGCCCCTCCATACCGCACAGCTCGGCGGCCAAGGCCGCAGTGCCGTCGCCCGCCAACACGATTAACAAATCTGGTTTCGATCTGATCGCGGCGCCAAGGGCGGCGAGGATCGACGCAGGGGGCGCTTCGACAACCTCAATTGCGAGGTCGAACTCAGCCCCGATCTCGCGCAGAAGGGGCATGGCCGCTGGTGTGACGCCGCCTGACGCCGTGTTCACGACGGCGACGACACGGTTCAGCGAAAAGCTGTGTGACGCTGACGTCAAGCAGTTGACTTCTCCAGGGGAAGCTTGCCTACCAACGGCCTGTCGATCCCACGGTTCCGCTTAAAGTTGATTTTAGGAAAGCGACTTTTAATAAATTCGTGCCAGGGATTGACCACGAAAAGTAACCATTCCAATGCCCTATAGGGGGAAACATGCGCACGTCTTCTCTTCTCGCCATGACGGCGATCTCAGGCCTCATGGGCGCCACGGCGGCATCAGCCGCAGGCTTTTATGTTCAGGAACAGTCGGTCGTCGGTTTAGGGCGGGCCTATTCCGGCGAGGCCGCCGATACCGGGGCGGACTCTTTGTGGTGGAACCCGGCGTCCATCGCCGGTATCGCGCACTCCGAAATTTACGCGGGCCTGCAAGGTGAATTGGTGCAGGGCGACGAGACCAACGCGGGCTCGACCATCACCCGGCCCGGCCAGGCGACCACGCCGGTCGGCGGCTCCAATGCGGCCTATAAGCCGACCGAAAGCGCCATTGTGCCCAACATATCCAGCGCGCTGCGCCTCAACGATCAGTGGTCGGTTGGCTTGGCGATCACCTCGCCGTACAGCGACACCACCAAATATGCATCCAATAGCTGGACGCGCTACGACGGACTGAAGACCAAGCTCGTCACCATCGACGTGCAGCCGACCCTGGCCTGGAAGCCGGTCAGCTGGCTGGGCTTAGGCGTTGGCCTCGACGCCGAGCACGTCGATAGCTCGCTCTCCTCCGCCCTGCCCAACCTGTCCCCGCTGCTCCCCGACGGGACCGAGCTTTTGAAGGGCCACGGCTACAACTACGGCTGGGTCGTCGGCGCCCAGGTTCGCCCCAGCAGCGACCTGTCGGTCGGCTTGAGCTATCGCTCGCAAATCGATCACAAGCTCGACGGTTCGGTAACCGTCGGCGGCCTCTATGGACCTTTGGCGGCCTCCAACGGGACCCTGTCCGGCCACTCGACCTTCGATACGCCCTGGATCGCCACCATCGGCGCGCGCTGGACCTTCGCCCCGCGCTGGACGCTCGACGGCCAGGTGCAACGGTTCGGCTGGAGCGTGTTCAACGCGATCAACGTGACCGACATCGAAGGCGCGACCTCGGTTCCGGAAGACTATCGTGACACGACCAATGTGGCGGTTGGGCTTGAGTACGCTGTCACCCCGACGTGGACGGTGCGCACCGGCGCTCAATATGATGAGACGCCCACGGTGGATGCAGAGCGGTCCTCGCGGGTGCCTGACGGCGACCGCTGGCTGTTTGGCCTCGGCACGACGTTCAAACCCCGCACCTGGATAGCTGTTGACCTTTCGGCCGGCTATTTGGACGTCGCAAAGTCGTCGATCAACCGCAATGCGACGGCCTATGCCGGGACGCTGGCGGTCACGCCGATCACGGTCACCGGCGAAACCGGCAACAGCGACGTCACCCTGTCCAGCGGCGTGCATTTCTACTTCTAATTTGCGGCGCGGTCGCTGGGCCCTAAGGGGCTTTGGCGGCCGCGCCTTTTTCTCGCAGGCTCAGATAAGGCTTGGCCGGAACTGCGGTGAAGCTCTAACGTTGTCCGCGGAAGCACGGAGACGTCAGGATGCGTGAAAACGCCTGTTTAGCTTTGGTATTGGCGGCCGTTGGCCTGACAGGGTGCGCAACCGTCAAGGCCGGCGCGCAATCGGTGCAAACGGGCGCGCAAAACGTCCATGACCGAATTCCCTTCATGTATCACGAGCAGAAGGTGGCCGCGGGCGAGCCTGCGCCTGAGGAGCACCAAGCGCATCGTCAATATTATGATAAGCTGCATAAGCGCTATTACTATTATGATCCTGTCAAGAAAGCCTATTTCTGGGAAAATGGCGTCCCTAAAGACTGATTGCCCCGACATGAATTGCATAGGCTGGATCCAGATGGTGCGCGCGAGTCGCAGATTTCAAACCCTTGTCTGCGGCCTTGGGGCGGCGTCCGCCGCCGTCATCGTGATCGGGGGGCTGCCCGGCTGCGCGCTCCTGCCTAAGCCCAAGCCCATCGCGACCTTTACCTGTGCGCCCGCTCGTTTCCCGATCTACTTCGCAAAGGGCTCCGACGAGCTGAGCGATCAGGCGCGCGACGCCATCCGCGCCGGCGCCGATCTGGTCCGCACCTGTAAGGTCAGTGAGGTCGATGTGTTCGGCCTGACCGGCGTCGATGGGACGGCCGCGGTGGATCTCGACCTATCCAAGCGCAGAGCGGCCAATGTCGCTCAGGCCCTGGCCGCAGCCGGCCTGCCGCAGCCGTTATTCGATGTCGAAGGTCTAGGCGCCTCCACCGCCCGCACCGCCCAAGGGCGTCCGGCCATGCTACAGCGCAAGACTTTGGTGGTGATCCAGGTCGCCTCGCCGCCCACATCTTAAAGGCGGCGCCGAGGTTTAGGGGCGGCGGGGAACATGATCGCGACCGATATCGCCAAACGGGTCTACGACCACAATTTTCGGCTCGATCCGATCATCCGCAGCCTGCTGGATACGGACTTCTACAAGCTGTTGATGCTGCAGATGATCCGGGGGCTGTACCCGGACGTCCAGGCCACCTTCACCTTGCTGAACCGCAACCCTCGCATTCGCCTGGCCGAGGTGATCGACGAGGGGGAGCTGCGGGCTCAGCTCGATCACGCCCGCACCCTTCGCTTTACCCAGAAGGAGCTGATCTGGCTGGCGGGCAACACCTTCTATGGCCGCGCCCACATCTTCGACCCCGATTTCGTGCGCTGGCTGGCCGACTTCCAATTGCCCCCTTACGTCCTCACCCGCGAGGACGGACAGTTCGTGCTGGAGTTTTCCGGCCCCTGGACCCACGCCAGCCTTTGGGAAATCCCGGCGCTCGCCATCGTCAACGAGCTGCGCGCCCGGGCCGCACTGCGCAGCATCGGCCGCTTTGGACTCGATGTGATCTACGCCCGCGCCAAGGCCAAGCTGTGGGACAAGGTGGAGCGGCTTAAGCGGCTAGAGCGCCTGGCTATCTCCGATTTCGGTACGCGGCGGCGCCATGGTTTTCTCTGGCAGCGCTGGTGCGTGGAGGCGCTCAAAGAGGGGCTGGGATCGGCGTTTGTGGGCACCTCCAACGTGCTCTTGGCCATGGACCACGACCTGGAAGCCATCGGCACCAACGCCCACGAACTGCCCATGGCCCTGGCCGCCCTGGCCGAGGACGACGACAGCCGCCGCATGGCGCCCTATCGGGTGCTGGAGGACTGGCGCAAATACTATGGCGGCAACCTGCTGGTCGTCCTGCCCGACGCCTTCGGCTCGACCGCCTTCCTGAGCGCCGCGCCTGAGTGGGTGGCGGACTGGAAAGGCTTTCGTCCGGACTCCAGCCCGCCCATCGAGGGCGGCGAGCAAATCCTGGCCTGGTGGCGCGCCAAGGGGCGCGACCCCCGCGAAAAGCTCCTGGTCTTCTCCGACGCGCTCGACGTGGACGCGATTGAGACCACCTACCGCCATTTCGACGGCAAGGTGCGCATGAGCTTTGGCTGGGGCACCAACCTCACCAACGACTTCCGAGGCTGCGCCCCGGTCGACGACCCCGCCCTGAACCAGGCCCTGGCTCCCATCTCGCTGGTCTGCAAACTGTCGAGCGTCAATGGGCGGCCGGCGGTGAAACTGTCCGACAACCCGAATAAGGCGACCGGCGACCCCAAGGTGCAAGACGCTTACCGGCGGCTGTTTGGGGAGAAGGGGTTTGCGGTGCAGGCGGTGGAGGTTTGAGGGGGCGCCGGGATAGGTTAAGCTGCTTGCCACGCGCGTTACAGACACAATTGCGACCGTCGTGCGCGAAGCGTTTGAGCGCCGCCGCCGCGCAGAGACGCCTTTGCAGACCGCGGCGCGGCTGAGAGCCAAGTATGGCGTGGTGCTCAGCGAGGGCGCTAAGACGCCTTTGTCGAAAGAAGCGTTCGACGAGATGTGGGGTGATCATTCACAGTCGATTGCTTACGCCCAAGCGCTAGCCCGGAATTATACTGCTGATAAGTCAGATGTGTCCGTCGATGATTTTCTTAAAAACCGGCGCGTTGAAAGCGGTGAGTGATCGAGATCATTCTTGTTGTATATTGCTCTGATATTGAACGGTTAGCTGATTTTGATGTAAGGGCATACAGGTCGTGTAGGACTACAATTATTGCCTGACGCAGCGGTTCGTCCCAATGCCATGCCCAACGGCAAGGAGGGGCCGCTGTCCACCGCGAACATGGACACCACCCATTGATCTCGTGTAGTCTAAAAACTACATATGGTCGAACTTAAGCAGACGGAGACGTTTCGGAAGTGGTGGACGCGGCTGAAGGACAAGCGCGCGGCCGCCTTGATCTTCGCCCGGCTGGATCGCCTGTCCTATGGTCATGCCGGCGACGCGGAACCGGTGGGCGACGGGATCAGCGAGTTGCGCATTCATTACGGCCCTGGCTATCGCATCTATTTCAAGCGCCGCGGGAACACGCTGATCTTGCTCCTATGCGGCGGGGATAAGAGCACCCAGGCTAAAGACATCAAACAGGCTAAGCGTTTGGCTGAGAGTTGGACCGATTGAGGGAGCGACTGAGATGGTTGAAAAGCTGACGGCCTTCGATCCGGCCGAAGGGCTAACCTCTGACGAGGCCATTGCGGTATTCATGGAGGAGGCCTTTAAGACCGAAGATGCCGGCTATATCGCCCACGCCTTGGGCGTAGTGGCGCGGGCCAAGGGTATGACGCAAATCGCCAACGAGACCGGCCTGTCCCGCGAGCAGCTCTATCGCTCGTTCAGTGAGAACGGCAACCCGACCTTGAAGACGACCATCGCGGTCATGAAGGCGCTTGGCATCGCCCTGACCGCTGGTCCAGCGACTACGCCCGAGGTTTCAAGCGCCGCTTAAGCATTATGGTCAGGTGACCACGCCCCCCCTCAACCCGCTTGGTTGACGATGTTGCTGCGGATGCGCGTCGATCCATCCTCGGCCAGGTCGGCTCGTGTCGTCGTCAGGGACAATGGTCCCCGAAGTGTGCTGTTGACCTGATCGATGCCGGTGTGAGCCGCGGCGCCGCGCGCGAACAGGTAGCGCAGGGAAATTCGCTCATGGTCGGCGGCGTCCGGCTGCGTGCCGTGCAGGGTGCAGGCGTGCCACATGGCGGCGTAGCCGGCGCCGCCGGTCAGCACCTTCTGCTGCACCCGCGCGGTCTGGCCGCGCCGGTCGCCGTACACCCAAGTGTGGGGACCGGCTCGGGACAGGTCGTGGGGGAAGACGGTCGCGCCGAGCTGGTGGCTGCCTTCGAGCAGATAAAGCGGGGCGTCGCGGGCGGTGACGGGGTGCAGATAGATGTAGAGGGTGACGAAGTCCGCTGCCCGGTCCTTGTAGTCGATCAGGTCCTGGTGAAAGTCGATGCCGTAGAAATAGGTGACATCCCGAACGTCCGGCCGCACGAAGGCGCCCAAGTTGTTGACGGGGTTGCCCTTGATCCGTGTGCGCAGCCAGTCTGGAACGGCGCTTTCTGGAACGCCGCAGACGATCTTGCGGCTGAGTGTCTGGTAGTCGGCGCCGAGCAGGCTTGTGACCGCCTCGACAATCTGGGGCGCGCGTTCGACGAAGCCGAGCTGGTCGTGGAAGCGGTCCAGGAGGTTGCGGCCCGGCTTGGGGTTGACGCCCACATATTGCGGATCGGCGTCGAAGGCCTCTTGGCTGAGGAATAGGCTCGAATCAAACCGACGGCAGGCGCGGATGTCCTCCAGTAGATCTGTCGCAGCGCTGGGGTCTACGGGTTCGGGGAAGAGGTGGCGCCCGGCCTGGATGAAGTCTTCCACCACCGTTTCGCCATAAAACATGAGGTATGGCGCGGTCTGCATCTGTCGCCCTCGTCATACCGTTCCTGGCGATATTTATCGAAGGCTAGGGTGGTCCGGTAACCAGAATATTAAAGGCCGGGGCGGCGCCTTCAGTCCCCGAGCGATGGCTTGCCTCGCGCCGACTTGACGCCCGACCGGCGGGTTTTGCTCTCCAATCGTCGTAGCTTGGCGCCCAGCGTCGGCTTGGTCGGGCGGCGGAGTTTGGGGCGGATGGCGGCTTGGCGGATCAGGTGGAGGAGGCGGTCCAGGGCCTCGTCGCGGTTCCGTTGCTGGGCGCTGTGGGTTTGGGCGAACAGCACGATCACGCCGTCTTGGGTCAGGCGGCTGCCGGCCAGGCGGGCCAGGCGAATCTTGACCTCTTCGGACAGCGAGGGGGAGCGCCACACGTCGAACCGCAGCTCCACCGCCGAGCTGGTCTTGTTCACATGCTGGCCGCCCGGTCCTGACGCGCGAACGAACCGTTCCTGGATCTCCGCCTCGTCGAGGGCGATGTGGGGCGTAACGGGGATCATGGGGGCTGGGGCGGTTGGACTCGGGTTGAAGGCTTAGCCTTTAGCAGGAATGGCGATGTTCGTCGGCGCCCTCGCGTCATGCTAGGATGAACCCATGCTCGACGACGCCCTCCCAGCCCCCATCGCCGCCTTGAAAGCCCTCGTGGGGCCTAGCGGCTGGTCCGACGATCCGGCGCGGTTGGCGCCCAAGCTTGAGGAATGGCGCGGACGGTGGCGGGGCGTCACACCTCTGTTGCTGCTGCCGCGCACGGTGGAGGAAGTGTCGCGCATTGTGCGCCACTGCGCTGCTGAGCGCATCGCGCTGACGCCCCAAGGCGGCAATACCGGTCTGGTCGGCGGCCAGATCCCCAATGGCGAGGTGCTGCTGTCGCTGGAGCGGATGAACGCCATCCGCGAGGTCGCCCCCCTGGACGATGTCATCGTGGTCGAGGCCGGCGTCACCCTGGTCGAGGTGCAGCAGGCCGCGGCGCGGGTTGATCGCTTCTTTCCGCTAAGCTTGGCGTCCGAAGGCTCGGCGACCATCGGCGGCTTGGTCTCCACCAATGCCGGCGGCACGGCGGTGCTACGCTACGGGACCATGCGCGACCTGGTGTTGGGCGTGGAGGCGGTGCTGCCGGACGGGTCGGTGTTTCAGGGCCTGAAGCGTCTGCGCAAGGACAACACAGGCTATGACCTGAAACAGCTATTGATCGGGGCGGAGGGCACGCTAGGCGTGATCACCGCCGCGGCGCTGAAGCTGTTCCCGGTTATGCGAGACCGCGCGGTGGCCATGGTCGGGCTGAAATCGCCCGCGGCCTCCATCCATCTGTTGGCTCAGGCCAAGGCCCAGAGCGGCGGCGGGGTCGAAGCGTTTGAGCTGATCAGCCGGGCCGGGATCGCGTTTGCGCTCAAGAACATGGCCGACACACGCGATCCGCTGGCGACGGTGCATCCCTGGTATGTGCTGATCGAGATCGCCAGCGCCGAGCCTGGCGGCGCGACGGCGGCGATGGAGCGCCTGTTGGCGTCGGCGCTTGAGGCCGAGCTGATCGACGACGCCGTCTTGGCCCAGAACGAGGCGCAAGGCCGGGCGCTATGGAAAATCCGCGAGGATCAGTCCGCCGCCCAAAAGCCCGAGGGCGTGACCTGGAAGCACGACGTGTCCGTGCCGGTTTCGCAGGCGCCGATCTTCCTGGAACGGGCGACCGCGGCGGCGCAGGCGTTTGCGCCCGGCTGCCGCGTCGTGGCGTTTGGCCATGTGGGCGACGGCAACATCCACTATGATGTGCTGCAACCTCTAGAGGGACCGGACGGGAGTCAGGACCGCGCGGCCTTAGGGTTAGCCCATGGCGCCCTTCGCGACGAAGGCTCGCGCCTCGTCCACGACATCGTCGCCGAGCTTGGCGGCTCGATCTCGGCCGAGCACGGGCTGGGCGTCATGAAATCGGCGGAGGCGCTGCGTTATAAGTCGCCCGAAGCCGTCGCCCTGATGCGCGCCATCCGCGCGGCGTTCGATCCGGGACGGATTTTGAATCCTCGGGTGCTGTTCTAAGGTTGGCTTAATGGAGTACTGAACCACCCCAGTTCGCTTCCCTCGGGCTTGTCCCGAGCCGAGCGTTCCGTGCCGCGGCGCCTGAGCGCCGTCAGGCGCACTGGCTCCGGATAGCTCGATCCTTGGGACAAGCCCAAGGAAGACGAAAATAGAGACGAGAGGAAAACGCTTTATGTCCGACCTCGCCACCCTGTTCAGCCCCTTCAAGCTTAAGTCGCTCACCCTGCCCAATCGGGTGGTGATGGCGCCGATGACGCGCTCGTTTTCGCCGGGCGGCGTGGCGACGGCGGATGTGGCGGCCTACTATCGCAGGCGGGCTGAGAACGAGGTCGGGCTGATCATCTCCGAGGGCACGGGCGTGCGCCGGCCGGTGTCGGTGAACGACCCCAAGGTGCCCCGCTTCTATGGCGAGGCGGAGCTGGCGGCCTGGAAGACGGTGGTCGATGAGGTGCATGCCGCGGGCGGGCTGATGGCGCCCCAGCTCTGGCACGTCGGCGCGGTAAAGAGCCGTGAGAAGGACTGGACGCCGCCCGGCCCCTATGACAGCCCGTCCGGCCTGTCGGCGCCCGGCAAGCCGTTTGGCGACGTCATGAGCGACGAAGATGTCGCCGACACCATCGACGCGTTTGCGACTGCGGCGGCGGCGGCCGAGCGCCTTGGATTCGACGCGGTCGAACTGCACGGCGCTCACGGCTATCTGATTGATCAGTTCTTCTGGTCGGGCACCAATGCGCGGGGCGACGCCTATGGCGGCGATACCATCGCGGCGCGGGGCAAGTTCGCCGCCGATATCTTGAAGGCCGTGCGCCAGGCGGTCAGCCCCGACTATCCGGTCATCATCCGGCTGTCTCAATGGAAGCAGCAGGACTACGCCGCCCGTATCGCTGAGACGCCCGATGAGATGCAGGCGTGGCTCGGCCCGCTGGTCGATGCGGGCGCCGATTGCTTCCACTGCTCCCAACGGCGGTTCTGGGAGCCTGAGTTCGAGGACTTGAACGGGTCTGACCTCAACTTCGCCGGCTGGGCCAAGAAACTGACGGGCAAGCCGACCATCACGGTGGGCTCCGTTGGCCTGTCGGGCGAATTCATCGGGTCGTTCATGGGCGAGTCGTCCAAGCCTGCGTCCCTAGACGAACTGCTGCGCCGCCTGGATCGGGGCGATTTCGACCTGGTGGCGGTGGGGCGCGCCCTGCTGCAGGACCCGGCGTGGACGCGCAAGGTGCATGAGGGACGTCTGCACGACCTCAACGACTTCACCCGTGACGCTTTGGGGGTGCTGGCGTAAATCGGGCGAGGGGATTAAAGCGGGGCGCATCGCAAAGCCTGAGTCCCATGCTGCTGATCCTCTCCCCAGCCAAGACGCTGGATTTCACGCCCCCCGATCCTTCGATCCCGGCGACAGCGCCCGAGATGACGGCCCAGACGAAAAAGCTGGCCGCCGTCGCGCGCAAGCTGACGGCTTCGGACCTGAAGCGGCTGATGAACATCTCCGACAAGTTGGCGGAGCTGAACGTCGCCCGCTTTCGGGATTTCGATCCCAAAGGATCTCACGAAGGCGTCCAGGCGGCTCTGGCGTTTGCGGGCGACGTCTATGATGGCCTGGCGGCCCGGACGCTGGACGGGGCGGCGTTGGACTGGGCGCAAGCTCACTTACGCATCCTGTCGGGCCTCTATGGGCTGTTGCGCCCGCTGGATCGCATCCAGCCCTATCGCCTGGAGATGGGGGTACGGCTGCCGACCGACCGTGGCGCGACGCTCTACGACTTTTGGGGCGACGCTATCGCCAAGGGCTTACGCAACGCCGCTCAAGGCCACGCAGACCCCACGGTGGTGAATCTGGCCAGCCAGGAATATTTCGGCGCGGTGGACGCCAAGGCGCTGAAGCTGCCCCTGGTCACCTGCCAGTTCAAGGAGGAGAGCGAGGCTGGCGTGCGGATCATCTCCTTCTACGCCAAGGTCGCGCGGGGGCTCATGGCGCGCTACGCCATCGACAACCGGATCGATCAGGCCGAGGCGCTAAAGGGCTTCGATCTCGCCGGCTACGCCTATGTCAAATCCCTGTCTACGGACGTGGAATGGACCTTCGTTCGGCCCCAGCCGGCGCCCAAGACCTAATGCGGCCTCACAGATGCGTGATCGCCGCCAGGGCGATGTGGGCCGTCCGCGGGTGGACGCCGCTCAGGAGTTGCTCTAGAGCATGATGCGATCAAACGGAATCGTTTGATCGTTGAATCATGCTCTATCTTCAAAAGTTTAGAGCGCGTTTGGTGCGAAAAGCGGTTCCCACTTTTCGCAACGCGCTCTAGGCGCAGAGAGTTATCGGCGCAAAGAGTTGCTCTAGGCGACGTGTCACAGGCTTAAGAGCGAATGATCGAAGATTTAGTCGATAAGGCGGCCACCCATGCCGGTCTCAGCCACGATCAGGCGGAGAAGGCCCTGTCTGCCGCCCTGTTCCTGATCCGCAAACATGGCGACGCCGACAAGGTCAGCGATCTGTTCTCCGCCATTCCCGGCTGCGACGCCATGGCGGAGGCGGGATCGGCGATGGCCCAGAATAAGAGCGGCGGCTTGATGGCCGGGCTGATGAGCAAGGCCGGCGGCTCCAGCGGCGCCGCCATGTCGGACGCCATGGCCATGAACCAGCAGCTGACGCGCCAAGGCGTGACCGTATCGGATATGCAGCGCATCCTACCCCTGTCGATGACCTGGGTGCAGGGCCAGACCGGCCAAGACCTGCTGCGTGACGTGCTGGCCAGCATCCCAGGGCTTGGGCCGCTGCTTACCGCCCAGGTTTAAGCGCCCGATTGGGAAGGGTGTCCCCTCCCGCTTCTGCGTCCGTGATAGCCTGATCAGAGGACGATTCGGGAGGCTTCGCGATGCTGGCGGTATTGCAAGCCAGACTGTCCTCCACCCGCCTGCCGGGCAAGGTGCTAAGGCCCCTGCTCGGCGCGCCGATGATCCTGCGGCAGATCGAACGCCTAAAGCGCGCGCGTCGTCTCAGCCAAATCGTCGTCGCCACAAGCACCGAGCCCAGCGACCAGGCCATCGTTCAACTGTGCGAGGCGCACGATATCGCCGTCTATCGTGGCGACCTTCACGACGTTCTGGACCGATTCCATGGCGCCCTCGTCACGTTCGGCGAACCGGACCATTTCTTGCGATTGACGGCGGACTGTCCGCTCGCCGATCCACAGCTCATCGATGAGTGCATCGCCGATCACCTCAAGGCGGGCGCGGACTACACCAACAACACCGTGGAATGGACGTTTCCCAAGGGCCTCGATGTCGAGATTTGCAAGACGGAGGTCTTGTTCGCCGCATGGCGTGAAGCGACCGAACCCTATGAGCGGGAGCACGTGACGCCGTTCATCTATCGGCGGCCGGAGCGTTTTCGCCTGTATAGCGTCCATCGCGACCCGCCGTGGCCCTACCGCTGGACTGTCGATACGGTCGAGGACTTCGCGTTTGTCGAGGCCGTCTATCAGGCGCTGTACCCAGAAAAGACAGACTTCACGACGGCGGATGTGCTGGCTTGGCAGGCGCGCAACCCCGACCGCGTGCTGCCCAATCTGGATTGGCGGCCCACATGATCGTCCAGTTGCGCCCCCTGAGGAACGACGACAGCGCCCAAGTGCTGGCCTGGCGAAATTCGCCTGAAGTGGCCGCCCATATGTACACCGACCACGCGATCTCCCAGGCTGAACATGACCGGTGGCTTGAGGTTGCGCAGAGCGCCGAGGATCGCGCCTACTGGATCATTCTTTATGATCACGCGCCCGTCGGCCTCGCCAATATCGTTCGGATCGATCTGACCGCGCGCCGCTGCGAATGGGCCTACTACCTCGGCTCTGCAGACACCCGCGGCAAAGGCATAGGCGCAGCCACCGAATATATCGTCCTGGACCACGTCTTTGGCGCCAGGGGATTGAACAAGCTGTGGTGCGAAGTTTTCGTCGAAAATGAAGCGGTCTGGAAAATCCATGAGAGTTTCGGATTCCAGCGTGAAGCGCATTTGCGCCAGCATGTTCACAAGCGCGGTCGCTATGTCGATGTCTACGGCTTGGGATTGCTGGCGGCGGACTGGGCTCGGGCGCGCCCAAACGTCCAGGCTAGGCTCCAGGCCCGCGGCTACGACGTTGCCGAGCTCAAGATCGTCCTGGATTGACCGCTAGATACTGTAGCAGCGCCTCGGCGGCGCGCTCGGCGCCTTTGCCGTCGCACAGCGCGGACGCACGCTCCGCAAGCCGCTCGCGAAGGGTCCGCTCGCACAGATCTTCGTAGGCGGTGCGCAGTCGCAGCTCAAAATCGCCGGCCTCGAGATCGACCGATAGCAGGACGCCGTCGGCGGTGAGGCGCTCGATCATGGGCCTCTGGTTATCGGCTACGACGATGGCCAGGGTCGGCAGGCCGAGGCAGGCCCGCTCCCAGGTCGCGGCGCCGCCAGCGCCGATGGCCGCGTCCGCCTGGGCCATCCGTTCGGCGACTGTGTGACAGTCGATGTGCAAGGCCAGATTGGCGTCCGTCTGCGCCCAGTTCCGCAGTTGCGGCAGACTCACCGCATCGCTGGCCACGACCAGATCGACCTGGGTGTTCGGCAAGGCCGCTCGCAAGGCGCCATAGGCCCGCGCGGCTACGGCGCCGATATCGCTCAGGCCGAAATTGATGAACAGACGATCAATGCTGTCGGGCCGTGTCGGCGCCGCCGTCCGCAGCTCAGCGAACTCCGCCCGTAGAAGCGCGAAGTCTGGTCCCAGGAGTGTCCGGGCGCGGGCTGGGACCAGGCCCGCATAGTCGGCGGGGGCGCGGCCATAGCCAGGGTCCAGCAGCAGGTCGCAATCATGGGCGCGATGGGCTAGATCGTCGATGACCATGATGACGGGGACGTGGGTCCGAAGCGGCGTCTCCTGAATAGCGCAAACTTGGTAATCGTCGATGATCAGGGCGTCGAACCCCGCGGCGCCGGCCCGCGAAAGCGAGCCGCTGATCACCTCAAACTGGCCGCCGCCGTAACGTTCGACGATCTCCGCGCCATGCGGACCACAACTGAAGGCGCATGCCGCGCCGTGCGCCGCCAGCGCTTGGGCCAGCGCCAGGCTGCGCATGGCATGGCCGCCGCCGACACTTGCGCCCGACGCCGGCGCCAGCAGGATCCTTGGCCTCGGCCCAATCACCCGCGACAGCCGGCGATGGCGGCCTTTAGGGCGGCGACGACCTGATCTTGGTCCGCCACGGTCAAGTCCGGGAAGATCGGCAGGGTGAACGAGGCGCGGTAATAGCTCTCGGACACTGGAAAATCGCCCCAAGCGAAGCCGAGGTCGCGATAATAGGGCTGGGTATGGACTGGGATGTAGAGCACCTGGACACCTACGCCCGCGGCGATCATGGCGGCGAACACCGCGCCGCGGTCCAACCCCGGCGCCAAGCGTACAATATAGAGATGCCAGGACGACTGGGTTTCAGGGTCCTGTCGCGGTCGTGTGATATCGGACACATCCGCCAGCAAGGCGTCATAGCGGCTGGCGATTTCTCGGCGCCGTCTCAGCAACGCCGGCAGCCGCCCCATTTGGCTTAGGCCCAGCGCCGCCTGCAGTTCCGTCATGCGATAATTGTAGCCCAGCGCGATCTGCTCATAGGACCATGGTCCGTCCTGCGGCTCGCGCAATTGCGCGGGATCTTTGGTGACGCCATGGCTGCGGAACAGGCGCATCCGGTCGAAAAGGCCAGCATCCTGCGTCACCGCCATGCCGCCCTCGCCGGACGTGATGATTTTGACCGGGTGGAAGCTAAACACGGTGATGTCGGCATATCGGCCATCCCCGACCGGCCGACCTTGATAGTCGGCGCCGATGGCGTGGGACGCGTCGTCGATAATCCGAAAGCCGAACCGTTGCGCCAGCGCGAAGATGTCCGCCATGGCGCAAGATTGCCCGGCGAAATGGACGGGAACCACAATCTTGGGCAGGCGGCCGCGCGCCTCCGCCGCGATCAGCTTCGCCTCCAGCTTGGCGGGGTCCATCACATAGGTGTGCGGGTCGATATCGACGAAATCGACGCTCGCGCCGCAATAGAGTCCGACATTGGCGGAGGCGACGAAGGTATTGGGTGTGGTCCAGAGGATGTCTCCGGGACCCAGACCCAGCGCCAGGCAGGCGATATGCAAGGCCGAGGTCGCGCTGTTGACCGCCACGGCATAGGCGGCGCCGACCCGGTCAGCCACGGCCTGTTCGAAACGCGGAACGACCGGCCCCTGGGTCAGAAGCGGCGAACGCAGCACCGCCACCACCGCCTCGATATCCGCCGCATCGATGGACTGACGGCCGTAAGGAATGACCATGGCCGAAGCTCCTGAAGCTCCCGATCACGTTAGCCGGCGTATGGTTAACCGATTATTCTGACATAAGCCGCAGGGTGCTCTGCCGAGAGGATCTCCGATGAAAGCCAATTTCGAGATCGCCGGACGACCGGTCGGGCTCGGCCAGGCGCCCTTTATCGTCGCTGAGCTTTCGGGCAATCACAATGGCCGTATCGAGCGGGCTCTGGCCTTGATCGACGCCGCGAAAGCGGCCGGCGCCGACGCGATCAAACTTCAGACCTATACCGCCGACACCATCACGATAGACCACGACAGTCCCCAGTTTCGGTTGTCGGGCGGACCGTGGGAGGGGCGCACCCTTTACGATCTCTATGGCGAAGCCTCCACGCCATGGGCCTGGCATGAGGCGCTGTTCCACCACGCCCGCCGGCTCGGCCTTGCGGTGTTTTCATCGCCCTTTGACCACACCGCCATCGACTTTCTGGAGACGCTCGACTGTCCGGCCTATAAGATCGCGTCCTTCGAATTGATCGACCTGCCGCTTATTCGGAAGGCGGCGGCGACGGGCAAGCCCTTGATCATGTCGACCGGTATGGCCGACGAATGCGAAATCGGCGAGGCGGTGGCCGCGGCCCAGGGGGCGGGCTGCGACGCGCTCATTCTGCTGCATTGCGTCTCGGCCTATCCAGCGGCCGCCAGCGACTCCAATCTTGTGACCATGCCCCAATTGGCGCGGACCTATGGCGTTCCGGTGGGGTTATCCGACCACACCCATGGATCGGCGGTATCGGTGGCGGCTGTGGCCTTGGGCGCGACCCTGATTGAGAAGCATTTCACCCTGGCTCGCGCTGACGGCGGCCCCGACTCCGGCTTCTCCTTGGAGCCGGCCGAGTTCACGACCCTGGTGCAAGACTGCGCCACCGCCTACAGCGCTCTGGGCTCGGTCCAGCAGGGGCCGAAGAGCGCCGAGATCGGAAATCGTGCGTTTCGACGCTCGCTCTACTTCGTCAGCGATATCGCCGCCGGCGAGGTCATCGGCCCCCAACACGTCCGCTCGATCCGGCCGGGCTACGGTCTGGAGCCGAAGCTGATCGACGAGGTGATCGGCAAACGCGTCCGGCTCGACTGCGTGCGCGGCGCACCCGTCGCCTGGGATGCAATCGTTCGTTAGATGGCGCGCCGCGATCAGCTCCGCGGTCCCAACCCCTGGCCCTCCCGAGCCGCGCAGCCGCGATAGGTGAGGCCCAGCGCTTGAACCTCTGCGGAGAAGGGATAGGTCAGGCCCGTCGCCTCGTCCCGGCAGGGCTGGGCTGTGATCACGGCGCGGAACGGGCGGCCCGCGGCCTCGCCGGTCCAAGCGCCGCCATTGGGCGCGGACTGCGGCCCCTCGGTCGTGAAGGTGACGGCTGCGATCTCTTGGCTCGTGAACATGACCTTCTTGGCGCGAATTTGCAGCGCCCACAGCGGCGTCTCGCCGCCCGCATTCAGCCCCCCGCCCATCGCCGTGGCCTGGGCGAGCGCAGGCGGCAGCTTGACGACCGGCGCGCCCGGCTTTCGACTGCAGCCGGCGAGGACGGCGACGCCAAATAGGGCTAGTGCGAACCCCTTATACCCGCTCATCCCCGCTTTCGCGGGGATGAGCGGGTATAAGGGGGAGCGAACAAGGCGATTCATTGAGCCATCGTAACGGCTAAGACGCCGCGCCGCCCAGCCCGATCTGTATAAGGGCGATCTCACCCCAAGGCGGCGTCCAGCGTGATGCTCGGCACCGCCGCGAGCGCCTTGGAAATCGGACAGCCCTTCTTAGCGGCCTCCGCGTGGGTCTTGAAGCCGGCGTCGTCCAGGCCTGGGACCTCGCCCCGGGTGGTGAGCGCAATCTCAGTCACGGTAAAGCCGTCGCCATCCTTCTCGACCTTCACCGAGGCTGTGGTCTTGACGCTGGTCGGGGGCGTTCCGGCCTGGGTCAGCATCAGCGACAGAGCCATGGAGAAGCAGGCGGCGTGGGCGGCGGCGATCAGCTCTTCGGGGTTGGTGCCGGCCCCGTTCTCGAACCGGGAGCTGAAGGAGTAGGGCGCATGCAGCGCGCCGCTGCCCAGGCTCACCGAGCCTTCGCCTTGTGGAACCTTGCCCTGCCATTCGGCGTGCGACGTACGGGTGACCATGAAATCCATCCTTACAGTTGGCGTTGGATGTCAAACGCGCCAGGCTTGGCTTGGGCTCCGACGCGGCGGCCGTTAGGCTCAGGCTGATGGATTCGCCCCTGACCTATTATGAGTTCTTCGCCGGCGGCGGCATGGCGCGGGTTGGGCTGGGCCAGGGTTGGGCGCCCCTGTTCTCCAACGACTTCGATCCCCTCAAGGCTAGGACCTACGCCGCCAACTTTGGCGCAGGCCACCTGAAGCTCGGCGATATCTGGGATTTGACGCCGGCCGATCTGCCCGGTCAGGCCGATCTGGCCTGGGCCTCGTCGCCTTGTCAGGACCTGAGCTTGGCCGGCCAGCGCAAGGGCCTCGCGGGCGCTCGGTCTTCGGCGTTTTGGGGGTTCTGGAGGGTGATGCAGGGCCTGGAGGCGCAAGGGCGTGCGCCCAGATGCATCGTGATTGAGAATGTGACGGGCCTTTTGACCTCCCACGCCGGCGCGGATTTCACGGCGCTTTGCCAGGCCATGGCCGATCTTGGCTATGACATGGGCGCGGTCGAGCTGGACGCGGCGCGGTTCGCCCCCCAATCGCGCCCCCGCCTGTTCATTATCGCGAGACGTCGCGGGGATCGGCCTCACGCCAGCCCAACCGAGGGCCCAGGGCCTGTCCTGCCGTTCCACACTGGCCGCGTGGTGGCCGCTTACGGCCGCCTGCCGCCGCCGCTCCAGGCGCAGTGGATCTGGTGGTCGATGCAGGCGCCGCCCAAGCGAAATGCGACGCTCGACAGCGTGCTGGAGCCGGACGATCAGGTCGCGTGGTGGTCGGATGCTGAACGCGACCGGCTGCTCGCGGCCTTAAGCCCTCAGCACCGTGACCGGCTGGGCGCCCTCCAGGCCAGCGGCGAGCGACACGTCGGCGCGGTGTACCGGCGGATGCGGGTGGAAGGCGGCGTGCGGGTGCAGCGGGCGGAGGTGCGGTTCGATGGCTTGGCCGGATGCCTGCGCACGCCCGGTGGCGGGTCTTCCCGTCAATTCCTGCTGGTGGTCGAGGGGGATGCCCTTCGCGCCCGCAAGCTCACCCCCCGCGAGGGGGCGCGGCTGATGGGCCTGCCCGACAACTACCGCCTGCCCGACGGTCCGACGGCGGCCTTCCATGTGATCGGCGACGGTGTGGCGCCGCCTGCGGTGCGCCATCTGGCCGTTCAGCTTTTGGAGCCGTTGGTGCGTGTTTCGAGACGCGAGCGAACTCGCTCGCGTCTCGAAACACGCAGGGCCAGCCAAAGCCGACTAAACCGCGATTAGCTTGTTAAGGAGAGCTGATTAGAAAGCCTCTAGCGACAAATGCGCGGCTGCGCCCTATCTTTGCTCCCAAGAGGAAGATCGAGACCCGCTATGGACGCCAAGCCAGACAGTTACGACGCCGCCCGTTTTCGTCGGGCTGGCCGCGGTCGTATCTATGACTCCATCATCGACACCATAGGCGACACGCCGTTGGTGCGCTTGCCGCGCCTGTCCGCGGAGCTGGGCGCCAAGGCGACCGTCCTGGCCAAGCTGGAGTTCTTCAACCCGATTTCCAGCGTCAAGGACCGCATCGGCGTGTCGATGATCGAGTCGCTTGAGTCCCGCGGATTGCTGAATGCGGAGTCGACCCTGGTCGAGCCCACCTCGGGTAATACCGGCATCGCGCTGGCCTTCGTGGCGGCGGCCAAGGGCTATAAGCTGATCTTGGTCATGCCTGAGAGCATGTCCATCGAACGGCGCAAGATGCTGCTGCTGCTGGGCGCCAAGCTTGAGCTGACGCCGGCGGAAAAAGGTATGCGGGGCGCGGTGGCGCGGGCCCAGGAGCTGGTCGCTGAAATCCCCGGCGCGGTGATGCCGCAACAGTTCGAAAATCGCGCCAACCCCTTGATCCACCGCGTCTCGACGGCTGAGGAAATCTGGAACGACACGGCGGGCGCCGTCGATGCGGTCGTCTCGGGCGTGGGCACCGGCGGCACCATTACCGGCGTCGGCCAGGTGCTCAAAGCCCGTAAGCCCGAGTTGAAGATGATCGCGGTCGAGCCCGAAAACTCCGCCGTTCTCTCCGGCGGCCAACCCGGCCCCCACAAGATTCAGGGCATCGGCGCGGGCTTTGTGCCGGGCGTATTGGACCGGACGGTGATCGACGAGGTGGTGACGGTCAGCAACGAAGAGTCCTTCGAGATGGCGCGCCGCGCCGCGCGGGTTGAGGGCTTACCCGTAGGCATCTCGTCCGGCGGCGCCCTGTCAGCGGCCTTCCGCTTGGCGGCGCGCGAAGACTTTGCGGGCAAGACCATTGTGACCATCGTGCCGAGCTTTGCTGAGCGGTATCTGTCCACGGCGCTGTTCGAGGGGTTGTAGGGCGCGCCTCCTTGTCCCGTCTTCCCCGGCCCTCGGCGCAAGGCCAAGGGAAGCGGAAGGAAATGAGCACTCAGTGTTCGTATCATCGCGCGCAACCTCACCGCCCCCATCCCCATGACCACCGACCCCTTCACCCCGCAACAACGCTCCGCCGTCATGCGGGCTGTGCCGGGCAAGAATAGTTCCGCCGAGCTGAAGGTACGCAAGGCCCTGACGCGGCTCGGCGCCCGCTATCGCCTGCACCGCCGCGACCTGCCTGGCTCCCCCGACATCGTGCTGCCCGGCCGCCGCCTGGCGATATTCGTCCACGGCTGTTTCTGGCACGGCCACACCTGCCGCCGCGGGGCCCGCCCTCCCAAAGCCAACGCCGCCTACTGGACCGCCAAGATCGCCCGGAACATGGTGCGGGACGTGGCGGCGCAGGCAGCGTTGGCGGAGTCGGGGTGGCGGGTGGAGGTGGTTTGGGAGTGTGAGCTTAGGGATGCGGAGGTTTTGTGCGAGCGGTTGGCGGCGGTGCTCGGGGTGGCGGGGTGAGCGGGCGCCGTTGTGGCGCTGGACCGTGATTAAAGGCGCCCCAATTTAGGCGCCGACGCCGACAGCGGCCATTTTGCAGGCGTCGCAGCGCGATCTTGCGTATCGACAGGCCTAAGGCGCGGTCCCCCGTTGAATGTCCGTTCAACGCGCGCAAAGTTGGACCCATGACGCTGTCCGCAGCCCTCGCCCGACTCCGCCTGGCCGCCGCCCTTGGGCTGGCCGCCGCCGGCCTCGCGCTCGCCGCTCCCTCCCTCGCCGAGGAGCCGGCCGCCTGCCGCGTCGTGCGGATGTCCGACATCGGCTGGACCGACGTCACCGCCACCACCGCCCTCACCGGCGCCATCCTCGAAGATCTCGGCTATCAGCCCAAGGTCACGGTGCTGTCGGTGCCGGTCACCTATGCGGCGATGAAGAACCGGGACATCGACGTCTTCATGGGCAATTGGATGCCGTCCATGACCCACGATCAGGCGCCCTTTGTGAAGGACGGGTCGGTGGAGGTGGTGCGGCGCAATCTGGATGGGGCCAAGTATACCCTGGCCGTGCCCGCCTATACCTACGCCGCCGGCCTGAATGATTTCGCCGACATCAAGCGCTTCGCGGCTCCCCTCAACAACGCCATCTATGGCCTGGAGCCCGGCAACGACGGCAATCACCAGGTGCTGGAGCTGATCCGTAGCAATGCCTTTGGCTTGGGCGGCTTCAAGCTGATCGAGTCGAGCGAGCAGGGCATGTTGGCCCAGGTCGAGCGCGCCGTTCGCGATCACCAACCGCTGGTGTTCCTGGCGTGGGAGCCGCACCCCATGAACCAGCGGTTCGACCTGCGCTACCTGACCGGCGGGGACGCAAGCTTTGGTCCCAACTACGGCGGGGCCAAGGTCTATACCAATGCGCGGGCGGGCTATGTCGCTCAGTGCCCCAACGTCGGACGGTTGCTGCATAATCTGGAGTTTACCCTGGCCCAGGAGGATTCGCTGATGGGCGCGATCCTGGACCAGCATCAGACGCCCCAAGCCGCCGCTCAGGCGTGGTTGAAGGCCCATCCAACCGCCTTGGCCAAGTGGCTTCAGGGGGTGTCGACTTTTGACGGCCGGCCGGGCCTGATGGCCATTCGCGGCAAGACCGATGCGTCGTCGGGCGGCCTGGACGCCTGGGTGACGGGCCACAAGCTGCCGATCGGGGATGTCATGGCCGCTCTGGTCGAGGTGGTGAAGGCCCATGGCATGCCCGTGTTCGACTTCATTTCGGCCGTGGTGCATGGGGCGGTCGATGGCCTGACGGGGGCGATGAAGGCCGTGCCGCCCTTGATCTTGATCGTGGTGTTGGCGGTCGCGACTTGGCTGTTGCAGCGCTCGATCCCGCTTTCGATCTTCGTCGGCTTGGCGCTCCTTTTGATCATGAACCAGGGGTACTGGGATGCGATGCTGGAGACCTTGTCGCTGGTGATCTTCTCCGCCCTGATCTCGACCGTGATCGGCGTGCCCTTGGGCGTGACTGCGGCCCATCGGCCTTGGCTTTACAAGTTTATGCACCCAGCGCTCGATCTGATGCAGACCTTGCCGACCTTCGTCTATCTGATCCCGACGTTGGTTTTGTTCGGCCTAGGCGTGGTGCCGGGCCTGATCTCCACCATCATCTTCGCCCTGCCGGCGCCGGTGCGCCTGACTCACCTTGGGGTTTCGTCTGTGCCCAAGCCGTTGCTAGAGGCGGGCGAGGCGTTTGGGGCGACCAGGGCGCAGCTCCTGTTCAAGATCGAACTGCCGGCCGCCGCGCCCACCATCCTGGCGGGGGTGACGCAGTGCATTATGCTCAGTCTGTCGATGGTGGTGATCGCGGCCTTGGTGGGCGCTGGCGGCCTCGGCGTGCCGGTGGTGCGGGCGCTGAATACGGTGCAGGTCGGCATGGGCTTTGAGGCCGGCTTCGCGATTGTGCTTTTGGCGATCATCCTGGATCGCGTGACGCGGCCGCGGTCCAATCGAGCCTCCCATTGAGGCCCCACTTTTTCCGTCTCCCCCGGACTTGTTCCGGGGGGCCATGGCGCGACATTTCGACCGCCGAATGGCTGTCAGAATTGCGGGCGGATGAAGGCCATCAGCCTGCGCAAGCAGCGAGGTCTGACGCCCATTTGGCGGCGGCCGCGTCGCGCCATGGATGCCCGGAACAAGTCCGGGCAAGACGGAAGAGAAAAGGCGTGGGCGCCTCTAACATAGCGCTTATGTGCTATTAGACAGGAACCCAGTCCTTGCCACCGCGCCAGCCCAACATCCTGATCCTGATGGCCGACCAGCTGACGCCCGGCGCGCTCAGGGCCTACGGCGGGCGCGTGGCCAAGACGCCCCATATCGACCGGCTGGCCGAGCGCGCGGTCGTGTTCGATAGCGCCTATTGCAACAGCCCGCTCTGCGCCCCCTCGCGCTTCAGCTTCATGGCCGGCCAGGCGCCGTCGGCTATCGGCGCCTATGACAACGCGGCGCAATTTTCGGCCGACGTGCCGACCTTCGCCCATTATCTGCGTCACGCCGGCTATCGCACGGCCTTAAGCGGCAAGATGCACTTCTGCGGGCCAGATCAACTGCACGGTTTCGAAACCCGTCTGACCACGGACATCTATCCGGCCGATTTCGGGTGGACGCCCAACTGGCGCGCGCCTGAGCAGAGGCTCGACTGGTATCACACCATGGACAGCGTGACCCAGGCTGGGCCGTGCGTCCGCTCCAACCAGATCGATTTCGATGAGGAGGTTGTGTTCGCCGCCCGCCGCTGGCTGTTCGACGTGGCGCGGGACGGCGACCCCCGCCCCTTCTGCCTGGTCGCCTCCCTGACCCATCCCCACGACCCCTTCACCATCCCAGAGCCCTGGTGGAGCCGCCACGGGGACGCGGAGATCGATGCGCCGCGCACGACCGCCGATCAGGTCCCGCTCGACCCCCACTCGCGGCGGCTGCGTCGGGTGATCGGCCTGGATGACCAGCCCGTGACCGCGGCGCAAATCCACGCCGCGCGGCGCGCCTATTACGGCGCCTGCGCCTTCGTCGACGATCAGGTGGGGGCGATCTTAAGCGCCCTGGAGCAGACCGGGCTTGGCGACGACACCGTGGTCCTGCTGCTGGCCGACCATGGCGAAATGCTCGGCGAGCGCGGCCTGTGGTACAAGATGAGCTTCTTCGAGCCCGCTTGCCGCATCCCCCTGATGATCGCCGCGCCGGGGCGGTTCGCAGCCCGCCGGGTTTCGGCCAGCGTTTCGCTCGTCGATATCCTGCCGACCCTGGCGGAGATCGCCGGCGACGGACAGGCCCCAGCCTACGCGGCCCCGCTGGCGGGCCGCAGCCTGCTGCCGCATCTTTCAGGCGCGGGCGGGCACGACGAGGTGTTCGGCGAATACCTGGCGGAGGGCGCCATCGCGCCGATGGTCATGATCCGGCGCGGGCGACTGAAATTCATCCACTGCCCCGCCGACCCGGACCAGCTCTACGACCTGACCGCCGACCCGATGGAGCGCGTCAACCTCGCCGCCGACCCCGCTCATGCGCAGACGGTCGCGGCCTTTCGCGCAGAGGTCGCGCAGCGCTGGTCGCTGGATTGTCTGCATTCGGATGTGCTCGCCAGCCAGGACAGTCGTCGCCTGGTCGCCGACGCCCTCGCCCGCGGTGTGCGCACATCCTGGGATCACCAGCCCTTCACCGACGCCAGCCAGACCTACATGCGCAATCACCTGAAGCTGGACGACCTGGAAGCGAGGGCGCGGTTTCCTGCCGTTCCGCCAAACTAGGGCGGTGCTGAAAATTTAAGAGCTAACTGGCTGTCGCGAGGCGCCTAGCCGGGCGTATCGCGGAGATCGGTCAGGCCAACCCGGCCTGATCAAAAATGGTCATTGCAAACCGGCGGTCCGGCGGTCTTGTCTCGGCGGCTGGGCGCCCCGCCCTTGAGGAGACAGGATGCAGACCTCGCAGGCGACGCTCGACCCCAACCCGATCCACGCGCCCGAGGCGCCGGCGCCGTTGGATGGCGCGGGACTTAAGCCCCCGCATGGCCTGCACCGGACGCTCTCCTCCTTCGGCGTGCTGCTGCTGACGATTTCCTGTCTGTCGCCGGCGCTGAGCATCTATGGGGTCGGCGCCGACGTGCTGCAGCATACCGGGACCGGGGCGGTAGGGCTGTTCCTGCTGGGCCTGGCCGCGGCCCTGATCTGGTCGATCGTCTATGCGGAGCTTGGCAGCGCCTATCCCTATTCGGGCGGCGACTATGTCGGGGTGGGGACAATCCTGGGGGCTGGGGCGGGCTTCCTGACGCTGACGGTATGGTCCGTCACGGCCGGCCCCTCGACCGCCTTTATCGTCCAGACCCTGGCGACCTATATCGCGGACCTTTTGCCGGGGGTGGACAAGACGGTCCTGGCCTACGGGACTCTGGCGGCGGGCGTGGGGATCGCGTTGTTGGCCGTGCGCACCAGCGCCCTGATCACCGGCCTGTTCCTGGCCGTGGAGATGGCTGTGGTCGCAACCCTGGCCATCTGCGGCTTCGGCCATCCCGCGCATGGGCTGGAGGTGCTCAGCGCCCACCCCGTCGCCCTGGCCGCAGGCGCGACGCCGGGCTCGGCGCTGGCGCCGGTGACACTCATCGCCTTGGCGCTGGGCGCGGTCAACGCCGTCTACGGCACGGTCGGGGGCAATCAGGCGATCAGCTTCGGCGAAGAGCTCAAGGACCCGCACCGGCGCATGGGGCCCGTGGTCCTTATGGCCTGCCTGATCGGGGCCGTGTCGATCGCCCTGCCGGTGATCGCCGTCGTGTTTGGCGGGCGAGATCTGCCGGCCCTGCTCAGAAGCCCCGCCCCCTTTACCGCCTTCGTCAGCTCTATCGCAGGTCGGGACGTGGGGCGGGCGGTGGACGTGGGCGTGGCTTTAGCGATCTTCAACGCCCTGGTCGCCCAGCTGATGTGGTGCGGACGGCTGTTCTACAGCCTCGGCCGCGACGAAGTGTTCAACACACCGGTGAATCGCGGGCTCGGGCGCGTTCACGCGGCTTCAGGCGCGCCGCGGATCGCCACATGGATCGCGGGCGGGCTGACAGCGGCCTGCTGTCTCGTCCCGTCCCACCTCCTGCTCGTTTTCATCTCTTCGGCGATTGTTTATCAATTCGGCCTTGTGTGCACCGCCGTGCTGATGGGGCGGCGTCGGGGCCTGACCGCCCAGCCGGGCTATTGGCGCGCGCCGCTGTTTCCGCTTGGGCCGCTGGCAGGCTTGATCCTGGTGGCCGCCTTCGTCGTCGCCAACCTCGCCGACCCGTCCGAGGGCCGACCCAGCCTCCTGATCCTGGGCGGAACCTTGGCGGCCGGCTGGCTCTGGTACGCCTTTCGCCTGAAGCGCCGCCCAGGCGGTTGGGCGCCCCGGGTGGTGTGACCTTGGGCTAGGTTCGCGCGAGGCGGGCTTTTGGTTGACATCTGGCGCGCAGACGCGGATAAGCCGCCCCTTCGTGTCGCCGAGAACCCTTTCGGCGGCCCTTTAGCTATTGGGGGCAAGCCTCATGGCCTCGCATCCTTCGTCCGCCGCCGACATCGCGGTTCCCGCCGACCACATCATGGGCGTCTACAACCGCGCGCCCCTGGCGTTCGAGCGAGGCGAGGGCGTGCGACTCTACACGGCTGAGGGCGAGGCCTATCTGGATTGCATGGCGGGGATCGCCGTCAATGCGCTGGGTCATGCCCACCCCAAGCTCGTCCAGGCGGTGAAGGATCAGGCGGAAAAGCTGTGGCACGTCTCCAACGTGTTCCAGATTCCGGGGCAAGCGGCGCTGGCGTCCAGGCTTTGCGAGGTGAGCTTCGCCGACGTTGTGTTCTTCACCAACTCTGGCACCGAAGCCGTCGAGTGCGCCTTGAAGGTGGCGCGGAAGTATCATTCGGCGCGGGGCGCGCCGGAGCGGATCGATGTGATCGGCTTCGACGGCGCGTTCCATGGGCGCAGCTACGGCGCGATCAACGCGGCCGGCAATCCGTCTTACGTCGAGGGTTTCGGCCCGCGCCTGCCCGGCTATGTCAATCTTACCTTCGGCGATCATGAGGCGCTGAAGGCCGCCGCCGCCAGCCCCACCGCTGCGGCCATCATTATTGAGCCTGTCCAGGGCGAGGGCGGGGCCCGCGCCGTGCCGGACGTCTGCCTGCGGGGCTTGCGCGACCTGTGCGACGAATACGGTCTGCTCCTGATCTACGACGAGGTGCAGTGCGGGCTCGGCCGGTCCGGTAAGTTGTTCGCCTACGAGTGGTCCGGCGCAGAGCCCGACATCATGGCCGTGGCCAAGGCGCTCGGCGGCGGATTCCCGGTCGGCGCCTGCTTGGCGACGGCTGAAGCCGCGCAAGGCATGGGCGTCGGCGCTCACGGCTCGACCTATGGCGGCAACCCCTTGGCCATGGCGGTGGGGCTTGCGGCGCTGAACATGCTGACGGACGAGGCGCTGTTGGAGCATGTGCGCCAGGTCACAGGCTATTTCACCCAACAGTTGGAAGGGCTGAAATCCCGCTTTCCCGACGTGATCGTCGATGTGCGGGGGCGCGGCCTTTTGATCGGCGTCAAGCTGGTCCCCAACAACCGCAGCTTCATGCAATGGGCGCGGGACCAACACCTCCTGGTCGCCGGCGGCGGCGACAACTGCATCCGTCTCCTGCCCCCTCTGGTGATTACAGAGGACGAGGCGCGGGAGGCGATCGCCAAGCTGGAAGCGACCTGCGAGGTCGCGCGGGCGCATCTGCAGAAGACCGCAGCGCCCCCAGCGACGCTGCAGCCCGTCGCATGACCGCCCCCGCCATGGGTGTCGCCGTCAGCCGCTCCACAGCCGCCGATCCGCCGTCGGCCGTGCGCACCCCAGTGGCCGGCCCGCGCCACTTCCTGGACCTGTGGCGGCTGGACGCCGAGACGATCCGCGGCCTTCTCGACGAAGCCAAGCGCCGCAAGCTAGCCCGCGCCGGCTGGCCCAAGGGACGGCCCGACGCCGATGCGCCGGCCGCCGGGCGGACGCTCGCCATGATCTTCGAGAAGAACTCCACCCGGACGCGGTTCTCGTTCGACGCCGCGATTCGCCAGCTCGGCGGCCACGGCCTGATCTGCTCGGCGGGCGATATGCAGCTGGGTCGCGGCGAGCCGATCGAGGACACCGCGCGCGTGCTGTCGCGCATGGTCGACGCGGTGATGATCCGCGCCAACCGCCATGGCGATGTGGAGCGGTTCGCCCAGTTCAGCGACGTGCCGGTGATCAATGGTCTGACGGACCGCAGCCACCCGTGTCAGATCCTGGCCGACCTGATGACGTTTGAGGAGCATCGGGGCGATGTGAAAGGTAAGACCTTCGCCTGGGTCGGCGACGGCAATAACGTCTGCGCCAGCCTGATCCATGCCGCCGGCAAGCTCGGCTTTCATTTGAAGATCGCCTGCCCGCCCGCCTATCACCCCGATCTGCACGATCTGGCCCGCGCCGGAACCGCCGGCTCAATCGAGGTGAGCCACGATCCGACCTGGGCTGTGACGGGCGCCGACTGCGTCCTGACCGACACCTGGGTGTCCATGGGCGACACCGACTATGACGCGCGCCTGAAAGCGTTCGAAGCCTTCCAGGTCAATGAGGCGCTGATGAGCCTGGCCAAGCCCGACGCCTTGTTCCTGCACTGCCTGCCCGCCCACCGTGGCGAGGAGGTCTCCGACGCCGTGCTGGACGGTCCGCAATCCAAGGTGTGGGACGAGGCGGAAAACCGAATCCACGTCCAAAAGGCCATCCTGGCGTGGTGCTTCGGCAGCTGACCGCCTTTTGGCGAGATCGGGCGCGCGCGGCAATCTCAAGCTTGGCCATTCCCCGAGCTTAACAGGATGTAAAGGCCCCGCTTCATCTTGGTCAGGCGGCTGGAAATACTATATTCGGACGGCGTAATGTCGCATCTTCTGCGGCGTTCGGCATATTTACCTGATGATCAGCTCTATGCGAGACACTGCTGACACAACGCCCGGATTCGTCTTCCTTAAGGAAAAGGCGGACCGGACCCTTAATCCAGGGCCGCCCTTATGACCGTTACGCCTGAGCAAATCGAAGCCGAGCACAACGCCGCGCTCGCCTCCCTAACCGACGTGCAACGCCGCGCCATCCACAGGATGCAGCAGGCCAAGCAACAGTCCCATTTCAACAACCACTTCCCGACCGATAACCTGAAGTCCATCTTCGCCGCCGAGGCCGCGACCCGGTCGGAGCAGCGCGCCGCCGCCTGATGCAGCCGTCAGGGTTTGGCCGCGGTGGAGAATTACGGGCATATGTCCCGCTTGCCTTGGTGGGAGCTCTGCTGATGGGCGCCGCGCCCGATCCCTTGAAGCCGCTGCAATGGAAGGCCCGGGCGCTGGTCGTCTCCGCGCCGAGGAAGGACGATTCCGGTCTGCGCGCTCAGGACGCAATCCTGAGCGCCGACGTGGACGGACAAGCCGATCGCGATTTGAAGGTGATCCGCCTGGTCGGCCCGCAAGGTCCGGCGGGGGTGGAGGCGGCGGCGCTCCGGGAGCGGCTGAGCCTGCCGCCCGACCGTTTCGAAGTCGTGCTTGTCGGCAAGGACGGCGCGATCGTGCTCAGACGGCGCCAGCCCGTCTCCTTGGGCGAGCTGTTCGACCGTATTGACGCCATGCCGATGCGGCGCGACGAGCTCCGCAAACGGGCCCTGCCGCCGACTAATGATCCCCAATAAGCACGCAGCTTCGCTTGAGGAATTCGCCATTTTACTGAGGAACCCATGGCGATTGCGGCCGTCAAGCTGAAGGACTTATAAAGAAGCTGTTATTTTATGTCGACCTTCAGACGCTTCCTCATACGCCGTTGCAATTTTTAGTTTCCACACCCGACAACCTTGCGCTATTATACAATTTTATAATCTTGGGCGACACAAAGATGCAAGCGACTTCACTGCGGAATTTGAGTCTTGCAACCAACTGGTAGATATCGCTGTTAGATGATGCAGCGGTTGTCGAATGGGTATTCATTAAAAAGGACACAATCTGGTGCCAAGGCCAAAGGGAGCAAGAGACGCGGACTATACAGTGAAGCGTTCAGCTTTGCTGCGAAAGCTAAGTGCGCGGCTCATCCAACTCGACGATACGCGGCCTAGCCTGCGGCAGCTTGCGATCGCGGCCGACGTTACTGTCCCGACACTGCGCCACTATTTCGGCGATCGGGAGGATTTGATCCAGGCCGTGCTCGAGGAGTTCTTCGTGCTGGGCGAGCGCTATCTGGCGCGGGGGGCGGAACCTGACGGCGATTTAGAGCACTCGGTGCGCGCTTTTTTGCGCAGGCTGACCGAGGTGATGGTCGATGGCCCCAAGCTCGGCGACATGATCGCCATTGCGTTTCTAGAAGGATTCTATAGCCGGCGGCTGGGACCTGCGGCGCTGAACTATGTGATCGAGCCGCCCTTGCAGGCCATGGAAAAGCGGCTGGCGGCGCATCAGGCGCGGGGCGAACTGGGCGATGATGTCGATCTGCGCTGCGCCGCGCTGATGCTGATCTCGCCTATGGTCATCACCTGTATGCATCAGCAACAGATGTTCGGCCAGTCTGTGCGTCCGCTGAATTTCGCGCCCGTGATCGACGCGGCGGTATCGAGCTTCATGAAGGCTTACGCCGTCCCCGCCTCTGCATCGGAGCCGCGTCCGCGGCTTGAAGCGGTTTGAATGGCGCGACGGGATCTGACGGGCGCCGTCGATTTCGCGCACCTTGAGACCTATGCGGCCCATGACGGCGACGTGATCGACGAGGTGCTTGCGATCTTTCGCGAGCAAATGACGATCTGGATGCGGCTGCTGGACCCCTCCGGTCCCGACACGATTTGGCGAGACGGGGCGCACACCCTGAAAGGCGCGTCCTTAGGCGTCGGCGCCTTCGCCCTGGCGGACGCCTGCAGCGCGGCGGAGCAAGGCGCCCATCTCGACGCCGGTCAGCGGACAGTGCTCCTGAACCGGGTGCAAGATGCGCTGGACGCCGCCCTCGCCGATATCGCCGCCTATGTCCACGAACGGGCGCTGAAGGGACTAAAGACGCTTTAGAGGCTGAGCGCGGGCTTCTGCCCAACACCCCTTGTGTTGCATACCAGCCACACCCACATCCCCCATGTCGCTGTCGGGTCTCGCCGAGGACGATGACGACATTCCGCCGACAGGGGATGCTAAAGCCATGAATATCGACATCTATTCGGATCGCGCCAAACAGGCGATCTCCGCCGCCCAGCAGCTGGCGCTCGCCCGCGGCCATCAGCAGTTTGCGCCGGAGCACCTGCTCAAGGTTCTACTGGACGAGCGCGATGGTCCAAACGGCGCAGGCCTGGCCCGAAGCCTGATCCAGCAGGCTGGCGGGCGCCCAGACACCGCCGTCGAACAGGTCGATGTCGCCTTATCCAAACGGCCCAAGGTCGAGGGCGGCGCGGGACAGCTCTATATGACGCCCGACCTAGCCCGCGTCTTCGCGGTGGCGGAAGAGACTGCAAAGGCGGCCAACGACGCCTTTGTCACCACCGAGCGGCTGTTGCTGGCCCTGGCCCGCGATGGCGGGGCGGCGGCGGACGCGCTCAAAGCCGCCGGCGTGACGCCGCAAAAGCTGGACGCCGCGATCGCCGCCGTGCGTCAGGGCCGCACCGCCGACAGCGCCTCGGCCGAGGACGGCTATGAGGCCTTGAAGCGCTACGCCCGCGACCTGACCCAGGCCGCCCGCGACGGCCGGCTGGACCCGGTGATCGGCCGCGACGAGGAGATTCGGCGCACCATCCAGGTGCTGTCCCGCCGCACCAAGAACAATCCCGTCCTGATCGGCGAGCCGGGCGTGGGCAAGACCGCCATCGTCGAAGGCCTGGCCTTGCGCATCATCA
>Ga0116229_10001873_pt1 | contig 33607 bp, 18 predicted proteins | sample S1TSphgellanicum_3_FD_87313 | JGI IMG/M metagenome (GOLD analysis project Ga0116229, IMG submission 87313) | Host-associated microbial communities from peat moss isolated from Minnesota, USA - S1T2_Fc - Sphagnum magellanicum MG | ecosystem: Host-associated > Plants > Peat moss > Unclassified...
AAGGGTGCACAGTAGAAGGCCCACAGCTACCCTAGTACCTAGGCTGGTTAGGCACTAATTCACTATTTTAAGATTTGCCAAAAATTCTGAAAAATGTGTACCTTCCACGGAAAAAGTCTAAGAGAAACTTTAAAGCACACTAGCTTCATTATTTAGTGGAAGTGCCTAATTGTTAAATATTATTACTTTTACTATCAAAAGTAAATGACCCAAAAAAAGAATTATTAGGCCCTGCTCTCGAACCAGCCCACGCACTATAGTATCATCATGTATCTAAATTAGTTTAGATTAGCCTGGCTAAGAAGATGTTTACGTATAGGGGAATAACAGCTTCTTCCCTTGCATAATGGTCGAGGGCCTAAATGTGCTTACACAAACTTTCCCTGCATAACAGCAATTGCCATATCAATTTATAGGGGAGGGGGTACGGGTGGGCAAAAAGGAGGTTGAGGTGGGCTGGAGTGTTTAAGAAGGTGATTAGCCCTTGTCCATGATGAAACATCTTCTGGCAAAAGAGGTTTGGGGTTGCCATTTGCTGGGTAACTGCAATTGTTACACATGTTGGTTATGTGTTTGTTGGCCTTGCCTACCAAGGCAAGGATATCGTGTTTAGATTCATTATAGGGGGGTTGGGGAGAGGCAGCAAAAGTGATAACTAACTTTTGTCTCAAAACATGAGTTTTCTTTTTCAAACTCTGGAGCACTTTTCTTATTTTCAGGAGATGAATTTTCTTGGGACTTTCAATGTCCTGAAGTAGATAATAGATCAAATCTGCTTCATTTTCTTCACAGACTTGGATTGCCAACTGTTGGTTCTGAAGTTGAATGGTGTTTCTAAAGATGGCATTGTTAGAGCGCCTTCAATTGATAGCTGAGTTGGAAACAAGAAAACACATCTTTGTTTTACCACCTTGTTGAAGGCAAGCACAGTTTCATGAGATGACATGAAAAAGCAGTTTGTTGCCAGTTAATCTTCAGTTGCTGTGATTTCTGGAGCTAAATTTTGTTGCACTTTTGGGGGAAGTGTCTGGCCCTAAGAATTCAAACTTGAGCCCCGGTGTTGTTGTTTTTAATTGCCAAAATTTCAAAAAATACAAACAGAACACTGCCCCCACACTAAAAACTGTGTTGAAATCTTTTGAAAAAAATTCCCCAAAGAAAAATTCCCTAAAAGCATTACATGATCTTCTTAAAACATGGGATTTACAACAGAATATTATTATTTTCTTAAGTTCAAAATTTTGCAAAAAAATTGCTAAGCACAGTTCCTACCAATGGTTAATAACCTGCACAAATTTCTTATTGGACATGTGTTGGTGCATACATTTGTTCAGCAACAGTGCTACACTGAAGGCAAGGCATTCCAAAAATCAAAAATGCTCACTAGGGTAGACTGGCCTATCATCGATCACATGCCTATGACTGAATACTTATATATTTATACCTTCATCATATGTGTTTCATTTTGAACAATTAAAAATACTATGGGAGTGCTACCTCAGGCTTTAAAAATCATCTTTGAAGTGTGAAGGAAAAGGAATAATGAAAAAATAGCAAGAAACATAAGCTTTTCAACTTACAAAACATGTGGTTTTTCATTTTTCTTCTCTTTGAACCCCTGTTACTTTCAAAGCTTATAACTTTGTTCATTTAAAATGATTTAAAATTCTAAAAAAACATCGCCTTGAGTTTTACAAATCATCTTTGAACTTTAATATCAACAGAATGACATATGAGGAATTTTTTGGGTGTTTAAGAACTAGCTTTGTAACATTCGGTGGTTTGTTTTTTGAGTTCTTGACCCCTCTACTTTGGGGGCCATGACTTTCTCAAATCTAATCCATTTTTTGATGATTTTTAGTGCATCAGGTGGACCAATAGGAGGGGTTGAAGTTTTGTTTGAACACAAAGAACTATGGAGCCCTCCCTTTGGATCTGGCCTGCCCTGAGTGCTTAAATGTTTAGTCACCGGCCGATTTACCCTACTATTTCCATGGCCAGCAGTATGGTTTTCAAAATACCCTGTCTCACTTTTCCCTGTGATACCCAACCAGTATCCACAGGGCATCAAGAGAAAAAAAAGAAGAAATATGGATTGATTATTACATAAAGTAAGGCCCTTAGGGGACAGGCAGCTGGCCCTTGGCACCACCTAGTGGTAAGCCCCTTACTTATTCTGGTAAAACCCTCCCCCTAGGGCCTTACCTATCAGAGAGATTTGAAGACCTTCAGAACTTGAAAGAGAATGCTGAAAACCTGGGGTGAAAACAAGTCAAGAAATCAATAAAGTTATACATAAAGTCACGCGATTAGGGGGCGAGAACGGCCAGTTTCGGCATAATAGGCCATGAAATGTGTAACTGGGAATGAAAATTTTACAAAACGAAATAACTGGGACCCAAACTAGTTTTTCCATCAATTTTGGTGGTGAACTGAGTTTCATCCTGTCTTTTCTTTTTGCTCAGCGCCTCCACTGCTGCTACATATATTTTGATTGCTCCTATGTGTGCAACTAGTATAATTACTCTCGAACCTTGTGCACAAATGCTGAGTTTCAGCATTTTATACTGAGATTTAATAAAATTTCATTACTTTGCAGACACCACTGAAAGAGGGGATATGGGGTGAAAGCATGCCCAAAGACAGGGTGACTTTATGGATAACTCTAATGTGCATGATTTTAGAAGAGGAAGATGCAAGAAGGTTCTGGATGGCAGCACATGTGACTTCATTGCAGATGACAAATGCATATCATCAGCCATGCATTCGAACAGGCCACATGTCATTCTCATATTTGCATTCCATAGTGAGTTTCTCCATAGAACACAAGCACACAAGTCTCAAATTTCCTACAAACTTTTGCACGTGTCAAAATTGCATTCACCACCACCACCTTCACATATTTTCATTGCTTCCTTAACTCAGGTATTCCATTCCTTAGTGAGTTTCTCCACACAAAAAATGCACAAGTCCCACATTCCTACAAGCTTTTGGTACGTGTAGAAATTGCATTGATCAATTTCACGTCTTCTTGGGGCAAGTTTGCTTCTCACTACAATTTTGTGGCCCCCCCCCCCTTATAAATTATGTTTAGGCATGTCTAGTGGTTCACCCGGGAATTTTACTGTTCCATTTTTGAAGCTGAAAACCAAGCCTTTAGTCATGACACCTAGGGTAAAACATGCATTCAGCGTGTGGGGTAACCTAAGCCACAAAATAAATTATACCACACACAATTGTTGATGGTTTGTAAAAGGGTTAAAGCACTCCCTCTGAGAGATAGGCTATATGTGTAGGGTACAGCTCTAGGATGGGGACTTTCCACCCGTAATCAGGGGTCTATGATCAGGCAATAGTCAATTCTCACATTGCATTTTTGGGAATGTCCCTCAGTAAAGGGCTGTATTGTGAACCTAAATACATGTAAATGATGAGGCATAGGTGGGGAAGGGTTCTTACACCTACTTATACAGGCACAAGATTCCTTCCACTCTTAAAGAGTAGGTATAATATGCCTTCTCTTTTCTAATTATTGAATGGATTTCCAAAAGTGAAGAATATGGAAGCAATTTCATGTTCCAAAAAGTATGGGAAATTTGATCTTCACAAAAGAACAGATTGGTATTTTGGCCTTCATCTCACATTAGTTAATAGGTAGTGATCATTGGTGGTACAAGACATTAACGTATAATGTCTTAATTATCCTTAATTGAGGTTACTTCTTTCCAAATCAAGTTCACAAAAGATATATACTTAAAATCTTGTCCGTAACATATCAATGTTCATGAAAAACCAATTTTGATCATGTATCAATTTTGTGACAACATGGGGTGTTATTTAAATTTCCACTGGTTATCTTATGGTTTTTACATGGTTTGATTCTTGAGGTTAGGTAAAAGCAGGGTTTTAGGTTTAGATAATGTTTAAGATTTTCCGATTTTAGAGTCTTATGTCTAGATTCTAGGATTTTAAAGTCATAAGTCCTATTTTTAACTTTAATACATAAGGACATTTCCAATGGTTGCATTAAATGACCTTTACACAAATATGTTGTGATAGTCTTTAGGTTGTTGCCTATGTTTGATAAAGGCCCAAATAAGGCCCATGTGGGTGGAGAAGAATCTTGGCTAGCTATTTTCTATGTTGTTCTGTAATATTCCTCTTGAGATCATGTTGAGACACACTTTGCGAACTTAAGGGAACACACAAGAACCTTTTAGGAATTTGTTGGGAACACTTTGGGAACATCAAAATCCAAAAAAATCAAAATTGTTTAAAATCAGCGTCAAGAATAAGCTGGAACCGAACCTGGCCTCAACACGGGTAGGGATTAGGGACCACCAACTAATTACCTTACAGTAATTGAACAAATGCTTTGCAATCTATGTACATTCCATATCTGTAAAATCTTCCAAACATAATGAAAAAAATCTCATTTCTGACTCTCACGCCAGTTCAAACCAATTTCCAACAAGAATCCACCAAAATGACACCTGTTTTGTGACAAGATAGAGTGTACCTAGGGTGGATAGTGGATACATGAAGTCCCTGCAATGTTAATCCACTAGGCTGAAACTAGTCTTAGGCCCACTTTACACTAGGAGTCAAGGCCAATGTTCAACTCAAATCAAGCATTCCTATTGGTGCAAAAGTTGAAATCACCCCCCAAGGGCTTTACACTAGGAGTCAAGGCTGAAATAGAAAAAAAAATCTTTTCAATCTGCCCCAAGTTGCAAATAAATGCTGAACTTTATGGCCTTGTATTGGCCCCAAGGCTAAAAAAAAGGATACCATCAACTTTGGGAAGCCAATTTGCAACCCTTGGGGCCAATGTTTGAGCATTTATTAATATGCTGACGTCAATGTTCTAGCATTTATTAGTAACTTGGGGCCAAATAACAAGCCAAAAATGCTAAAAGTTGGCCTCAAGTTTTTTCAGCCCTGACTCCCAGTGTAAAGCGGGCCTTAGGATGGACTAAACTGAATGTATTCTTAGAATAAATGAAGATAAAGTGTAGGGTAAAAGCCCGAGGGTCAGGGCATTCCCAAAATAAGGGGCCCAGGGGTAGGCAAAACCCAAGTCTAGCCCCACATCATGAGAATGTCTCCCACCCATGGGCTTTAGCCATTGCAAATTGAGTACAAGGTGAACATTATCATGGTCCTAAATATATAAAGATTGTGAGGTGTAGTAGCCGTAAGATCCTGCCCACTTTTAAGGAGTAAGTATAAGATGAAAATTTGAAGATATATAAGATGCCCTCCAAACACACTAGGAAATTTCTCTGGGTGCTTTATGGTACTTCAAAGCCAAGTTCAGCCTATACCATATGACCTTGATATCTCTTTGCAACTATATTATAAACAAGAATCTTTTGATCACACCAACTTTCACCAGTGTCAAAAAAACAAAAATTTAGCAGAAAGGCATAGGATTAAAGGATATATGTGCACCAAAATCATCATATCTCCAATCCATTCTCAAACAATTCCATGCTTCACATCCAATCCTCATCATTGAGGTAGGAAAATGGAGTCAATGAGTATTATTCAAGATGGGCCACCTACATTGATAGGCATGCCGCCAGTCCCTAAGAGTATTTGGTAGAGTTATTGGCTTTGGTAGAGTTCAGCTTCATAAAAAACAACCAAAAAAGTTATTATGAAGATTTGACAATAGAATGTTCTCAAAGTTTACAGCAACAAGCTCATACACATCTCAACAAGGGGTGTGTCACATTGTGGCCTTGCCATTTACATTAAGAAGTATCTCAAGGCAAAAAAGAATTGTGGAAACTCAAATATTTTCAAATGCAAAAATATAATCTTCAAAAACATCCTCTATCAGAAACCAAAATCCTTCAAGATATGATAACTCTATAACTAATCTCAAGTTTCAACACAAGTCAAAATATCATCTTTCAAAAATCCACATATAAAAATAGACCTATTATTACCTAGGGGCCAAAATCGCTTAAGCTACTATACTCTATAATGAATCTAAACACAATATCCATGCCTTAGTAGGCAAGGCCAACAAACAGCTCATTTCTTGATGACTCTGCCCTTTATGGCAGATTCAAATGGCAAACGTAGTTTTAGTGATCACTGGGTAATGTGCTGGTCACAATAGCCATGGCAGTTGCTGTCCCTCCCCCAATAGCCAGGGCACCTTTCCAACAACCATGAGACCTTTCTTTTTTTTTGTTTTGGAAATTGGCTAGTGAAGGAGAATTATCAAAGTTGTTAGGAAGCCCCTTTGGTTTAAATCTAGATGTTAAGGATGTTGATGAAGAACATCTTAAGAGGATGAAGAACCAAAGAGAGGATACTAGAATTGCCTTGACTATGATTCCATGGCTAGCTAGAAGGAGATGGACTGAGCTCCAATCCTAAAATGCAATTCTAGCAGCCTCTCTAAATTGGTTCTTCATTACATTGTGGGATGGAGATGTTAGACCCTTTTGAGGAACTTCTTGTGGAGTGGACAAAAACACTCCACTAGGGCAAGAGTTTGCTAGGACGACTCTTGTGCTAGGTTTGCTACAATAACTCTTACACTAGGGGAAAAGTTGGAGGACTCAATCTTGTAAATCTAGAATACACACTAGACACAATAATGTGTACGGGGGATCCCATGGCATTAGACCTTGGCACTAACAACTTGAAGGCTTTGATCTCACAATAAAACTACAAGGCCCATCCATCTAAACACAAAACTTGGATCCCTGAAATCCAATGGACCTTTGTTATTAACCATGTTTCAACTGCATGCTCCAAATTATGGTGTAGAATTGCTAGCACGGAAGTTAACACTCAAATCATTGGTACCCAATCCACCAATGATAGTCGAATATATTTGTAACTTAAATTTATGGTGGTCCTAGAGGTTCTGTGGGGATGACTTTGCTTGCTTTGCTCAAAAAGCAAAAGAGCTGCAAAAAAAGGCGTTTTTGTAGGATTAGGAATTGGCGAGATGAAGGAACAAGGAGTTTCTACCATGGCAAACAACCAAAGAGAAGTTCAACTTGGGCGAAAGGGAAAAATGTTTTTAGGAACCTTTTTTTTTTCCAGTTGCCATGAATATGGGTAGTAAAGCTCCAAGCTCCATTTTACATACAACAAAAAAGGAATGAATCCCTGCACACTTGCCTAGATAACAAGTTTCTAGCCTTAGTTGTTTGTGCCAAGGACTTCAAAGTATTTTGTTTAGTCTAGTTTGGACCCTTGGTTGCATGGATGGATATTCAATTTTATTTAGTCAGTAGTAATTTTATTACATTAATGCAAATTGGGAACACAAAAGGTGAGGTGGTGGGATTCTTTAAGAAAGTGATAGTCATACTTGTGAAGAGAGAGGCCCATAGAAAATCACTTCCCTTCTGTTTTATAAAAAGTTGAGCAACTTTAGTTTGGATTTTAATTAGTGGCAATGGAGCAATAGGAATAGCTTGATGAATTACTCATTGATGAGATGATGTCCATTACTCCATCAAAAATTTATGTTGTCCAAGACAATTTGAAAAACATGGCCCACTCGATGAAATGATGTCAATTACTTCATCAAAAACTTATGTTGTCCAAGACAATTTGAAAAACATGGCCCACCTTTCATTCACTAGACTGAAAAAACAATACAACTAAGAAGGAAGTAAGTTTCTTGTGGGTCATAAGGGCGCAAGGCGATTGTTCTTAACCTTTTGTGAGCTAAAATACATATGGGAATTGATCCTACCTACCAAGCAATGTGATCCATCAGTGTTATGAGTGCCAATGAACATCATTACTTAAATGGTTTGTGCTATTGTGCCTCTTCCACCCCAAGGGTCTAGTTATCTACCCCTAGGTTTTGTGTTGGTCTCTTTGGTTGGTTCTTTAATCCATTGGCTGTCATTAGTTGTAAGAAAAATAAAAATATGTTCATTAATTCAAACTAATGTTGAACTAAGATATAAGTTTGCGTTTAATATCAATTGTCAACATTGGGATCAACACTAGTAGCAAGGACCTACCAATCCAATATGAACTACTAGTCCAATATGAGCTAAAGGAATACTAAGTTTTTTATAGATGTATAATATACACATGCCTTCTACTAATTTAAAATTTGTATACAATACCCAAAACTAGGACCAAATTAGTATGAAAGTTTTAAAAAAACCAATACAAGCTTGGCATGGGAAAAATAAACACCCAAATGTTAGGATAAGTTGGTGTATTCAAATGTTAATATTAAACTAGCATTGGTTTAAACGAATGATAGCATGTTCCCTTGTTTGGAGTGTTAAATATGAAGGGTTTAGGACTTCAGGTTATTGTGACCTAGACTTGAATTGGCACTCTTTTGGAATTGAAATAAAAAATTACCTATGAAACTAGCTTTTTGCTATAATTGAAAAAAGTGAGAACTGTATATCACTGGTTTTAACACTGGAAACCAGATACCCTGGTGCACTCAGAGCACTTTTATACCACCTGCTCTGAGTGCACCTTTATATCTGGAGTATAAAAACTGACCACTTTTATATCAGTTTCAATACCGCACATAATCCTGCCTCATACCAGCTACAAATCAGTCTTTGACCCAATGTGAGGACTAAGTTGGTATGAAAGTTTTAAAAAGGATCCAGTACCCAATACCAGGACTAGGTTGCTAAGTGCAAAAAGTTAATACCAAACCAACACTAATAAATAAGGATTGGAGTTTTAGGAGAGATGAATATTAACAAATGACAATAGATCATCATCATCTTTTGTTCATCTCTCCAATTGGGAGTGGGGCCAGAGATGAGTACCATGGAAGTAAACAATGAGTTGCATGTTCATTTTGCATCCTTCTTCGGACAAAATGACTTTGATCCTTTAATACTAACCTGGCATGAAACTCCAAGGAAATATAGATAAAAACAAGTTTCAACAATATGTTTATGCAGTGAAGGAAGAAAGAAGTACCAAATTCCATAAAAATATCAAGACAGACTGAACCCCTCATTTGGTCTCTCTTTTGTTGTTTTATTAGATGGCTAGATGTCTAGACTAAAACAATCATGAACTCATTAATATAGCATGTAAAAGCTGGGGCATGATATTTGCCTGCAATAATAATAATAATAATTTTTGCAGATGTATAAAAAGTTCCTTAATTTTGGTCGGACCTGCAGTGAGCCCTGCCTGCAAAATATAAAGCCTAGAAATCATAACAGTCTTTAGTAGGAATAGGTACTAAAGGAATATTGCAGAACCAGTGATGATGATGAGGAGAAACTTCTGGAGAGGAAATTGAAGGCTCTTTTATGCAAAACAGAAATATCGTACCTATGACTGATGTTTTTGTTGCAAAATAATTTGTGCACAAAAAAGTCTAGCTGAAAAACACTGAGAAAATTTTATTGATATTTGTTGAAATCATTGAAAATTGAAAACCAATGGGTTACTATTACAAAATGCACAACCATGTATTAAATGCATACTTTGGCCCACTTTAGACGAGGGTCCAAAGTCCACTTTCCTAAGAACCAATTTGAACTGATTTAAAGCAAATTGAATTGCTGAGTTGGACTGTACCTAGGAACCTAACCTGATTCTTGGGTCTCCAAATCAGGAGCTCTCCTTTTAGCACTGTTTTTTGGTCCAAACCAATTGATTTTCCCTCCAAAACAGGTGCCATGTAGGTTTAGCCTCAATTTGCCACTTTTTGGTCTTGGACCCTCATCAAAAGGCCTTGGGATTAATTTAAAGCTTTCAACCAATAAGATTGCTTGAATTCATTCGTCCCTGGACCTTGGATCCTCTTCTAAAGTTGCCCTTATTTCTTGACTATTGAACAGGTACAATCGAGGTTTATGGAACATGAGTAGTTTTCATGGGATAGAGCTGCGGATATGATGCACCCAATAGGGTCAGTTTTTTCACCCTTTTGAGGGTGGAGGTGGTACAGGATTGTATTTGGAATTTGGTGTTCCTAATGTGTTCAATTGTGATCCTTGCAAAAGGATTTTTTTTTATGTTCCTCCAATATCCTTTCCCCAAGGTTCTCCTCCTGTATCTTATATAGGTATGCCAAAAGGAGGAGACTACAATATTTCTATTTAGGAGTGCCCAAAGGATCATGGGCTTAAATAAATAATTAAACAGATTCCGTAGTAAATGCTATTGCCATAGATGTTTGGAAGTAGGTTGCTGGTGTTGACTAAAGTCCTACTACCTTGAAGTTGTGGGTTCAAATCTGGTGGGCAACAACCAAACATTGCCCCAAGACAATGCATCACAAACAGGCCGGCCCTGCCAATAGACAATATGTTGTACCTGTCCTGTGTTCACACTCTGAACACCAAAACAACCCATTCCGATCTAAACAGTCTAAACACTTTCACCGAAGAAACCGGTTCACCTAATGTGAAAACGGTTCTAATGACGTAAAACTTCCAAAAGTTGGAGCCAATGCAATAGTCCCTGTCCCTGTGGGGGCAGGGCCCAATAAAATTTCATCCCTTAGAACGGTACTAGAATTTGTGCAAAGGCTTTATTATTAACAAGAACTGTCCATGTGAGCATCAGTCCAACACGTTGCACAAAATCGCATCATTCTGCTGCAGGGTTTAGGGTTAAGTTTAGGGTTTAGGTAGGGTTATTGTCTACTTGACCATGTTTTTAGTTTTTACCAGGGTTAAAAAATTGATAACTATATAATTTGCTTACATAGGCAAATTGATAATAGGCAATTCTGGTTTATTTCCAGAACCTGGTTATTTGATACCCTTTGTGGTACACAAAGTCTTGTTCCACATAGACCCTGGCCCCACTGTTAAGAAATAGAAAGCAAAAACTGGCCAACACTGGATTTTAGGTTTTCCCTTGAGTCTGAGGTCTGGAGTCTGGACTTCAGTTTATTTTTGGCTGACTAAATTTCACCAAAAAGCACTCATATTTTCCTTCTCTTTTGTTAAAGGAAATCCTAAGAGAAAAAAAAACAAATTTATTTGCCAAATTTTCCCTGGGATTGGATGGAGGGGCCAGAAAGCTACTAAAGTAGCCAGAAATATAAAAGGATTCATTATTATTTAATTCTTTAACGGTTTCTAGAGAGATTTGACTAAATTGTCCTATGGATGATCGTCACATATGCTGCATCCATTCATGAATGAATCATCACTTTGGTTTCATCACAAAATTCATTAAAAAACAACTGCTGGACTCACTGTGGGCAAACGATCTTTTTAAGGGTGAACTTTTGGTACTTGGTGGCCAAAAATAAAATTGGAAATTGTTGTTTTTAAATTGTAAATTCAACCAAATCCATCAGTTCACCATCTTTTGGAAACCCATTAATTTATCATGTGAACCCTCCTACTTTCACCTTGCAAGTATCATAAGTACATAGGTAGATAATGTAAGTGGTTACTCCATATGTATATGTAGGGAATACACTTGGTGGATACTGGGTAGGTATAAACATTTGGATGGATAATACATAGCTAACCACCATGGTTAGTTTTGAGACAGGCATAATTCAAAAGCATTTTGCTGTCCATATGTATCATTCATCCTGCATGCTATGCTAGTGACTTCTGGTTCCCTTTGGCCCTTTTGAATCACCTGGCAATTTTGGGGGAAAAATATTCTCCGACCTTGAAGTGTTCTACTAACCAGATCCAAATTTCATAGAGAGAACTCTGGCATCTCCATTAAAAAATTTACGCACAGTCACTCAGGCCTGATTGTTCTCGCTAATTAATTCAATAGCATAGGCAAGAAAATGGCAAAGAACACAAGTAGACAAAAACATTTCTTGCAGCCAATGAGGTGAGCCAGCATGTATTTTGGGGAGGGTCAAAGTGTTGGATTTTTATTGTTCCATGAAATTCCCAACATGTTCTAAGTTCTCAACGTGTTCCTTAATATGTTCCCAATAGCTACTCAATAGGTAACCATGATCAGAGAGGGGACAGTAGTCTAGGCAAAAATGCGGTAGAGTGACCAACGGTTAGAGCATCTCTAGTGGTGCTTAGTATGTCACCTCGTAAACTTTTTCAATCAGATCATATGTATAACACTCTTTTCTGCATGTGCACAATGTTGCTGTGCCTTTTACCATCCACTCCAAAGTGTGCAATTATGGTGAGCCACAACCATTGTCCTGATCCAAACCGGCATGTTTTGACTTTTCTTCATCCAATTTTACTGTGGAGGATCACATACTGGGCACCGCTGGAGATGCTCTTAGGAATATAAATCCTCCTTGGCGAATGTGCTCACAAGATAAGTAGACAATTGTCATAAGCATTCTATAGCATACTTCCAAGTTAAATTCTTTGGGTATGTTGCGTGTCCCTTTTCAGTGCAAAATGGTTTAGTAATAATTGTACTGTAGAAGGAAAGTACATAGTGTACTGAACACTGTATCTGATATAAGACCCATACTTTACTCACGTGCTTAAGTTCACTTTTGTACCTCTGTCTTTCTGCCTCCACAACTAGGCTAACATGTAAATAAGAATCAAGGATGGGAACCCATCCATCAAAGGTACAAGGCAAATGAGAACACAAGTAGACACAACCCCAAAGAAAACAAAAGCAAACAATCGACAAAAATCAGGTAAAGATTCTATGCATGCAAAGAGGACTCATGGTTATGAAAATCAGGTAAAGACCCTCTATGCAAGAGGACTCATGACTACTAAATGACAATCAACAATAACAAAAAAGACCTAAGACAAAAGAGCTGTCATCTGCCACAAATTGGCTAGTGACCTTCAAGCCTGAGTTTTCATATTCTAAAATGGGGACATCCAAGCAGCAAGAACAAAACCTTTGGGTGGGTGGTTTCTTCTCTATATTGTGTAATTCACTACCTAGTAGGCCTGTTAACCCTAAAATCATTGCTGTCACAAAAAATAAAGGCATTTTGCATGACTGTTTTTCTGAAAATTGCTGGCGCAGGACAATGATTTTTAGAACTGGTTCTCTGAAAGGGAAGAATCAAAAGCCCCCATATAGGTAAATTAATGATGTTAAATCTTCCAAGAAGTCTAAGTTAAACTCTTTGGAAATTTAGAAGCATTTATTGACAAGATAAGATTTAGCCTAAATTGTTTTTAAGTTTATAAGGATTTGGATCAATGGATGTGCAAAATACTAGCCTCATTTAAGATGTTTCTTTTTGCTATAAATAAAAGGCAACTTATTATTTTCCACGCCACATGCAAATGATTGCTTCAAAATTGTTTTTCCTTGAGACATGAGGTAAGAAAGGCATAATTATGAAGCCATATAGCACTGGGAGAAATTGCCTAGTGTATTTGGAGGGCACCACATATATATATATATATATATATCCTTTTTAGAAAAGAGGAGGGATCTTACACCTACTGCTGAAGAGTGCATAGAGATTATGCCTACTTATACTTGTAAGATTCCTACCATCTTAAGGTGTAAGCATAAGAAACCTCCCCCTCCTACACCTTGTGATCTATGTATGCTAAGGTTCACGATAAGATTTGCCTTATGCTTTATGGCAGGTAGACATATTACCAAGGGGCCAAAATCCCTTTAGCTACTATACTCTATATTGGATCTAAGCACAAGGCCTTTGTTGGCCTTGGTAGGCAAGGCCAACAAAGGTCTGGCAAACTCTAATCTTGTGTGGGTGATCATAGACACGAACAGGGCACATGCTTGAGGCATTCTAGTGTTTGTCCCTGGGCAGTGCATGTTCAAGCAAGATTGTCCAGCAGAGAGTAGTCGTGCTAATAATTTTCCATTCCAGATATGGGGCATTCACACCCCAAAGGTTGAAAAAACCAGTAGCTCATTATGCTTAAGTTGAGAGTACAAAATCCCTGGCAGTTTAAAAACAAAGAAAATATCATTGTTAAATAGCACGTTCAGTGGGTCTCTGTTGAACAATTATTCATTCAATTTTGAAAATTCCATTTCGACAAACAAAATTTATTCTCAAATACTTCAAAAGATGCTTCATTTTCCTTCATACAAAAAATTTTCTTTCAGAAAAAATATTTTTGGAAAGGTTTAGTATGTCTAAAAATAATTTTGTTTTTTACTGAACCAGCTATTCAACTAGGGTTGTTAGCTTTGCGAAAGCTCGAGCAGATGGTGCAATCTGCCAGTGGGTCAGGGGCGCAGCACACAGTCCAGTGTCCCACATGATTCCATATAAAAATCTAGAGGAAGAAGGAATCATGGGTACCTAAAAGCCAGCCAGAAATTAGACAGTTAAAATATTACTACATTAGTTACTGATGATGAGACAGTTCTCTCTCTCTCTCTACCTGTGATCACAACAACCTAATGGAAAGAGACCCTTATTGGTGAAGTTACCGGAGCTGTGCAGAGTGGCTGAGCGGCTGATCCGGTTGTATATTATTGCAGAGTGGCCAAGAGGTGTGGGTCTGGTTGTATGTTATTTGACAGGCCTCCAAAGTCATGTCTGGAATCTGGATGCCAGCCAGTTTTTACTGGACTTCTCCTTTATTACCTCTGGAAGCCACTTGGTTATGGTGCTTGCTGCCAGGTTTTTTGTGGCGAATCTTTTTATTAAAAAAACTATTATGTCAAATATTCCTTTTTTCCCAATAGAATATCGAAAAAGAAATTCTAAAAAATCGTCATATTTTTACACATTTTCCAAGTTGTTCAAGCAAGTAGCCAGGACAAAAAAGAATTTTAATAAGTGTATACTTTCATATCTGGTCTATAGCCAGACATGGCTAAATTTCCTTGTGGATGGATGCCAGTGTGGTCACAGCACAAAATTGAGGGAAAAAAACACTGAAATTAGGCTGGTAAATCCCCAGGCCACCAGAGTGAACCAAGAGCACCCACCAGTGCACCATGGAGGATGGATGGTAAGTGGTGATGAAACAGTTTTCTGCTGAGTTCATGATCTTCTCTAGCTCACAAGGTCGCATGGTCTAATATAGAGAACCAAACTCTCATCACCTTGGGTTTTAGAGCAAATTTGAGTTTGGTTATGTGATTTTTGTGTTCAGCAAAATCCTATTCCACGGACTTAGGCTTCAAATCTTGAGTGTAAAATACTTTATGAGCAGTTTCTATTAACTCAGCTGAGGCTCAACTACAATTCAGTCATAACAAACATTGAATGGATGATATGTTGGTGGCTATTGATTCACTTTGGCTAGCACTAAGCCAAGGCACCCTTAAAATAAGGAGCCTTGCAAAAGTGGAAGAAAATATGACCCCACATTGCATCTTGGGATTCATGTCCCCCAAAAAGGTCTTTACCCATTGTAAAGCATGAGGCAAAGGTTATCATGAACCTAAACATACATAAATCACAAGGTCTACCAAGGGGATGGTTCCCAATAAAATAATCATAAGCTATAGGCGCTTTATATTTCTCATATCTAAAACAATTTCAAGATTTGGTGGACAATCTTTAGGGACCTAGAAACAAAAAACCGAGAAACCTTATACTCTATCTGAAGGTCGGACCTTAACCCCTACTTAAAGTTATGACTCAACCCCTATAATAAAAAAGCTTTTAAAAACTCATCAAGTCTAGTTCTAAGGTAGGTCTAGGTTCATATATACCTTATTCTAAGGCCAATGTCCATATAGGCCTAATGGGTCTGATTCTAAGGTGGGTTTTGGGTTCCTTGAGATTCATCAAGTCCAATTCTAAGTTGGGTTTGATGATGCAACCTTAGAAAAGTTTATTGATAGACACCCCATAGATTAGGAAAATGTACAAAGTGATAAGAAAAAAAAGAAAAGCAAGAATGTATAGGATGTCAAGTTAGTTCAAACTAAAAGTCAAAACCTGTCCATGTTAAAAATTGATTGCTTGTAGTAGGTTCATTGTATTTTTCCATATCAAAAATTGGTCGTTTGTAATAAGTCGGTCATGGAGATGGGAAATGTGTCCTAAAGGGGTGGAAGTCAAGAAATACCTAAACCTATAATTACCACTCAACTTAAGATGGAAGATGCTTGCAACCTTTGCAATGTGATCGAAATTTTTTGCCGAAGAAAAGTAACCAAGATAGAAAGAGGAGGGCCTTTTTGTCCTTTCAAACTCCAAAGGGCATTGGCACAATTGTGTAAAAACACATTTGCCTGTTTATGTAAACATCTAAACACCTCCACTACTAAAAGGAGGAATTGATTAGCAAGGTGTTAGTTGTGATAGCTTTCTTCTTTGGCTTGAGTCGCATTGAAAGTAGTAAATCCTTGGGTGGTGCAAGATCGGGGAAGTAAATCTATTCATGTTGGGTCAGCAATGACAACGTCAACTAAAGTGCAAATGCTATCTTTGGTGAGCACAATGTCGATTCGTCAATGGAAGGAGTTGAATGTGTTTGAAGGAAGCATATGTAATTATTTTCACCCCATGTGGAAGTCAGCATCCCGAATAATGGCAATAAAAGTGTCACGAATTGCATCATGGGTTTTTATGTATTCATTGCCATGAGTACAATGTAAAAGATGGATACCCATAGGGTTGATGGAATGTGTGCACACACATTGAAGGATACTTACAATTGAGGGATGGGCTAATCCAAGTTGTATTCGAAACATTGTGGAAAAGTCCGAAAAAGTTAGGTAAAAGTTTGGGAAGATTAGTCGAACTATAAATTAAACATTCACCCTTAGGCTAAAACATGATAGAATTTGGGCATAATGAACTTTAAAAAGGGAAGAGTCAAAAGAAGTGAGGAATTCTATGAAAATGGAAGAAGGAGGTGTGCATTGTAAATGATATGAAGATTGTTGCATGAAACAATGAGTTAGAATTCCAAAGGCTACTTGAACGTCACCCATTTTAAGGAGAAGATTGACATTTTGAATGTCTTTTAAAAAGGCATCTTTGATGAAGGATGATGTGAATGATGAAATGCCCAATGGAATTCCCAAAACTCTAATTCCTTTTGATGGGGTGGTAAACTGGGATGAGTTTGGGTTCATTTGGATCCATCAAATTTGGTTCTTGGGCTGGCTAAAAACTTGAACCTAAGTTTTTCAACAAAGGGTTAGAGAAATAGAACCCATGATGATGTTCAAAAGTGTTCAGATGAATGTTGATTTAATTTTAATTTTTTTTCTAGATTACCAAATCTGAATTTTTAATGGCTTGGTGATCATTGTTGCATTGGGAAGAATTGTAAACAATATTTCAAAAAACAACAAAGTTTGACAAATTGAAACTGGAAATCCAATGTTCAAACTAAGGACTAAAATTAGTGGAATGACACTTGAAAATTGAGATATTAAATAAATTTCAATTACGGTCACAATTTTGTGATACATAAAAAATATGTCATATAAGTGGCCTTTGAAGATATTCAAGTCATCCACATGGGTCAATACATCACTACTTTTGGAGGATTTATCTACCTCAACTTTGTGTGAATTGTACATTTTGTAGGCTTTACTCATATACTTTCAAACATAGATTCATCTTATACTTTTCAAAATGTAAGGTCCATTTGGCAAACATTTATAATATGCTTGTACCTAAAATGTTTCCAAGTTTCAATTTTAGGTGAATTAAAAGCCATTTATTTATTCAATGTTGTTATTGATGTTCATAAAAAAGTTCAATTGTGTTATAGTTTAAATGAGTTTGGCATGCTATTGAAGCCATATTATCATGTTGAGTCCACAAGATATTTTTCAGGTGAGGCAAGGTTTGTGTGGAGAAACAATATTTGTCCAACCAAATTTTTTGACCTCTTCATTTTCACTAATATATAAAAAATCTCGATATTGAACTTGAGTTAGCAAGTGATGAAACCTTAAACTCAAATGGTGAAAGACCTAATACAAATGATCCATTTGAAGACATGAGGAAACTAGCATACTAGATTACATCTTACCCTAGTTCAAAACAATGTAAACATAGCCATTATATAGAAAGATTGTATCAACTCCGACCACCAGGGAATATTGAGAAATGGATATCCTTCAAAGTTGATATGTTCAGCCATCCAAAATGGTTTTCAAAGTTCTTCGTTATACCCATGAATCCCAACTTTTTGCACATCCTAAAACCAACTACTAAACTAAATGAAAGGCATGATATATTTATGAACATAAGCACATCAAAAAGGGGAAAAGGGGGATGTAAGAAGGTAGATGTGGTTTGGTTAGTTCACAAACTCCACACAAGATTTTTGAAAATCAAAGCATGCAAAGGACATTTGAAGGATATGTCAGTATGTTGGGAGTATACATATGAATAAGTTTGTAATCAAGTGGAAGAAATGCATCACTTGTGGAGAAAGCTTGTTGGAACACATCCATTTACCCATCTAGTAATACATGTGCCATGATGGGAATAACAAGCAAAATGTAGGTGTTGTCATGTTGTAATGGTGTATTGCATATGGACTGGAGTTCATTCCTGAGGAGAAGCTTTGTAAGCATTTGTGGAACAAAGTTCCTTTGTTTTTGGTTGTAACTAATGTGGGTTGGGTTCAAGTCTGGGTTTATGAACTAGAGCTAGTGGGTTTAGATGGAGCAAGACTCACCATGAAATCGGACTTGTCGAATCTAAATTGAACTAGACCCACCATAGAACCAGACCCTATAAGTCTAGATGGAACAAGATCTATTTAAGACCCAAACCCATAGGATCTTAAGAATGTTTGGTTGGGTATGGGTCATAGGGGTTAGGGTCCTAGTTTAAATAGGAATTAGAATGAATCCAATGAATCTAGTGGAAGACTATTGGGATTGTGCAAATGACCACAACTTTCGGAGCCTAGGATGAGGCCTAGAACTAGTTTGATAAACATAGTCAAATTGTATTTTCATGACTGGTCTTTGATTCTAATTGGGTAGATAGTTTGATTGGTCCAAGTGGGAAAGTTTCATCTTTGAGTGACTTCATTGAAGTTGAGGATGTGTTGTTAGAAGAAAATGAAAAACTCATCTCTGATTGTTGCTTTTTTTCAAGAAGAAAATAATTGATTTACTGTTTGTATTTGAGCTCTAATTGCATAGATGAATAAATGTTGTTGGTTTCAAGGCTTTTTTCACCTTATTTGCTTCATGTACTTAGAATTTTTGTAGTTTTTTTCCTTGGATTGGTGCAAAAAAAAATTGCAATTGACATTTGAGAAATGTGGTAGTTATAATGAAACATAGTTGGAGTTCAATATTCAACAATTTTGCAAATAGTTGTATTGAAACATAGCTCAAGTATAATTATATACATACCTTAAACAAGCTCTCACTTTTGGATGTGGAAGCAATTAATGAAAATGTTTTGTTTTATTGGTGAATTATTTACACTAGAACTAGGTTCGAGTTCAACCTAGAATTAAAGGACCTTATAAAAAGCTATACCCGTTAGACCCAAAACTAGTAGTCTAAAACTTTGGAATCGAATTTGGGACCAACGAGTTTTAGATTTTGAAAATATACTCTAGACTTGGAACCAAAGAGTCTTTCATATTGGAAAGAAATTAGATCCAAACCTTTCGAATCCATTAAAATCCAAGAATTTGGCCAACATTGGTTATAACCCTACAAAACTTTATTTATAAACACACCTTAGATTTGGAATATGTAAAATTATAGGATGTTAAATTAGCTCAAACTAGATTTAAAAATCTCTCTATGTCAAAAAAAATGACTCCCTTTAGTAGGTTGGTTGTATTTCTCCATGTCAAAAACCGATCACTTGTAATAGGTCTTTTGTTTTGGGTGAAGCCCCTGTGACTTAAAAACAATGTCCAACATTTTTTGTGGATGAATGAAAGCATGAACTCTAATTCAGCTATGTGGCAAATGATGTCACAATTGTTGTGCTTCAAGGATGCCGAAAGTCCAATTACTTATTTTTTATTTTTGGCTTTGTTTGTTTTACAAGTTATTGTGGAGTGGTTTTGGTGAGTTGGTTTTGGTGATGGAGCAAAATCCTTGCTATTCAATTGATAATCTTTATGGGGTGTGTGAGTCACAATTTTTGGAAACGATTGGTGCTGAACTTTCAAAGTAGCGAAGGGATGTGGACAAAGAAAAATTATATGAAGCTAGCTGAAGAAGAGGAAAAGGGACAAGTTTTTTTTGGGAGTGTGGGAGAAGCTAAGTTTCAATTCCTCTAGTTAGGAAGTGTGGAGTTTGTTTGGATTTGGATACTAATTAGTTGGGGATGGAAGTCCTTCTGGACTTTTTCTTCTCTTGAACCTGACATTTGATTTTTTGTTGTGCTAAGAGTGTTAGGAAGGGAATAAGAGGTCTAACATTTGCATTTGTAGGGACTAGATCAAGGGAAATGATGAAAGAATTTAACGATTTTAGGAGCAATTGTAGTGGCAGTCATCATCTTTGTTAAATTTTTGGGGATTTTTGATGTGAATGTGTAATGTGCTTTATTTTGAGAAGAGAGTACTTGTCATATAGTGGGAACTTTGGGGATTTTGGAACAAGAGGATATTGTGAGGTTTAGACAATCACAACTACCTGCTCTGTTCTTAGTCTTTATTTAACTTTTGAATGAAATTACATAATGATGTTGGGGTAGCATTTGTGGGGTTTTTGTTGTTGAATGATGAGTTGTCACATTCATCAACAACTAGTTGACTCCTTAAGAGGAAATCAAGCGAGGTCTAATCCCTCGAGGTCCATAGAGCTAGAATTACAAAGTTTGTTCGGTTGGAAGGATTTAGGTTTAGAATTAATATGTGTTGTAACCTTCCTTCCGCTCCTTGGAAATTTCTAATAAATCTTGTTAAACTTGCATTCAAAATGTTAAGGATTTTCATCTCAAAATCACCTCCCCTTCTTTTTGGTCACCCCCTTGTTAGTTTCAAAACTTGTTTCTATACAATCAAGGGTTATAATATTAGTTTACTAATATACGGAGGGTGTTTAATAGGCTTGTGTTTAGGTGTGACTAAAAAAATGTTATGGCCATTGAAATTGCTGGATATGGTGATTTGAGTTTTATTTTTCCTTAGTTAGCTTGAGTTAAGTAAAAGTTAAAATAGGGTTTTGTAGGTTTGTGAGAATTTTGATGGACCAATGGAAATGGTAGAAAGGGATCATTATTTTCAATGTTTAGTAGAATAGTGTTGTTTGTAGGGCTGAAGAGGTTTTTTTCCAGGCCAATGGGATTGCTGGATTTGGTGGTCTAAATAAAGTTTTCTCAGTTATCTTGAGTGAACTTAACAATTCAATGTGTTTACAGACAGGGTCTTTGCACATTACTTTGTTTCACATGGTTGTTGCCTATTTCATGTCCTAATATTGAAAGTCTATGAACATAAACCCTTAACCCTAGAACTCGGAACCAGAAACCTAAAACGAAAAGCCCTTGAGTCTAAAGTGACTCCAAGAGGAGGTGTCCTACTTCCTGCCAGCACTACTGTGAAGTTAGGCAGGAATCTTAAGGCAGAATACGATCTAAAGTAATTTTCAATGTAACTTGAACATGACAACTCTTGATCCATTGATGTAGATATCATTGGCAGATATTAACCTTCATCATGCCACTTAGCCTAACATATATAGGGGAACATGAAGGACCAAGTCCAAGTGACAAGCTCTTGGCATATTTTCAGTGTGACTTTCAAATTACATTTTGTTTGCTTACATTTTCTCATAGTTTTGTGTCTGGTATTTGGCAGGATTTGACCAAAAAAATGTGAAGGTAATCTGGGTTCATCAAAGTTTGGAATTTTTGCTCTAAATAAATCACTTTATTTGATAGTGTGGCTTGAGGGTACAAATTAGAAATGCTGAATTTTTAAAAAATGCTTGTGACAAAGAACAAATTCTTATGAAGGTGGATGAAGAATCTTTTGAAATGTTTGAGATTATTTTATTTTTGAAATGTTTGAGATTATTTTATTTTTGAAATGGAATCTTCAAAATTAATTAATTATTTATTTGGCATACATGTGCTGAAGCAGCCCCTGTACTAGGGTATTACATAAAAACGCTGGGCAACAGCCAATTTATTTGGATACTTGCAGATTATATCCCTCCCCTGTATATCATATTATAGCCCCTGAATGGGTACCCAAGGGATATTTAGAAACGGGTATTAGCACAAGCCAAAAATGGTGATGAACCGTTTCTAATACAGATAAGTATAAGACAATCATTCATATTTAACCAAAAGTATATACTGTAAGTAGCCTATGGTCAGCTTCCACATTGTCAAAATGAATAATTTTTTTTTCCAAAAAGTTAATTCGTTTTTAAAAATTGAAATTATTGAATTTTCCATGATCTATTATGATATTGTCACATGAGTAATGAAATTATTCAGAGTGTAGCCTATGATAATTATGACGATTTTCAACATGTCAAGTTCATATTTTCACAAAAATTCATTTCACTATTTTGAGGATTATTTAATGACGAAACTGACCTTTTTTCCTTAGGGTAAGGTATGCCTCCTATCAGGTGTTGCCTGTCACATTGAAAGCATCAATTGTAGCTGATGCTCAACTATAGATGAGCTCAACTGAGTTAATATCTGGTTTCACCTGGGTAACCAATTCTATGAGAAGTAGGTGCTACTTATATTTAGATAGTAGTCTACTTACAAGTAGTTCTTACCAGCTTGTAGGTAGATTATTAGGAAAATAAGCTATGAGGTATTAGATATGTAGATGTGTAAGTGTAAATCATTTACATTTACACATAATTTTTTTACACTTACACTTCATATTGTGCATATTTTGTAATTTACACTTGCACGACATGTGTGTATATATGTTAAAAATATCTTTACATGACAATATGTAAATTTTTTGTTGTGTACATGTAAATTATTATGCTTTTATGAGGATATTGCATTATCCATTGTTTTTGGAGATTATAATTTGCAAAAATCTGAAGATATTGCAAGTCAAACTTTTCATTAGCAATTGCGAGTTTTCAAAATGAGGCAAGATCACAACAAAAGTAATATGAGAATGAAAATTTACTTGAAAAAAGTTACTAATGAAACATGTAGCAATGTTAGGAATTACAAAATGATCATGATGTCATCACTTAAACTTGCAAAAATTGTAAAAAAGAAACAATATGGTAAAGTTCATCCTAAATGTTAAACTTTAATATTTTACAAGATCAAAATGAAGGAAGTTGCAACATAACACAAGAAAGAGGAGTGCAACATAACAACAGGTTAAAAGTAACTAATCAAAATCTCACTTAAAACATCTTGTTGTTGAAGCTTTCAACAATGAAAAGAGATGTAAAATAACAACACCACCAACTAACTTGCAATAAAAAGGGAACAACACATGGTTCATAACACCATAGTGAATGAAATTTGGCATGATATCATTCCTCCATCCCTAATCCTCTCTTTTCTCATTTTTTTTTCTTTTCTTTCTTCACACTTATCATTTGGCCTCCCCCCCTCTCCCCTTTTTTTTCTTTTTTTTGGTGAAATCAACTCCACTTTAAAAATTGTTGTTTTCAGAGAAAAATAAAATATTGCATATATCATTGTGTGTTGTGTTTATTTATTTGCTTACAAATTGTCTTATAAAATGTGTTAAATTATATAGCTAAATGTGTTTTTTTCAAAAAAACAACACTTACACCTATCCTACTTGAAATGGAGTGAAATAGCCTTACACAATTATACACTTATTTTGAAATGTATATATATATATATATATGATAACACTTACCCAAAGTGTATATAAAAAATCATATACATGCACCACATTGTTTTATAGATTATAAATTCGTAAGGGCTGATTTAACTATCTAGCTACTAACAAGTAGGTAGTAAAGAAAAGCAACTGAGCTAAACACCATGGTTAGCTTGGGGACCGTAACCCAACAAAAGAAAGAACTGTTTCCTGACCACTTACTATCCAAATCATCACTCTCCGCTGGTTGGCCATGGTTCACTCTGGCCAGCCTCTACCAGTGTTTATCACATCCAACACAGATTAATTAGTTCCCCATTCTCACTAGAAAACATGAAAAGTGCAGTGAGTCAAGTCTATGTAATGTCACCACCTGGCCCAATATTTATGGCTGGCCAATAAAAACAGTCATTTCCTTATGCTGGCCCTCTTGCAGGGCAGTATATTCTGAGCATATTTACAGGCATTAACTAAGTTTCACAATATTTGTTGGTCTTGCCTACCAAGGCAAGGGTATTGTGTTTAGATTCATTATAGAGTATAGTAGCTTAATGGATTTTGGCCCCTAGATAATAATAGGTCTATTTTTATATGCAGATTTTTGAAAGATGATATTTTGGCTTGTGTTGAAACTTGAGATTAGTTACAGAGTTATAATATCTTGAAGGATTTTGGTTTTCTTTTCGAGGATTTTTGGAAGATTATATTTTTGCATTTTGAAATATTTGAGTTTCCATAATTCTTGTTTTTTTCTTAAGATACTTTTTAATGTAAATGGCAAGGCCACAGTGTCAGACACCCCTTGTTTCCTATAGAACGTCTAAAATATGGAGTACAGGTCATTTTACTACTCTGGGTGAACATGCTCTTGCAAACATGCTTAGGCAAACAAACCAAAATGTGGCCTTCAATTTCCTCACATAATTCTTTGGCATGTTCCAACTTCCATGTGGTGATAAAAGCTCATTTTTGTGCTTCTCTGTGTTCCGACATAGCAGATTGTTCTGATGCACCCACACCAATTTTGTCAGCAGCTTCATGAAATTGTCTGATTGTGGCATCTGGATATGACAATTTAGGTCCTGCTAGTGCTGATCTTGGTCAACAGTCATTGTGCTCTTGTTACTTGTTGCCCAGATTCCTACCAGCCTTTTTCATACTGGCGAAATGTAGCAGAAAAGCGCAAAAGAAATAAAAAATGAAGTGATTTTAGAAGGTTTCTTCCAGTGTTGGGCGGTTCTCTAGTTTTTCTGAGAACCACTGGGTCCGGGTATTAGAATATTTTGGAAGACCTGCCCCGGTTCTTTTTTTTAAAAATAAATTCATCTTTTAAAGACCTGGGCAGGGTTTCAAAAATTTGGAAAATCTAATTTCAACCGGGTTTCAAAGTGCCAATTCATAGACATTTTATACGAATTGATTTTCAAAGCCAGTTTTCACACACCGGTTATTATAATTTTATTATCTCAAATATTAATTTTTAATGTTTAAAAATTAAAAAATTGCACCAAAAAGTTAAATTTCTTAAATTTCTTTTCAACATTTTATGTGTCCATTAAAAAAAAGATGCACCATACTGAAATAATACACAATGTAATTGTGCGGATTGAATGCAATGTGTAAAAGTGAGATGCAATGTGTATAATTAAATGTACAATGTGCAAATAATTCTTGCACACAACAAACAAACACATTGTCGAACAATATTTCTCAAAAATATGGATAGTTACAAAAATTAGTCAACAAATAAAGATTTGAAAAAAAAAATCTCACCTTCCAAATTTAGCATGAAGAATGTCAATTTGGACAACTCATCCCACACCTGCAAAAAAAACTAAAGCGAGAGTACCAATTTGAAACAAAAGGAACAAGAGCAACAACATCAAACAAGGAGCAAGGAACAACAATAACATGTGTGTAGCAGAGAGGTATTTGAGTGAGCAAGGATTAGCAACGTTGAACAAGAAGAGTAGTTGTCTTGAGCAAGGAGCAATAGTAGTGTTGAGCAAGAGGAGCTGTAAAGTAACAATGTCGAACAAGAAGAACAACAATGTCGAACAAAAAGAACAACAATGTTGAACAAGAAGAGCAATAGAACAATAGTGTTGAGCAAGAAAAGCAACAACATTGAGCAAAAGGAGCAGCAGAACAACAACATTAAGCAAGAGGAATAGCAGAACAACAATGTCAAGCAAAAAGAGCAACAAAACAATAATATTGAGCAACAAACAAAAGGAGCAACAAAAGTTCAAGTAAGAAGCACCAAGCAAAGACTAAAGCAAAGTAATTATTAAGCAAACCAACTAATCAAGCAAATTAATCCAAGCAACAAACAAAGAAGAGAAAAAAAAACTCACACATTGTGAGAAAAATGTTTTGAAGCACTTGTTTTATATAAAACAAGCAAGTGGTGCCATTTACTTGTTGAACTTAAAACCTAATCAAACCCTAAATTAACTACTAACTATTGACTAAACATTAAACCCTATTGACTACTAACTAAGTAGTTAATTCTAAACCTTGATCTTGATTTTTTTAATACCTTTCCAAGGTTTCTGTTACCTAGATTTGGTAACATGTGACTTAATAGGTTGATTGTGTATGTAGGTTGTTAAACTTAATAGGTGTCTTAACCTATTATTTAACCTAACATGTAATATTAACCTAACTAATTACTAAACCTGGTAGGTAATGATTGGGTTAAGAAGATAGGTTGATAGGTTAGTCAACAAGTAATTTGTAGAACCTATATTTAATGGAACTAGTAGTTGGACAAGTAGTTAAGTAGGGTGTATTTTCAAAAAAATTGGATTGTTAGTATAGATATTTGCTAATGATTGTTTATAATGGTCAATAATGATTGTTGTATTTTGAATTGGCTAGGATAAGAATAGGAGGATAGACCTGTTGAAAGACTTTTGGATCTCATTCATGATTATGTGTTTTCACTTTTGAATTATGAAACATGAATCATTTTTTTTCAGCCTATTTCTTACAACCTTGAACAATTTGTGTACATGTTAATTTAAAATTTGTAATAGTTTAAGTTTTATTTTGTGTGTTGTATGATCCTGTTGTTAGTCTAGGAACCTATTACTGAAAAATCTAGAGATGAATTAATCTTAATGGGAATTAAAAACCTCATTAATAGTTTCAATAAATTTTAAATATACATTTGATCAAGGTTTCCAAGGCCTGATTCTCACATTATATAAAACCCTACAGTCGAGTTTCATAAAAGACATCACTCAATCTGCTACCTTGAGAGTTTCAAACTGAGAACCCTGTCCGGTTCTCACATTTTTTCTGATACCTGTGCAACACTGGTTTCTTCCATCATCAAAAGTGAAAAAAATGAAAAAAAATGAAAATCACCAGATTTCTTTAATACTTGTTTTCAGTGTGTGGTCATGAATATAGAAAGCTTGATTAAAGAACTGTACTCCCCATCTGGTTTATAGCCAGATTTGGCTAAATCTTCTTATTGTCACTTAGGGTACATATGGAAATTCCTTAAAAAACCCTAATCATTACTATCACAACCACCTCCCTCCTTCTCTGATTGTGTCCAAGAATTATATATCTACCATGTGTAGTAGAAGCTACCATGGATTTTTACCATGGTACCTGCGTAGGTGCTGATGGACCCAAGGCCTCGCTCCTCTCACAGGTAATGAATGAATACATTTTAGTCTTGTTTGACCACTTGCACTTGCATCACATATATCATGGTTGTACACCACAGTGTCTAGGCCAGTGATCAGCACTAAGATGTGGACAACTGGGGCAATGGACCAATGAATTAACATTTTAGTCTGGTTTGACCACTTACACTAGTTGCACCACATCATGGTGGTACACATCACTACGTTTAGGCAAAGCTGTAGACAAACTGGGCCGGTTGTAAGAGCTTGGATGCTTGGTCTGGATGTGGATGGGAAGACAAGAGACCCATGAATACATTTTAGTCTTGTTTGACCACTTCTACTTACACCGCATCATGGTGGTACACCACCTCGTTTAGGCAGTAATAAGCTACAGACAACTGGGCCGGATGCTTGGATGCCTGGCTGGGATGTGGATGGGAAGAGAAGAGACCAATGAATATATATACATTTTAGTCTTGTTTGATGCCTTGCACTTGCACCACTACCATCATGGTGGTACACCATTGCATTTAGGCACTAAGCTGTGGACAACTGGGCTGGCTCATGTGAGCAATTGATGCCTAGATGTGAATGGTAAGACAAGAGACCCATGAATACATTTTAGTCTTGTTTGACCACTTGCACAATACATCATGGTGGTACACTAGTGCATTGTTTGCCATCAAACTGTGGGCAACTAGGTGGGTTGTGAGGAGACTGTTGTTCGCAGGGAATTTCGCCAAAATTTGAGTAAATTATTTTCTGGATGACAGTAACATTGGCTATATCATAAAATCCTTTAAAAAAACACCGTGGTTGTGAGCTGAGAGATTCAATGCCCTTGATGTGGATGTCGAGCTGACAACAATACCATTCATGAATATAATATATATATGTATAAAGAAACACAACAACAGTCTTATTAAATGTGCGAATAGCTGGTGCTGGTGGCATCATTCTCTTCATCACAAACGAATGGCAAGGCTGTCGGTAGATGTCAGAAATAAACATCTAATTTGTGGGTCCCGTGCGCCTATCATGTGGGCGGCGGGCCCATGCATCATCGCATCCAGATTCCATTCCCCAGCAAGGGCCATGTCCGCCAGGGGCCTGACTAATGACTAGTTGTCTGAGACTGAGAGTGTCAGAGTACTTCCGAGTAGCCTTAATGACTCCAGTCCCCACCCCGCGAGCAATTAATCTACTTTCTGTTTCTGCAACTGTTTCTGCAGGTTCGAACTTGGAGCTTGCAGTGTTTTTTTTTCTTTGTGACTTTAAAAAAAATAACAAAAAACAACCAAGGTGGCTCCCAAGAGTGTAAAGAGGAGAGAAAAAATTGGCTATCCATTAATATTTGAACTGAAAATAAAATGATCACACATGCCGAAACTTACTCAAATGTGAAATCAATCCTCAGGTCTATTAATGGCAAAGTAGATCTGATCACCCTATAAATACTAAAGCATCAAAGGAAGTAATTAAGCAACCTAGAGAAATGATAAGGAGAATAATGGGAAGACAGCGGTAGCCAGTGCAGCCAGTTTGTTTCTGGCTCCTCTATCAAATCACAAGCTCAAATTTAGGGTAGTGGTATTATTATTTTTAATCTTGAGATTGCCTTTTACGAGAAAAAAGTGATCACAAAATTAAAAGTGCTTTCTGGCGAGATAGATCGGCAGTTAATTGGAAGTGATCTAGGCAGTGAGTAGAGATGAGTAAACTGCGGCAAGAAGCTGATCAAATGTCTATAGTGCCTAGTGTTGATCCCTAGCTGTGACCTTTCACCTCTAGGTTCACCGACTGTTGGCAGCATACTCCCGTTGTTGCAAAACTCGCAGGACTGTGGAATAATATTGAATCGTGGCACAACATATAATCCATGATTAGGTAGGTACCCATTGAATCCCCCAAATCCCAGGTCCCTCAACGCTTCTTCTCCTTCTTGTTCGTCATCAGAGAGGCTAGAGGAGTGTGGGGGAAAGTGGGAACGGGGGACAAGGTAGAGCCGCCTAGAAGGGGTGAAGGAAGAAAATACTAGGTAACCACTGAGATGACGCCAGCTACCAGATATAGTCGAAGTGTGGGAGGACCGAGCTGACCTATAATGGAGCACTATTTCTTGTAACCAGCTCTCTTGAAAGACAAAAAGGGCTCTTCATGAATGAAAAAGTAGATTACTTGATCTACCTTCTAGAAGGTTGTAGGTAACGAGAAATAGTGCTGCGTTGGATGAATCAGAACCCTAGACTATATATGCGGTAGCCAGTGGCCTTAGCCCATAATCAACAAGGAAGGCAATGAAATTGAGCTGACCTATAATCAAGCGCTATTTCTTGTAACCAGCCCTCTTCACGGACAGAATGGGCTCGTCATGGATGAAACATAGATTACTTCATTTCCCTTCTTCAAGAAGGTTGAAGGTAATGAGAAATAGCAGTTACTCGTCTCAAGGACAAATCACAATTGGACATGTCTGTGAGATTTGCCTTCCTGTTGATTATGGTACAGTAGCAAAACAAAGACTACATGTATAGAGAGAGTTCTCGTGATTAGAAGAAGCTAGTGCGGTGTTGTCCCAGAAAATAAAATCTGCCGATCTGGGGGGGTTAGGGGGAACGAACATTAGCAGACTGCCATGTGATCATTAGCTGTCCGCGCGCAGTCTACATACGCGGAGTCGACATGTGGAGGCTGATCTGGTTCCTGACCTCCAACTCCGGCATTGCAGGCGGGCGGGGCTCGTGGAATTGGTGCCGTCAGGGTAGAGTACCCAACGGCACTGGCTGGGGCGAAAAACCACATCCCAGTGCCTCGGGGGACGGTCACACTTCCACTCATGTGTGTGCAAACCCGGTATCAGCATGATCCACCATCACAGTGCGTAAAAGGGCTCTTCTTATTTCTAAGCTCACTGAGGTTGTTGTTGTAGGCGCATGTAATTTATGAAGAACGTACCTACCTACTTAGAGCAACTCCACCGGTGCCTAGTGTGCGGCCCTTCACTGGAAATATTTAAGATCAACTCGACTGGTACCCAGTATTTGGGCGCTGCACTAAAAATATTTTATAGAAAGCCCAGTAGGCTGTGTGGTCCTGCACTGGAAATCTTACTCATTCACTGGCCATCAGTCGTTACCTTCTGGTCTTGAAGAGTGATTTGCAGAGTGGAATCTCTTTGACCAGACACTAAAAATCCTCTAGGAAAAGCAGATGGCAGGGTAACCTAACCTACAGTGTCGAGGTTTCTGATTGGCACGCTCCTCTAGTTGCTCACTATGCATAACATCTTCCTCTTCTTTTTTCTTCTTGCATACATCATCCGGACAGACAGAGGTCACGATTTTTCATCCATTGAGAGGAAAATTACACATTCTTTCATGCATCTACCTCTTCTTTTTTCTTCTTGCATACTTCATCCAGACAGACATAGGTCACGATTTTTCATCCATTAAGAGCAAAATTACACATTCTTTCTTGCATTGACAAGCTGGTTACAATGCTTTTCATCCACAAACAAGATGGTTACAGGCTGGGTAGCTCTCAAACCTCTACACTTTAGGTTATGTCTGGTAACCTGCGTGCTCTTGCAGGTTACGTAGTCTATGGAGACGACGTCAGATTGAGACTACCAACCCACGAGTCTTTCTTTCCCTGCAGGTTGTAAGTCAGGCCCACGAAGAACTCCCTCAAGTCATTTGCATAACCTCCATCTGTCCCTTGTGTACCTACTACGGCATCTGTCCAGGTACTGAGTAGAATGTTCCTTGACCTATTTGTCCGTCTTTTCCTCTGTACAAAATTGAGTGTAGAGATCAGAGACAGCGCGTATTCAGAAACGGCTATTGATCATAATTTCAGATTAAAAAGTAACCCACGCTTAACAGAATATAATTTCTTTCCTTGATATAATTTTTCTTCTCGATACTTGTGCAATTTGTGTATGTATTTTTATAATCTTTGTGTTGTTGAGTTTTCACAACAGAGTCCTTATTATTACTTTTCAACTAACATCTCCCGTAACGGTTGCAGCAGCGAAGAAGGCGACATCGAGGCCCGACAGCAGCAGAGGGCGATCGGTGACGTCCGGCGCGGCCTATGTGCCCACAGGCCACGTGTAGGCGTCATGCGCCGGTTGCTTGTTGCTCACCGGTGAAAAGGTTACCGGCAAAGGACGGCGTTGAGAGCCACACGGCACGCACACCTTGTTGGCTGCGCTGGAATCCGGTCACGCCCTTGGGGGCGGGTTGGGGAGGGGGGAGGGGGTGGGCAGAGAAAAAAGAACAAAGGGAAAAAAAAACCTTAGTTCCAGCCTAGTGGAATCAACAAATTTTTTGTTTTGGGGTTATTTTAGCATAGCTTCAGTGTGGGTGGAGTGGTCCTTCACCCTCCTGGGCCCTGATTTACTGGGTCGACTAGATGTCTTATAATGTTTGCAACCTAGATGCAACCAAATTTTCTTGGCGTTCTTAGTTTTTTACTAGGCATGATTGTGGATAGTGGTTTACCCATCCTGATTTACTCTAATGGCAGGATTTCTTATAATGTATGTAAGCAACTAAAGTACTTTGGGGAGTTTGTAGTTTTTACTGTGGTACAAGTGTAGATAGTGGGTCATGATCTACTCTAACAACGAAGTAGTGCAAGTGAGGAGGGTACTGGTTTGCCCATCTGGGGCCTAAATATGGGTCAATGATGGGATATGTATAATGTTTAGAAGCAACCAATTTTTTTTGGGGGATGACTGGGGGATATCAGGGGATTAGATTGTACCATGGTATGAGTGTGAGTGGTGGTTTACCCAGTTGGGGTTTAGAAGGACCAGAGGAATACCAAGCGTGATGCAGCTACCACCACCACCACCACTGGGGACTACTGTTAACACTGGCCGGGTCAGCAAATCTCTTTTCCGGGCCAAATCAAGCCAGAAGGTTGCAGATTCTAGTTATAATAAGGCTTTGAAAAAACTTTTGAATCTCTATCTACCCTGAAGGTGATGTGACTAAGAGAGAGAGTGAAGTCCTCTGGGTTTTATAAGAAAGGAAGATGACAAAGTAAAAGTGAATCCTGGCTAACCAGCCAGTGTCTGTCTATCTTTAGGGTGAGTAGAAAAAGTTCAGGTATGCAGCAGACCCAAAAAGATGGCCAAAAAGATCACCTTAAAAAGCTGGGTAAGAATGGTTGTTCTTTTGAGAAGAACGAGAAGAAGCACAATACCGTTGTTAGTGGCAGGGCTGCTGGGTAAAGACTGGTCGGTTGGTCAGTTCCAGGTTCTGCTTTTGGGCCTATTATTAGAAGAAGAGATGTGAGGTAAGGTTGGGAAACTTTTTGACTCGCCACCTGAAGTTGGTATGATCAAGATGGGACTAGGACCTAGCCTAATGTGAACACTTTCTGAACAACATAAAGCTACTTCGCTTTTTTTTTTCCTCAAGAAAGTTCCCCCAAAGTTCCCCCAAAGTTCCCCCCCTCCCAAACTCCCCAAAAACTCTTTGTTTGGATGACCACAAACAGGCTAGGCTAGGTAGCTCGGTCATTTAAGTTACCCTCTTAGCAAAATATTATAGACAAAAAGCTAGTGCATTTATTATCTACCACTTCCTCCAAAGGAGCAAAAACAAAAGAGTTCAGTGGGACCCCAATTAAAAACAAAACAAACTTGTGTTCACTTGCTGACGTCAACCAAAAGAAGAAAACCCAGCACCAGGGGAGGGGGGTGGGGAAAGAAAAAAACCACCATGAGTGTGAAGGAATCACCATAGTGTTAGGTTATAATATTATAAACCTAATATCTTAAATATCAGGTTTAATAATAACTTTTTTGTGGTGTATCTTTGTGAGAAGTTCCCATAAAAGAGAGCTGTCTATATGCTCAGAGGTTCTTGTACTCCCGGGCTCTTCTGAAGTTTGGAAACGCCCTGGGGCCCACGCCCTGAGATGGCCCTCCCTACAGAGAACCCACCAGTACAGGAAACCCCCCTTACAACTTTATTTCTTTTTCTCTCTCTTTCTCTCGTTTTTTTTTTTGCTTTGGGGGTGTGGGGAGGGTTGCCCCTTGAGCACTGGCCTTCTTATAAGGGACTCAGTTCACAATGACCTGCCCCTTCATCATCTGCCTTGTTGCCTGCCTGCATGCCCCTCTGCCAAGCTCTGACTCCGCTGCTTCCTGCAAGCAGAACTCACCTCTCCCTGCATCACCTTGCACACAAGAAAAACACTCGTGGCATCGATTGGACTGCGACAGTCGGTGCTTTATTCCCTGGAACATCGCCGTTCTCTTCCCCATCACACCTGGTGAGCCTCTGAACTCATGATATAATTCTCTCTCGGCTAAGAAGAGGAACGGGGGGGGGG
>Ga0116229_10001876_pt1 | contig 33574 bp, 34 predicted proteins | sample S1TSphgellanicum_3_FD_87313 | JGI IMG/M metagenome (GOLD analysis project Ga0116229, IMG submission 87313) | Host-associated microbial communities from peat moss isolated from Minnesota, USA - S1T2_Fc - Sphagnum magellanicum MG | ecosystem: Host-associated > Plants > Peat moss > Unclassified...
CTGGCGGCAGTAGCGCGGTGGTCCCACCTGACCCCATGCCGAACTCAGAAGTGAAACGCCGTAGCGCCGATGGTAGTGTGGGGTCTCCCCATGCGAGAGTAGGGAACTGCCAGGCATCAAATTCGTTCCTTTTTCCCCTGACAAGGAAAAATACAAGGAACAAACTGATAACAGACCGATTGTCTGTTGTGAGTGAAAGAACCGGTGGAGCGGTAGTTCAGTTGGTTAGAATACCTGCCTGTCACGCAGGGGGTCGCGGGTTCGAGCCCCGTCCGTTCCGCCACTAATTGCATAACCCTGAATCGAAAGATTCAGGGTTTTTTGCATTATAAAGCCTAAAAACCTGCTCATTTACCTCTGCATTTCAATAACATCCACCGTATTTACATCTTCAGTCAATGCGCAAGAATAAAAAGTTTTATTTAACTGCCTTCGGGATGATTTTACGAACAATTCCGGGGTGAATTTCATACTGAATTCACCTCATCCCAAGTCAGTAATATGCTGATTGGCTGAAACTTTTAATTTGTTAATATCCTTTTAATAACCTTATGGGGTAATAAACTCAGCCCTTATAAGGAAGGCTAAAAATAGTTTTTTCTTAAGTTTATTTTTAGTATTAATGAGTTCTTAATTAATGCTACATCAATATTTTTTACTTTATCCCTGATAAGATCCTATTTCTTCACTTAATGGCTAGGACAATTCGTAATTGCAGATGCAACTCAGTTTGAAATCAAATAGAGTCTCACTCGATACGAATAAAAATCCGAGAGCTCGATAAAATGAACTACTCATTAACGGTACTTGATTGGTATGCGGTAGCGCCAGGTATGAATCATGCCGAGGCCTGGAACGCTTGGGCGTCGTTGCCAGAATTCATGGGTTTCAGCGGTGAAATTGAGAAAAGCCAACGTATCCCGATGATGTCCGCCAGAAGAATGAGTCCCGTTAGCCGCATCGCCGTAGAGGCAGGGCTGGCACTGCTTGAAAAGCATCAGATAGCCCGTGCCGTATTTACCAGCCGCCACGGCGAACTTGAGCGCACCTACAAAATTTTGCAGATATTGGCACAGGAGCAGCAGGTTTCTCCTACCGATTTTTCGATGTCCGTACACAATACGGCGGCAGGCTGGCTGACAATAACAGCTAAAAATCCACTGCCTGTCACTTCACTTGCAGCGGGTAAGGACAGTTTTCAGCAAGGCCTGATTGAGGCGCGCGCGATGCTGTCGGCGGATGAGGGTGAAAAAGTGTTGCTCGTTGATTTCGACGGTGTCGTGCCTGAGCTGTATGGCAACGATTTCGCACAGGAATATGCGCCTTATTGCGTCGCGCTGGTGCTGACGCTGGGCGAGCAATTCACCTGTCAGCGCAGTGGTGAAGCATCAGAGGAGCCGGTCCCTCAAAGTCTGAGTTTCTTAAGGAATTTTTTGCTAAACAATAAAACGTTTTGCATTGCAGGTGAGGTCGGACAATGGCAATGGAACAGGAAGGATTGAGCGCGGACAAAGAAATCATTAAGCCTGCCAGTCTGATAAACCGCATGTGGCGATGGCTGGCGACGGGGCTGTTGCTGATTTTATTTAATATTGGCGGACTCATACTCTCGCTTGGCTGGTTCACGTTGTTAAGGCTGTTTATCCGCAACCCGCAGAGGCTGCATCAACTCACATTGAATAGCATAAAAAATAGCTTTGTTTTATTTCTGAGTCTGTTACGCCATCTCCGCGTGGTGGATTTTAAAATAGAAGGTGCTGAACTTTTTAAGCAGGATAAAGGTTGTCTGGTTATTGCCAACCACCCCAGCCTTTTAGATTACGTTTTGCTCGCTTCTTGCATGCCACGCTGTGATTGCATCGTAAAAGAGTCGCTGCTGATGAATCCCTTTTTTAGAGGCGTTATCAAGTCTGCGGGATATTTGGTCAATTCAGGATCGGAAACGTTGCTCGATGCCTGTGAAGAAAGACTAAAAGCGGGCGGGACAATTCTTATTTTTCCTGAAGGTACTCGATCTATTGAAGGAAAAGAGATTACTTTACAACGTGGTGCTGCCAACATTGCGCTGAGAGCGGGTTGTGACATTCGCGTTGTTTATATTTCGTGCCGACCTCCCATGCTAACAAAACAGGGGCGGTGGTATAGTATTCCGCCGATTAAACCGCAGTTTCTTATTAAGGTTAAAGGCAAAGTTGCGACCCGGGACTTTATCCAAGAGGGCGATGCCTCACCCGCTATGGCTGCCAGGCGTCTTACTCATCATCTGCGTACTGAGTTAATGTTAAAAAATAATGAGAAATAAGTCATGGATCCATTAAGTAATGAAATAAAAGTCCTGATCATCGACACCCTTAACCTTGAAGGGATGACGCCAGAAGAAATAGATGCTGATGCGGCGCTGTTTGGAGACGGATTGGGACTGGATTCTATTGATGCACTGGAATTGGGCCTGGCCTTGAAAAATAAATATGGTGTCATGCTTTCTGCGGAAAGCGAAGAAATGCGTCAGCATTTTTATTCGGTTGAGACGCTCGCAAAATTTATCGCCGGGCAATCGAAATAATTGATTAACAATAACAATGTTGTGTAAGAAGGTTTTATGAGCAAGCTTGAGATTTATCAGCAAATTAGCGGTCTACTGGTCAAATTATTCGAACTCGATGCCGACGATATCAAACCAGAATCCCGACTTTATGAGGACCTGGACCTGGACAGTATTGATGCCGTGGATTTAGTGGTGCATCTGCAAAAGGCCACCGGCAAAAAGATTAAACCTGAGAGCTTCAAATCGGTGAAGACGGTGCAAGACATCGTTGACGCCATCGACGCCTTACTCGATTCAGAAGAACCGTAGTCAGATGCAGGCTGCAGGTCGCCCACGCCTGGCCGCGCTGTTACATGCGGTCACGGTATTAGTCATCATTGCTTATCCACTGGCCGTATGGCTGGGGTTAAGGAACGGCGGAATGGGTGTTCTGGCCCCTATTCTGATGGTGACGTTTATCCTGCGGCTGCTGACGTTTCGCGGAAAACTGAGCCAACTCACTGCGCTAGGCAGAACGCTGGCCGCCGCTGGATTGCTGTTTGCCGCGGCAAGCTGGTTTTTGCATGAAAGCCAAATGTTACTGTATTACCCGGTAGTGGTGAACACACTGCTGCTGCTTTTATTCGGCTATTCACTGCTATCACCTCCGCCCGTCGTAGAGCGGCTCGCTCGACTCTCTCAGCCAGACTTACCACCGAAGGCCGTGAGCTATACGCGGCGCGTGACGCAGGTCTGGTGTGTTTTCTTTTTTTTAAATGGTGCAATTGCGTTCTACACCTGCCTCAAAGGCGATGTCGCACTGTGGACTTTGTACAACGGCGGGATCAGCTATCTGCTGATCGGCTTATTGATGGGTGTTGAATGGATAGTCAGAAAGCGGGTTCAGCGCGCTTAACGCTGGCGATGGAAAATTGGCTAATGCCGGTTGAAGGCGAAGATCGGTTGATATCCTGGAGTCGTCAACGTGAATGGCGGCAGAGTGATTTTCGTCGCGACGTGTTGGCGCTGATTGGTCATGTACGCGGGCTGCCTGCAAGCCGCTGTGCACTGTGCTTTAACAATAGCTACCATTTTGCCGTCGGCCTGCTCGCGGTGCTTTACTGCGAAAAAACGCCGGTGCTGCCGGGGCATCAGCGCCAGTCGGTGTTAGAAGAACAGATTGCCGAATTTGATGCTTTGTTAACAGACTGCGCTCTGACGCTGCCGTGCCCAACGATCACGCTGCCTGAATGCCTGGATTCAGAAGCGGACTTTCCACTGCCCGATTTCCCTCGCGATGCCTCGCTTATTCTGTTTACCTCCGGCTCGAGCGGCAAACCGCAAAAAATTATTAAAACGCTCAGCTGCCTGCATACCGAAAGCCAATGGCTGGCGAACACCTGGGGTGAGGCGCTCCATCAGGCGCGTTTCGTTGCCACGGTTTCCTCCCAGCATATGTACGGCCTGACGTTTCGCTTTATGCTGCCGCTCACCCTCTGTCTGCCGTTTTACGCTGAAAGTGTTGAGGTGCATGAACAGCTGGTAAACATGGCGCAGCAATATCCTTTAGCGCTCGTGAGCAGTCCCGCGTTTCTCACCAGGCTTGACGCAAAAATAACGCCAGTCAACTGCCTCAAGGTCTTCTCGGCTGGCGGGCCGCTGTCAGCGCAAAGTGCAGAAAAGATTCGGCAGCTTTGCGGCGTTTCTCCTAATGATATTTATGGCACCACAGAGACCGGCATTCTTGCCCACCGTCAGCCACAGGAACCCGAGACACCCTGGCGGTTGTTCGAAGGCGTCAGTCTGCGTGCCAAAAATGAACAAAGTATCCGCGTGTTTTCAGACCTTGTCTCACAGTCGGAAGGTCTCGAACTAGGCGATAATATTGCGTTGATTAACCACGGACGCGAGTTTTACCTGTTGGGCCGTAAAGACCGTATCGTCAAAATCGCCGAGCAGAGACTTTCGCTAACGGAAATTGAGGACCGCTTGATCCAGCTGCCGGTGATAGAAGATGCCTGCGTGCTGGCGATAGAAAAAAAAGGGCGTCCCTACATCGCCGCGGTGGTGGTGTTGAGCCCGTTGGGCCGAACACAGTGGCATGCCTTGCCACAGGCCGAGATGAACATGAGGCTGCGACAGCTGCTGCGCCCATGGCTGGCCCCCGTAGCCTTGCCTCGCTTCTGGCGCGTCCTGCCCGCCGTTCCCCTTAACTCGCAGGGCAAACGTGCCTACGCAGACCTACAGGAATTATTCTTATGATGCAGCCACAGGTGCTGAGTAAACAGCGTCAGGCGGACAGCGTGACGCTTGAACTGAGGCTGCCCGCGACGCTTTTATGGTTCAAGGGGCACTTCCCCGAACAGCCGATTCTGCCCGGCGTGGCTCAACTCAACTGGGTGATGACCTTCGCTCGCGAAGAGCTCCCGCTTGCCGCCCATTTCGCAGGATTTGATGTGATCAAGTTTCAGCAGCCGCTGTTGCCAGAGCAGCAGGTCACGCTGTCTATCCAGTGGTTGCAGGACAAGAATAAGCTGCTGTTCAGTTATCAGGTTGGCGAATTTCAGGCAAGCAGCGGAAAGATAAATCTATGTCCATGAGCCGCGCTTTTCGTCCCTGCATCATTATTCCCTGCTTCAACCATGGTGCGACGATGGCCCGTGTGCTGGCACGTATTCAACCCTTTGGTCTCAACTGCATCCTGGTGGATGACGGGAGTGAGCAGAAAACCGCCGACGAACTCGTTCGGCTGGCGGCTCTTTATCCGTGGGTAACCCTGACTCGATTACCTAAAAATCAGGGCAAGGGCGCGGCGGTGATGGCGGCAATGAAACAGGCGAGGGAACAGGACTACAGCCACGCACTGCAGGTTGACGCCGACGGACAGCATCAGCTCGCCGATATACCGGTCTTGCTCGCTGAAGCCGAGGCTTACCCTGAGTGCCTTATCTCAGGCAGGCCCGTCTACGACAGTTCGGTGCCCAAGGCGCGCCTCTATGGCCGCTATGTCACCCACGTCTGGGTGTGGATAGAAACCCTGTCGCTGTCGCTGAAAGACAGTATGTGCGGCTTTCGCGTTTACCCTCTGGCGGCTTCGCTCGACGTGATGCGCAAAAATGCTCTAGGCGAGCGTATGGATTTTGATACCGAAATTATGGTGAGGCTTTACTGGCAGGGGACCGACAGCCGCTTTATCGCGACGCGCGTGGTTTACCCTGAAGAGGGCCTTTCACATTTTGATGCGTTAAAAGACAACCTGCGTATTTCCTGGATGCACACACGGCTGTTTCTCGGCATGCTGCCACGCATTCCCAGTCTGTTGCGCAGACGGCAAAGTACTCGCGATGAGCCCCACTGGTCGAAGACTCAGGAGCGGAAAGGGCTGTGGGGTATTCGCCTGATGCTTAAGGTGTATCGCCTGCTCGGGCGGGGAGCATTCGCGCTGCTGCTCTATCCTGTGATTGGCTATTTCTGGCTAACTGGCCGCAGGCAGCGGCAGGCTTCGCAGGACTATTTGCGTCGCCTTGCTCGCGTGGCCGAAGCCCGCAGGATAACCCTGCCTTATAAACTCAGCAGTTTTCGGCATTTCATGCGCTTCGGCGACGCGATGTTGAGCAAGCTGGCGACCTGGCAGGGCGACACGCTGTTGGGCCGCGATGCGCTATTGGTTGACGCCGCGCGCTGCGAGGCACAAATCGCCAGTGGGCAGGGTACGCTGATTCTCTGTTCCCACCTGGGCGATATCGAATCCTGCCGCGCACTGGGCGAGCTCAATAAAAACGTGAAAGTGAATGCGCTGGTCTTTACCCAGCATGCTGAAAGATTCAATCAGGTGATGAAAGAGGTTAACCCCGATGCCTGCGTCAACCTGATTCAGGTGACGAACATGGGGCCCGATACGGCCATTCGCTTGAAAGAGTGCCTGGATCGCGGTGAATGGGTGGCTGTCGTCGGCGATCGCACTTCGGCGGGGGGCTATCAGCGCGGCGGACAGCAACGGGTGATATTGAGTGATTTCCTCGGCGCTCCGGCCGCCTTTCCACAGGGCCCGTTCATTCTGGCCTCGGTGCTGCGCGTGCCCGTTTTCCTGATGTTTGGCATCCTGCAGCGGCAACGGCTGAACATCTATTTCGAACCTTTTGCCGACCCCTTGCTGCTCCCGCGTGCGACCCGGCAGCAAAGTTTGCAGAACATTGTCGACAGCTATGCGCAACGTCTCGAGCACTACAGCCTGCTGGCCCCGCATGACTGGTTTAATTTTTATGATTTTTGGCAGCGCCCATCGGGCGTGCCTGCTGACAGAGAGTCTGATTGATATGGCAGAGAGAAAAGACCCGCGTTTATCCGATCCTCGTTTTACTGCGTGCGTAGAGATAACCGTGCCTTTCCATGACGTCGACCCAATGGGTGTGGTCTGGCACGGCAACTATTTTCGCTATCTTGAGGTCGCTCGTGAGGCGCTCCTGAAGCAGTTCGGCTATGGCTATCGCGCTATGGAAGCCTCGGGTTACGTCTGGCCTATTGTCGATACGCGTCTCAAATACATCGGACCGGTCACCTTCGAGCAGAAGATTATCGTGCAGGCCGAGGTACAGGAGTTCGAGAATCGCCTGCGGATTGGCTATCAGATATTTGACGCAGACAGTGGAAAACGCACGACCAGCGGCTACACGCTTCAGGTCGCGGTACAGATCGAAAGTAAAGAGATGTGCTTTGTCTCACCGCCGGTATTATTCGAAAAAATGGGGATCGTCCAATGAGGCGTTTAGTTTTCTTGATGCTTGGGCTCTTCAGCCTAAGCGTACATGCGGTAACGCTCGACGACCTCCAGCAGCGTTTTAGCCAACAGCCGGTCCTGCGCGCCGAGTTCAGCCAGCAGCGTAGCGTCAGCGGCATGGACCAGAAGCTTAATTCCAGCGGTATCCTGGTCATCTCACGCAATGACGGACTTTGGTGGCAGCAGGAGAAGCCCTTCGCGCTGAGCCTGCTGTTAACCGACAGTCGCATGGTGCAGACGATGGCCGGTCAGCCGCCGCAGACAGTCACTGCGCAGAATAACCCGCAGATGTTTCAATTTAACTCACTGCTGACCGCGTTGTTCCATGCCGATCATCGTGCGCTGGAGCAGAACTTCACGCTGGATTTCAGCGATCGCGGCCAGGGCAATTGGAAATTAGTGCTCACGCCTAAAACATCGCCGTTAAACAGGCTGTTCAAGACCATCAGGCTGGAGGGTCAGACCTTCCTCAATAATATCAATATCAACGATATGCAGGGCGATGTGACGCAAATTCGCTTCTTTAATCAACGCACAGAACCTAAGACGCTGACCGATGCCGAGAAGCAGCATTTTTCTTCCTGAACACCATCGTCGGCTGGCGCTAGGCTGGTTGCTTATCTGCCTCGCGTTGGTGGCCGCTCTTTTTTGGCTGCTGCCGCGTAGCCAGATTAACAGCAGCGTATTGGCGCTGTTGCCCAAGCAGCAGCTGGCCGGTGTTCCAGAAGACGTTTCCGACGCGTTTAGCAAGCGGCTCGATCGTCAGCTGATGTGGCTGGTTAAACCGCCTGAAGGCGCGCAGCGTGACAACGCCCTGAACGCATGGCTGCAAAAGCTGCAAAAATTACCGGCATTACAGCAGGTTGAAGGACCGATGGACGACGCAAGTCAACGTCAGTGGGGCCTGTTCTTTTTCAACCACCGTAATGCGCTGATGGACGCCGCCACCCGAGCACGCCTGAGCGCGGGCGCGGCGGCGCAGTCGCAGTGGATACTCGGCCAGGTATATTCGGCCTTCGCGGGCGTCAGCGGTAAAGAGCTGACGGGCGACCCGCTGTTGCTGGTTCGCGCCTCACAAATGGCGCAGCAGCAAAATGGCGCAGGCATGACGCTGGATAACGGCTGGCTGGTGGCTAAAGACACTCAGGGGAAAAGTTGGTACTTACTTCACGCTGAGTTGCGGGCCTCCTCCTATGACATCACTAGCAGTAAACAAATTGTCGGGCAGCTCGACGCCCTGAAAACGCAGTTTGAGGCCCAGTGGCCGGGTGCAAAAGTGCTCGAACGCGGCACGGTTTTTTACAGCAATTATGCCAGCCAGCAGGCGGAGCACGATATCTCTACTCTCGGGGTAGCCTCAGTCGTCGGCGTCTTCCTGCTTATCCTTTTAGTGTTCCGCTCGGTGATCCCGATGTTACTGAGCCTGCTGTCGATTTCAATCGGCGCGCTGGCCGGGGCGGTGATGACGCTGCTGGTGTTCGGCGAAATTCACGTCATGACGCTGGTGCTCAGCACCAGCATTGTCGGTATTTCCGCCGACTATACGCTCTATTTTCTGACCGATCGCCACGTTCACGGCGGGCAGTCAACGCCACTCGAGAGCCTGAAGAAACTGTTTCCGGCGTTATCAATGGCGATGTTGACCACCGTCGCTGCCTATCTGATGCTGCTGATTGCGCCTTTCCCCGGTATGCAGCAGTTGGCGGTGTTTGCCGCTGCCGGTCTCAGCGCGGCCTGCATCACGGTGATGTGCTGGTATCCTTATCTGGCAAAGCGCTTACCGATTGGGCCAACGCCCGGGCTGGGACTTATCCTGTGCTGGCTGCACGCTTGGCGCAGTAATAAAAAGCTGCGCATCGGCCTGCCGTTGGCGGTGCTGATACTGGCGACAATCGGCGGAATTCGGCTGCATGTCGATGATGATATCGGCCAACTTCAGGCACTTCCAGGCGATCTGCTCAAGCAGGAAAGGCAGATTGCAGCGTTGACCGGCCAGTCTAATGAACAGAAATGGCTGGTGGTTTACGGCGACACCGCCGAGCAGACGTTACAGCGGCTCGAGGCGTTGGAACCGCGACTCGCGCAGGCCAAAAAAGAGGGCGCAGTGGCTGGGTATCGCCTGCTCGGACTGCCTTCCATGCAGCGGCAACAGGCAGATTTGGCTCTTTTAACGCAGCGTGCGCCACAGGTGGCAGCGGAGCTTAAGCAGGCGGGTCTTAACGTCTCGGTAGCCAACGTGTCGCCGCAGTGGGTCACGCCCCAAGCATGGCAGCACAGCGTAATCAGTCAGGGCTGGCGGCTACTGTGGCTTTCGCTGCCTGACGGGCGCAGCGCGGCGCTGGTTTCGGTTAACGGCGTCAGCAATGGCGCGGCGATGCAGTCGCTGGCGCAGGCGATGCCCGGCGTGGGTTGGGTGGATCGCAAAACCGAGTTCAGCGGCCTGTTCGAACAGTATCGCGTGATGCTGTCATGGCTGCTTATGTTGGCCGCCGGGGTGATTTGCGCCATCTATCTGTGGCGATTCCGCTGGCCACACGGCCTGATTTGCTGCATTCCGACGCTGTTGTCTCTGGCAATGGGCGTGGCGGCGCTGGGGCTAAGCGGGCACAGTCTCAACCTGTTTTCGCTGCTGGCGCTGATTCTGGTACTCGGGATTGGCATCAATTACACGCTGTTCTTTACCAATCCACGAGGCACGCCGACGACGTCCATGTTTGCCGTCTTTATGGCCGTGGTCACCACACAACTGACCTTCGGCATGCTGGTATTCAGCTCGACGCAGGCAATTAGCAGCTTTGGTATCGTGCTGAGTAGCGGCATTTTGACCGCCTTCGTGCTCTCGCCGCTGACGCTGCCGGGTAAAAAAAGAGGAAGTAATAAATGATTAAGGCCCGATGGCTCTTGATGATAATGGCGCTCATGCTGGCGGGGTGTGCCACGCATCCCACGCCCGACACATTGCCGCAGGCGTGGTTGAAGCCCGGCGTGCGGGTACGTTTACCGTCCCCCCAGTTGAACGAGAAGCTTGAACAGCAGCAGTTGCTGACCGGCACCGTCGACGGCAAACAGCAGTCGCTGCTGGTATTGCTTAACGCTAACGGAAAAACCCTGCAGCTGGCGGGCCTTTCACCCTTAGGCATTCGCCTGTTCAAGGTAGATTACGACGCCGCGGGCATTCATACCGAGCAGACGATAAAAATTTCCCAGCTGCCGCCCGCTAATCAGGTATTGGCCGACATCATGCTGAGCTACTGGCCCGTCGACCGTTGGCAGCCGCTACTGCCCACAGGTTGGAGGCTGGTGGATAACGGCATGACCCGTACTCTCATTGATGATGCGGGTCAGCCGGTGACCCAAATTGATTACCAGAATCAGGGCGGTAAACGTCAGCCTATCGCTATAACTCAGCACGTTTTTCACTATCACATTGCGATTCAGAATGTGGGAGACGGCGCATGATCTATTTCTCCGCGGTGGGTATGGTGAACGCGCTGGGTGGTGAGCTCGACGAGATTGCCAAAAATTTGGCGGCAGGGCGTTCTCCGGGGATGACGCTCCGAGAAGGCTGGCTGACCAGTCAGCAGCCCGTCTGGCTGGGACAGGTTTTAACGCCACTGCCCGCGGTGCCGGATGCGCTGATGCGCCATCGAACCCGTAATAATCAGCTGTTGATGGCGGTCCTGAAGCAGATTAGGCCGCAGGTTGATAGCGCCATTGCCCAGTACGGCAGAGACCGCGTCGCCGTGGTGATGGGTACCAGCACCTCCGGTATTGCCGAAGGTGAAGACGCTATTCAGTTTATTCAGGCTGAAGGTGATTTTCCGGCAGAATATGCCTATCAGCAGCAGGAGTTGGGTGACCCCTCGCAATTCCTGAGTCGTCTGCTCGATCTTGAGGGTGCATCCTATACCCTGTCTACGGCCTGTACTTCCAGCGCCCGCGCCATTATTAGCGGGCAACGCCTGATAGAGGCTGGCCTGGCCGATGTCGCGCTAGTGGGCGGTGCAGACAGCCTTTGCCGCATGCCTGTCAACGGTTTCGCCAGCCTTGAAGCGCTGTCGAGCACGCGCTGTACGCCGTTTGCCGCCGAGAGAGACGGCATTAATATCGGCGAAGGCGCCGCGTTGATTCTGCTGACCCGCGAGCCGGCACCCGTTGCGCTGCTCGGCGTCGGCGAGTCCTCCGATGCCTGGCATATGTCTGCCCCGCATCCGCAGGGGGAAGGAGCCGAGCGGGCGATACGCATGGCGATGGAGCAAGCGAAAATAACAGCTGACAGTCTCGGCTACATTAATCTTCACGGCACGGCAACGGAGCAGAACGATCGGGTTGAGGCGCAGGTTATCCAGCGGCTGTTTGCCGATCGCGTACCCTGCAGTTCTACCAAACATTTGACTGGCCACACGCTGGGAGCGGCGGGTGCGACAGAAGCCGCCCTGAGCTGGCTGATTCTCAGTCGTAATATTGCCCTGCCGCAGCAGGACTTTTCACACTCGGTGGCAGACCCTGCGCTGGGTGAATTCGGCCTGGTGACCCGCGAGCAGACATTGCAAAAAGCGGCCATTCTCTCGAATTCTTTTGCCTTCGGGGGCAATAACGCCAGTATCTTGTTGGGAAAACCACAGTGAATTATTTAGCCGCAGAGCATTACCTGCCTCACGCCGCGCCGATGGTCTTGCTCGAAGAGGTGCTCGAGGTAGGCGAAAACACCGCCTGTTGTCGGGTACGCGTCAGTCCCGAGGGCGTGTTGGCTCCGTTTCTCGACCAGCAGGGGCAGCTTCCAGCGTGGTTTGCCATCGAACTCATGGCGCAAACCGTCGGCGTCTGGAGCGGCTGGCACGGCGAACAGAATGGCAATAAGCCGCGCGTCGGCATGCTGCTTGGCGGGCGTGCAATGAAATGCACAATGGCGACCTTCCCGGCAGGCAGTCTGCTTACGGTCAACGTCACCCTGCTGTTGCAGGACGAAAAACTGGCCAGCTTTGAATGCGAAATATCTATGAATACAGGCCTCGACAATGCGCATCGTGCCGCCACACAGGCCGTTGCGCAGGCGAGGCTAAACACCTATCGACCTGAAACCGAAGAATTAAAAACATTAATAAAGGGGGCAGCGCTATGACGCGTTCAGTGTTGGTTACCGGTGCCAGTAAAGGTATCGGGCAGGCGATAGCCATTCAGTTGGCGAAAGACGGTTTTAATCTGGTCGTGCACTATCACCGCGATTTAGCGGGGGCAGAGCAGACCGCAGCACAGATAACGGCCGCTGGCGGATGCGCAAGAACTCTCAGTTTCAACATCGCAGACAGGCAGCAGTGCCGCGAGGTGATTGAGGCCGATATTGCCGAACATGGCGCCTATTATGGCGTCGTCAACAACGCGGGAATTACGCGCGATGGCGCATTTCCCGCACTAACGGAAAGCGACTGGGACGGGGTGATTCATACCAATCTCGACGGCTTCTACAACGTTCTTCATCCCTGCGTGATGCCGATGATAAGCCTGCGGCAGGGCGGGCGCATCGTCGCTCTCTCTTCGGTCTCCGGTATTACCGGCAATCGTGGTCAGGTCAACTACAGTGCGGCAAAAGCCGGGATAATCGGTGCCTGTAAAGCGTTGTCACTGGAACTGGCAAAGCGAAAAATTACCGTTAACTGCATTGCGCCGGGGCTTATCGACACCGGCATGCTCGACATTCAACCTCAGGCTCTTGAAGCCGCGATGGGCGCCATTCCGCTCAAACGTATGGGCACCGCCGCCGAGGTTGCCGGTCTTGCCAGCTATCTCATGTCGGACATTGCAGGCTACGTCACCCGTCAGGTGATTTCCATCAACGGGGGCATGGTATGAGTATTCATCGCGTTGTGATTACCGGCATGAAGGGCGTGACAGCCTTTGGCAACAGCTGGGAGCAGGTCTCCGCCAGGCTGCTAGAAGGGCGTAATGCCGTCAGGCACATGGACGAGTGGTTGATTTACCAAGGGCTGAACACGCACCTTGCTGCACCCATTGAAGACTTCGTGCTGCCCGACCATTACACCCGTAAGCGCATTCGTTCGATGGGGCGCGTCGCGCTACTGTCGACCCGTGCCACCGAATTGGCGCTGGAGCAGGCTGGACTTATCGACGACCCGGTGCTTACCCATGGGCAAACGGGGATAGCCTTTGGATCCTCGACCGGCAGCACTAAGCCGGTCAGCGAATTCGCCACCATGCTTAATGAGCAGCACACCAATAACATCACCGGCACCACCTATGTGCAAATGATGTCGCACACTACCGCGGTCAATGCAGGGCTGTTTTTTGGCCTGAAAGGCCGCGTGATCCCAACCTCGAGCGCCTGTACGTCGGGCAGTCAGGCAATCGGTTATGCCTACGAGTCCATCCGTCATGGCTATCAAACCGTGATGGTCGCAGGGGGAGCCGAGGAGCTATGCCCTTCGGAGGCGGCTGTATTCGACACGCTTTTTGCAACCAGTCAGCAAAATAGCACCCCCAAGCTATCTCCACGGCCTTTCGACAAAATGCGTGACGGGCTGGTGATCGGCGAAGGGGCGGGTGCATTGATCCTCGAGTCGCTGGATCACGCACAGGCGCGCGGCGCGAAAATTTATGCTGAGATCGTCGGCTTTGCGACCAACTGCGATGCGGCGCATATTACCCAGCCGCAGCAGGAAACCATGCAGACTTGTATCGCGCAGGCGATACAGCAGGCGGGGATCCCGTCTTCGGAAATTGGGTATATCAGCGCACACGGCACCGCCACCGATCGCGGTGATATCGCCGAAAGTCACGCCACGGCGGCCATATTTGGCAATAAAACGCCTATCTCCTCGCTAAAAAGCTATTTTGGCCATACGCTCGGTGCCTGTGGCGCGCTGGAGGCGTGGATGTCGCTGGAGATGATGAACGAAGGGCGCTTTTTCCCGACGATTAATCTGAGTGAGCCTGACCCACTCTGTGGCGATCTGGATTACATGATGGGCGAAGCGAGAAGCATTGAGACCGAATTTATTCAGTCCAATAATTTTGCGTTTGGCGGCATTAATACCTCGCTAATTTTCCGCCGCTGGCCTTAAGAGCGATGGTGACCGCTGTCGCGTTCGGTAGGCTCGATGCCCCTCTTGGCCGGGATAGACTTTCGCCTGCATTGCTCGCACAGGCCGGGGGGATGGGGGCAGCACGCGCTGAGACCTTTTTAGCGGGCAGAGCGCTGCTTGCCGAACTGATGTTCAAGGTTTTCAACCGAGCGACGCTGCCGGAAATGACGCTCCTTGCGGGCGGAAAACCGGTTTTTACCGACGCTGTGCAACCCTTTTTCAACCTGAGTCACAGCGCCGATCGGCTACTGGTGGCCGTTTCCGACCGTGGACCGGTAGGCTGCGATATCGAAATCGACCGCCAAAGGCGAAGGCTGCTGTCCATCGCTCGGCAATATTTCAGTGCTAAAGAAAATGACTGGCTGAATGCCCAATGTAGCCTGCAAACCGCGTTTTGGCAGCTTTGGTGCCAGCGCGAGGCGCTTGTGAAGCAGACGGGGGAAGGGGTTTTGATGATGAACGCCGTGGCGCTTAATCCTGATGCAAAAACCTTTTTGTCCCAATCTACCGCCTTACGACTCTGCCATACCGCTACCGAGGGTTGCCTTGCGGCGCTGGCGCTGCCTGACGCCAATGACGCTATACAGCACTGGGGTGTCAACGCCCAAAATAACCGCCTTGAGATGCTGCCTGCGTTCGACTGGCAACGCTTTTACCCTGCCTCTGAATCCGCGTGATTATTGCATTTTAGTCAAAAGTATTATGGTAATCAGGTTATTTTTATCCATTAACCTAGAGGCCATACTCTCCTCATTCCTGACCCCGTAAGCGAGTTATCGTTTAATAAACACTTAATGAAGAGAGCCTTAAGATGAACATTCCAGCCTTTGGTTTAGGGACATTCCGTTTAAAAGATCAGATTGTAAAAGACTCGGTTTCAACGGCGCTGGCGCTGGGATACCGTGCTGTCGACACCGCCCAAATTTATGACAACGAAGGCGCGGTAGGTGAGGCCATAGCAGAAAGCGGCATCCCACGCGAAGAGATCTTTATCACGACCAAGATTTGGATCGAAAACCTCAGCGCCGGCGCGGTGATTGAAAGCCTGAAAGTCAGCCTCAGTAAGCTTAAAACCGATTACGTCGATCTGACGCTGATCCACTGGCCGTCGCCGAACGGCGCTGTCAGCGTCGCGGAAACGATGCAGGCGCTGGTTGAGGCAAAAAAGCAGGGGCTGACGCACCAGATAGGGATTTCAAACTTTACCGTGGCGTTGATGCAGGAGGCCATCGATGCCGTAGGCGCCGCCGAGATTGCTACCAATCAGATTGAGCTATCGCCATTCCTGCAAAATCAGCAGGTCGTGGATTTCGCGCGCCAGCACAATATCGCGATAACCTCCTACATGACGCTGGCCTATGGTGAGGCGCTGAAGGATGCCACTATCATGCAGATTGCCGAGCAACATGGTGCAACACCGGCACAGGTTGTTTTGGCATGGGCGCTTCAGCTGGGTTATGCGGTGATCCCGTCTTCGACCAAGCGGGCAAACCTAGAAAGCAATTTGCAGGCGCAAACGCTGAAGTTGTCGCCACAAGATATGGCGCAGATTGCCCAGCTTGAACGTAACGGGCGTCTGGTCAGTCCGCAAGGCCTGGCGCCAGAGTGGGATGCTTAATTTGCTTCGACGTGCTGTAGTTTTTCACTCAGGAAGTCGATAAAGCAGCGAATACGCGTGCTGACGGCCTGGTCGCTGTAATAAACTGCGTGCATCGGCATGGCGATGCGCATCACCGCGGGTACCAGCAGCTCAACCAGATCGCCTTTATCAACGTCCTGCTTGATCATAAAGTCTGAAAGACAGGCAATCCCGTTGCCCGTCAGACAAAGCTGGCGCAGGGTCTCACCGCTGCCAGCAGAGATAAATGGCGTAATCGTCAACTGTTGGCCGTCTGCACACAGCAGCGGCCATTTGTTGAGATGCAACACCTCGTTGAATCCCAGGCACCGATGATTGGCGAGATCGTCCACGTTTTTCGGCACACCCCATTTTTCCAAATACGCCGGTGAGGCCAATACGCTTCGATAGCTCAACATCAGTTTGCGGGCGCGCAGGCTTGAGTCTTCCAACTCGCCGATGCGAATCGCGATATCCACCTGCTGATCGATTAAGTTGATATTGCTCTCCGAGGAGAAGAGCGAAAGCGTCATTTTGGGATAGCGCTGAGTGAATTCGGCGACCAGCGGAGTGAGAACGTGAAGCACCACCGGCGTAGCGGCATCCACTCGCAGCAGACCTTGTGGTTCGTTGCGATTCTCCAGCAGGTCATTTTCCGCTGCCGCCATCTCCTGAAGGATTTTTTGAACCCGGGTAAAGTAGCGTTCGCCCTCATGAGTCAGGCTAATTTGACGCGTGGTGCGATTGAGCAACTGAATGTCTAATTTCTGCTCTAGCCGCTTTATCGTCCGACTGACCACCGAATTATCCTGCCCGAGATGCTCGGCGGCCCTGCTAAAACTGCCGCTCTCGACCACCGTCACAAAGACCATCAGCTCTTCTGAACTCGCTTTCATTGTTGCATCCCGGACATAAATTTCTAAATATTCTGGTTATTTAAGCACAGGGCCAGCGGGCTTGCTATCAAATGTCGGATCAGGTTATTGATGTTTTTTAAGCTCAAGATGTATACCAATGTAAACAAATTGGGTCTTCCTTAAGTGGGGCGTATACTGGGAAATACCGCTGAAGGGAAATTTTCCGCACAGCAGATTCACGATGGATATCGCCAGTTTCCAATTATCTTGAGGGATTCTGGGTAGAAATGGGTTAACAGTGTGCCGAAAAAAACGTATGCAATGAGGTATGTTGCCGGTCAGCCGGTTGAGCAAATCTTCCCAGGTGTATTGCCACATCCTGGACCCGATCTGCCACCCGGCGCGGCACTCACCAATTCGAACGTCTTGCGCATCATGGTATGGAACATCTTTAAACAGCAGCGCGCTGACTGGCTTTCTGTACTGCAGGGCTTCGGTAAAGACGCGCAGTTGGTCCTGCTGCAAGAGGCGCAGACGACTCCTGAACTTATCCGTTTTGCCACGTCTAATTTTCTGGCTGCCGATCAGGTACCCGCCTTTGTCTTACCACAGCATCCTTCTGGGGTGATGACTCTGGCCGCCGCGCATCCGGTGTATTGCTGTCCGCTGCGCGAACGGGAGCCGCTGCTTCGTCTGTCAAAGTCTGCGTTAATCACCGTGTATCCCTTAACGGATGGTCGCCTGTTAATGGTAGTCAACATTCACGCGGTGAATTTCAGCATTGGTGTCGACGTTTACAGTAAGCAGCTCGACCCTATCGGCGAACAGATTGCCAACCATAAAGGTCCGGTGGTGATGGCGGGGGATTTCAATGCGTGGAGCCGCCAGCGCATTAATGCATTGTACGGTTTTGCGAGCAATATCTCGCTTCAGGAGGTTCGTTTCCCTGCGGACCTGCGTCGCCGGGCGTTTGGCCGCCCGCTCGATTTTATCTTCTACCGCGGGTTGAGCGTGACACAGGCTCAGGTGCTGGAGACGCGGGCTTCCGATCATAATCCACTGCTGGTGGACTTTTTAGCGCAGCAGCACCCCTGAAGAAAATTTGCCCCGGCAAGCGCAAGGCTCGACCGGGGCAGGCGTTAAGCGATTTTATCGACCTGCTTTACGGCCTTGGGCTGTTTGCTCCGCTGGCGCGGGTAGAAGCGGCCCTCTTTCAGTGAAGTCTCTATCTCTTCCAGCGAGCGCCCCTTTGTTTCCGGAACCATAAAGAAGATAAACAGGAAGCCCAACAGGTTGAGCAGCGCATAGAACCACATTGCCCCGCCGATGCCTAAGATGTTGACCAGTGACAGTGCGGTGGCGGTGAGAAGCAGATTCGAGCCCCATAGCGTTGCCGCGTGCAGGCTGGTCGCCTTTTCCCTGATGCTCATCGGATAGACCTCTGAACCCAGAAGCCAGCCAATAACCTGGATCCCGCCCGAGTTAAACACCATAAACGCAAACAGACAGGTCACTATCAACCAGCCATATTGCTGGCCATGACTATCCAGCATAAACATCAGGCCAAGCAGAAACAGGCTGATGATGGCACCCGGCATCATCCACAGAGTCAGGGTACGACGGCCCACGTGGTCGACCACGAGCTTACCGATAATCGTCAGCACCAGATAAATCACCGCCACACCCAGCGCCGAATGCAGCGCCGCGCCTCGGCTAAAGCCTGCATCGGTCAGGAAGGTGGGCGTGTAGTAGATCATCATCTCGATGCCCGAAAGCTGAGTAAAAGCCGCTACGCCTAAACCGGCAAACAGGGCAGGGCGCATCCACGGCTGTTTGAGGTCTTTCCAGCCTGCGACGGCTTTACGTTCGACTTTATCGTGTACTTTTTGAATATTTCGCAGTTCATGGCGCACTTCGCGATCGGTTTCACGCACCATGTTCAACGCAACACGCGCTTCTTTGATACGTTTCTGACCGACCAACCAGCGTGGGCTCTCAGGCAGTGGCAGCATACCGACCAGCAAAATCAGCGCCGGGATAGCCGCGACCGAGAACATCACGCGCCATGACCAGATATCCTGCATAAACGCGCCGACCAGGCCAGCGGTGAGAATGCCGATACCGATAGAAATATTGAAAAAGGTCACCAGTCGCCCCCGTTTTTCGGGCGGGGCAAGCTCAGCGATATACACCGGCACTATCTGTGAGGCTCCGCCGACGGCAAATCCGAGCACGATACGCGCCACTCCCAGCCAAAACGCCGAGGCGGAAAGGCCCGAACCGATTACGCCAATGGCGAAAATACCGGCGACGGTCATCACCGTATAGCGGCGGCCTATAGAGCTCGAGAGTTTACCGCAGCACAGTGCGCCGATAACTGCCCCCACGAGTATGGCGCTGGTCACCCATTCCTGAGCGTGGCTCGACAGGGAAAAGTCGTGCGTGATTTGTAGCAGCGCACCCGAAATAATCCCGGTGTCGTATCCGTAGAGGAACCCGGCGATGGCGGCTATGCCCGTTGCGGTAAGGAGAAACGCATCTGCGCTGAGAAAACTGTTGTTATCACTATTTTCAACCGTAGCCGGAGCGCTATTTTCGCTCCCTCGCGTCTCTGAGAGTGTTTCAATTTTTTCTTCATTTATCTGCGTCATAAGTACCTTGTTTATTAGTTTGATTTCAGTGTTTCAAATACGTCCTTGCAAAAGAGTGAAAGGGGAAAAATAGGTGGCCAATCAGGATAGAAATTGGTGAGAAATAGAGGCCGATAACGCTATCTCTCCCCCTTGCCCTGCGTGCTGGCATCAGGCGTGCCAAAGGGTTTGGTCTGTTTCTCACTGTGTAATATCTATAACAGCTAATTTCAATGTTGTCATATTTTGTGATGCAAATCACATTTTTTTGGGTAATTACAGGTCGAAGGACTAACAGTTGCGCTTTCAATAAAATTATATTCTGTGAGGTTTGTTGATGATTTTTGTTATTTTAAAATGCATAAGCCTAATAGGATTTGTTATTTATCTTTGGCGGGAGTGATTTGGGGTAAATAGTTTTTTACCCGATGGGTGATATTAACGGCGCTATACTCAAGGCATAAAAAAAGCACCCGAAGGTGCTTTTTTCTTAACGACTACAGTGCGGTATCAACTTTCAGGACTCTGCTTGCCGCTGACGTAGAGCGTCAGCTTCTCGCCTGGTTGAAGGTTGTCCATGCCCGCATTCCAGCGCATCACATCTTTGATGTTCACGCCGTTACGTCGAGCAATACTGGCCAACGAATCGCCTTTACGTACCTGATACGTAATACTGCTGTTGCTACCACTCACGCCGCTGTCTGCCACTTGCAGGGTTTGCCCAACTTTTAGCACGCTCGCCGAGCGTAAATTGTTCCAACGCTGTAAATCACTGGACTTCACATTCAGTCTAGCTGCAATCCCTGACAGGCTGTCGCCGGAGCGGACCTTGTAAGAAGCTGCACCAGACGTGCTGTTGCTGGCCAATCTCGTTTCCTGTACTGCGTTGATGTCTTCATCAGCCAGGGAATCTTTGAGCTGGTCGGCATGCGCCTTTGGTAACACAATGTAATGTGGGCCGTTAGGGGCCGTAACATTACGTTTATAGCCGGTATTGAAGGATTTAAGCTTAGTCAGTGACATGCCCGCCATCTCAGCCGCCTGAGTTAACTGCATCTGTTGGCCTACTTCGACACGCGCCAGAGCACGGTCTTCGTCAGGCTTCGGTAAGCTAATTCCGTATTTTTTACTGTGCTTAAGAATATCGCTAAGCGCTAACATCTTCGGTACGTAAATCGACGTCTCACGCGGGAGAGCCAATGACCAGAAGTCTGTTGGGCGACCTTTCGCTTTATTCTGTTTTATCGCTTGCATCACGCGACCTTCACCGCTGTTATACGCTGCAACGGTCAGTAACCAGTCGCCGCCAAACATCTTGTTCAGGTTTTGCATCATATCAAGCGCTGCGGTTGTCGATGCCACAACATCACGGCGACCGTCATACCACTGGTTATCTTTCAAACCATAATTGCGACCCGTACTTGGCACAATCTGCCATAACCCAGCGGCATTAGCTGCTGAAGTTGCTTTGGGGTCAAAAGCGCTCTCCACTATGGGTAGCAGTACTAGTTCCATCGGCATATTACGTTTCTTAATCTGCTCTGTGATCCAGTACATGTACGGCTCTGCCCGTAATGTTACATCGTGGAGATAGCTCTTATTTTTTAAATATTTTAGTTTTTGCTCACGGATCCGGGGATTATCCGGAACCTTCATCTTCAGCTCGTCGCCAATGAAGTTCCACAGATTCTTTTGCGCATTGGGGTCACTCGAACCTAACCACTGCGCCGACGTCGACTGCCCATCGTCTGTGTACTCTCCTGCTTCACTTTGACTTGCCGAAGACAAACTCTGTGCGTGCTGTTCTGGTATTTTGCCGTCCTGCCTGGACGCCTGACAACCAGCTAGCAACAACACGGAGGCGATGATGATTATCGCATTAGCCTTCATGTGTGTGTCATAGTTGCTTAAAAGACGAGCAATACTACTTTGCCTCGTCAAAAAAGACAACTAAAAGGTTCAGAAGCTATCTTTGAGATGCCTCAAAAGCGCAAAAACCTGCCAGTCAGTCGTAATGCTTTCGTTAATGTTTAAATTGTTTTGTAAATCAACGTCATGACAACGTAAAAACAGGTTGATTTTACGTTCTAAACCGAGCGTTGTAGGGAGGGATGATTGCCCCTTTTTACGCTTATCTAGCACCGTTTCTTCATGGGCTGAGATATCAGAATCGTCGGGAAGAATTGAGCGTGCAAACTTAAGGTTTGAGACTGTATATTCGTGCGCGCAGCAGACAAGCGTTTCGTCCGGAAGTTCGGCTAAGCGTTGAAACGACTGGTACATTTGCTCGGCGGTTCCTTCGAAGAGGCGTCCACACCCTGCCGAAAACATCGTATCACCGCAGAAAAGATAAGGTGCGCTATAGTATGAAATGTGACCTAAAGTGTGCCCGGGCGTAGCAAAAATAGCCCAGTTTACCCCCCCGATTTCGACCTCGTCGCCGTTTTTAAGAATTATCTGAGCGCCTTTGCTCAAAGTTTCTTCGGGGCCGTACACTGTTACAGCGGGAAATCGCTCAATTATCGCCCTTACGCCGCCGACATGGTCGTGATGATGGTGGGTCAGCATGATAGCCGTTGGAGTCAGATGACGTTTTCCGAGTGCCTCAAGCACCGGCTCGGCCTCACCGGGATCCACTATCACACAATGACCATTTTGGTCATCAAGTAACCAAATGTAGTTGTCCTGCAGGGCCGGAATACTGATAAGATTCATGACAAACTCCTGTTTAGCAAATGCCTGAAAGTTGAAAACAAAACATGAAGTCAGCACATATCCGCAAAAAGCTCGTGGTGCCTTCCTCCTGGGATGACATTCCCCGTGGTGATTACTACCGTGCCGCGCTTGAAAGACAACTGCAACCCTGGTGGAGCAAGTTGTATGGCTTTCATTTGCTTAAAATTGGCAATTTGAGTACTGAAATCAACAGCGAAGATTGTCCCATCTCGCATCAGGTCAACGTTGCGCCTGACGGGCAAGGGCTGCACGTGCTCGGTGACCCTTACTATCTGCCGTTTGAACAGAAGTCAGTCGATGCCTGTCTGCTGTGCCACACGCTGAATTATGCCACCGATCCGCATCGTATACTGCGCGAGGTAGATAGAGTTTTAATAGACGATGGCTGGCTGGTGTTGAGCGGATTTGCGCCGCTTAGCGTGATAGGGCTCGGAAAGTGCGTTCCCTTCCTGCGTAAAAAGCAGCCTTACATTAGCCGCATGTTTAGTCAGACAAGGCTCATCGACTGGCTGAGTTTGCTCAACTATGAAGTGATGTTTAAATCACGGTTTCAGGTATTGCCCTGGCACCGGCACGGCGGGGAACTGCTCAGTGCGCATCTTCCGGCGCTCGGTTGTATGACGGTTATCGTGGCACGTAAACGCACGCTGCCGCTGCTGCCCACCGCTAAAAAAGTGCAGGCACGCCGACAGTCGATTGCCCAACCCGTCGGCGCAAACAAGTCCTACCGCGAAGAGCATGACGACTAGCCCTTGCGCGGTGCAGACTATTTCTCTGGCTGATAACCTACGTCTTCGAGCGTAGGATTTCCGGCGGCAAGACGTGCCAGCTCGTCACAGCGTTCGTTTTCAGGATGGCCCGCGTGGCCCTTGACCCACATCCAGTTCAGGGTGTGCGTCTGAATCGCGGCATCCAGCCGTTGCCATAAATCGACGTTTTTCACCGGTTTCTTGTCAGCGGTTTTCCAGCCACGTTTCTTCCAGTTGTGGATCCACTGGGTTATTCCCTGGCGAACATACTGGCTGTCGGTGCTGAGCGTCACGTCGCAGGGGGCGGTTAGCGCTTCGAGTGCGACGATAGCGGCCATCAGCTCCATGCGGTTGTTGGTTGTCAGTCGATAACCCGCACTAAAGGGTTTTTCATGCTCTTTGTAGCGCAATATTGCGCCGTAACCACCGGGTCCCGGATTGCCGAGGCAAGATCCGTCGGTGAAAATTTCTACCTGTTTGCGCATCTCTGGTAGACTCTTCCATCAGAATATAAAAGCCAAGTCTGACATAAACGAGCGCTATGAGCACTGCAATATGCTAACAACACCTACCAGACAGATTGTTCTCGATACCGAAACCACCGGTATGAATAAGCTGGGCGTCCACTTCGAAGGGCATCGTATCATTGAAATCGGCGCCGTCGAGGTCATCAACCGACGCCTGACCGGCAGAAATTTCCACGTCTATTTGAAGCCGGACAGACTGATCGATCCCGAAGCCTTCAACGTTCACGGCATCAGCGACGAATTTCTTGCCGACAAGCCAACGTTCGCCGACATTGCCGACGACTTCCTGGACTACATTCGCGGCGGTGAGCTGGTCATCCATAACGCGAACTTTGACATCGGCTTCATGGACTACGAGTTCGGCATGCTGGGGCGCGATATCCCCAAAACCGAAACGTTTTGCAAGATTACCGACAGCCTGCAGATGGCACGCAAGCTGTTTCCCGGCAAGCGTAACAACCTCGATGCGCTGAGTGACCGCTATCTGATAGACAACAGCAAGCGAACGCTGCACGGCGCATTGCTTGACTCCGAAATTCTCGCCGAAGTCTATCTGATGATGACCGGTGGGCAGACGTTGATGAAGTTTTCCCACGAAGGCGAGCAGAATACCGGCGCTGACGGGTTGGATATTCAGCCTATCCTGCGACCGGCCTCGGGTTTGAAGGTGTTGTTTGCCAGCGATGAAGAATTGAGCGCGCATGAATCGCGTCTCGATCTGGTGATGAAGAAGGGCGGAAGCTGTTTGTGGCGACCGGCGCCACCGGAAACTGAGTGAAAATAAAGCATCCCTGGCGTGAAAAACAGCGTGATGAGGAAATACTGAGCAAATAGAATTATTTGTCAGAAAAAGCATTGACGGAATCAGCGACCAACCGTAATATTCGCCTCGTTCCAGTGACATGGAGCGGCAGTAAGCAGTAAAAAAGTGGAGCGGTAGTTCAGTTGGTTAGAATACCTGCCTGTCACGCAGGGGGTCGCGGGTTCGAGCCCCGTCCGTTCCGCCACTATTCAGAAGCCCTGATTCAGTAATGAATCAGGGCTTCGCTGCTTTATATCCCTTCAGAAATTATTCTTTGCCCAGCTCGGCCTTCATATAGTTCATTGAGGTGCTGGTCGCACGGTCATGACGCGCAATAAAGCGATAGAATCCACCCGACAGAAATGCGCCGATAAACCAGCTGAAGTTGGCCACGCCGTGCAGGCTCGGCGTAAAGCTAATCAGCAGACCAATTAACACCGCAGGAACCAGCGCCCCGATAGCCTTGGGATTAAAGCCGTTGCGATACCAGTAGCGACCCGAAGGCGTCGCGTTGAACAGCGCATCCACGTCCATATGACCGCGTTTGATCAGGTAGTAATCCGCCAGCAGAATACCGAATAACGGCCCGATAAACGCGCCCAGTACGTCGAGCGTGTAGTGAATCAGCTCTGGTGACTGGAACAGGTTCCACGGCGTTAACAGCACGGAACCCACGGCAGCAATCATCCCACCGGTGCGGAAACTGATTTTTTGCGGCGAGCAGTTGGAGAAGTCGAAGGCCGGAGAAACGAAGTTGGCGACGATATTAATGCCGATAGTGGCAATAATCATGGTCAGTAGGCCCAACGCCACGGCAACGCTGTTACCGACGCGGCTTACGGTTTCGATAGGGTCGGTTATCATGGTGCCGAACAGCGACTGGGTGCCGGAAACAATCACCACGGTAACGATAGAGAACAACAGGAAGTTAAACGGCAGCCCCCAACGATTGCCGCGACGGATCTCGCTCATGTTTTTGCCGTAGCGAGAAAAGTCACCGAAATTCAGCAGCGGGCCGGAGAAGTAAGAGACGACCAGCGCGGTAGCCGTGATCATTTCCCAGGTCTGCTGACCGACGCTCAGAGATTTACTGGCCAGCGTAAAGGAGATGTTGCTCAGACCCGTTTTGTACACAATCCATCCGGCCAGCATAAGCATTACCACGTAAACGGCCGGACCCGCGACATCAATAAAGCGTTTGATTGCGCTCATGCCATGCCAGAACACCATCGCCTGCAGGACCCACATCACGCCAAAACAGATCCAGCCCAGCGCCGAAAGACCCAGCCAGTGCGGCTGCGTTAGCGGATTAAGGCCAGGGAAGAACTTCAGCAGAACCAGCATCAGCGCGCTGGCAGCCAGATAGGTTTGAATGCCGTACCAGGCAAAGGCGATAAGCCCACGGATCACCGCCGGAATATTGGCGCCGAAAACGCCAAACGCCTGACGGCAGATAACGGCGTAAGGCACGCCCGCCTGCTGGCTTGGCTTGGCGACCAGATTGGCGCAAAGCTGCACGATACAGATGCCACAAAGCAGGCAAATCAACACCTGCCAGCTTGCCAGCCCCAGTGTGAAGAAGCTTGCTGCGACCACGTAGCCGCCCATGCTGTGCACGTCAGACATCCAGAAAGAAAAGATGTTGTACCAGCTCCAGTTCTGGTCCCGCGTCGGAGCCAGATCGTCATTGCACAGCCTCGGGCTGTAGTGGGGCTTGATGATTCCGGCGCTATTCTCCGGGGCAGCAGCAGAGGTGTTTCCCTTGTTTGGCATAGATCGTGCTCCTGTCATAAACAACATTTGGAAGAAGGGAGGCCGGCGTCCGGCGATCCAAAAAATTAATCATTCAAATGTTCAGTGCAGGAATTAGGCCAAATTTCATTTTTTGTATACAAAAAAATATTTTCATGTATACGATTAAGTATCTGTTCGGTATACGGAGTAGTGATAATGACCAGCTGGAACGGCCTGAATACGGCTTATTTTACTGAGGATAAGGACGACCACATTTACAACGCGTTGGTGCGTTCTATCGTTGAACACCAGCTTTTGCCCGGTAACAAACTGCCCGAAGAAGCCCTGGCCGAGGCGTTTTCCGTGAGCCGTACCGGTATTCGTCGCGTGCTTCAGCGCCTTGCCGCAGTGCAACTGGTGACGCTGTTGCCCAAACGTGGTGCGCACGTGACCGTGCCAGACGCCGAAGAGTCGCGCAGCGTATTCACCACGCGTAAAATTTTAGAGTGCGCCAATATGAGTGAAGTGGTGGCGCATTGTCAGTCGACGCATCTGGCAGCGATGAAAAAGTTGGTCAACGAAGAGAAGGTTGCACACGAGGAGCGTAACGGCCCGGCGGCGATCCGTCTGTCTGCGGCGTTTCACGTTCAGTTGCAGGCCATTTCAGGCAATAAAGTGCTGACCGAAACGGTTTCACAGCTGACCCTACGTTCCTCGCTGGCTATCGCTGCCTGGGGCGCGCCGTGGCAGCAGGGATGCCGTTGCCACGATCATGACTTTCTGCTGTCGTTGCTTAAAAAACGTGACGCAGTTGCGCTGGCCGAGAAAATGGCTCAGCATTTTGACAATATTGTCGCCAGCCTGCGTTTCGAGAACAGCGAAGGTCCGACGCCGGATTTCGCCCAGATGTTTTCAGGCATTGTGGACCGGCAGGTGCAGGGCGAGGAAGCGCAATAATGGCTGAATCATTATCTCGCGATACGCGTTCATCGCTGTGTATACAATTAATCAATCCCAATACCAGCCTCGGCATGACGGAAATAATGGCAGCCACCGCGCGTCAGGTTGCTTCACCGGGTACAGAAATTCTTGCCGTATGTCCTGATGAAGGTGCGCCTTCCATTGAAGGGCATTTCGACGAAGCGATTGCCACGCTTGGCGTTTTACAACAGGTGAAAGCAGGGCGTAATGCGGGCGTCGACGGACATATCATTGCCTGCTTCGGTGACCCTGGACTGCTTGCCGCCCGTGAGCTGGCTCGCGCGCCGGTGGTCGGCATTGCTGAAGCCGCGATGCACATGGCTACGCTGGTGGCGACCCGCTTCTCGATAGTAACCACCTTGCCCCGGACGCTGGTTATTGCACGCCATTTACTGCATCAGTACGGCTTTGAGCGCCACTGCGCCGCACTGCACTCTATTGATTTACCAGTGCTTTCGCTTGACGACGGCAGCGGATTGGCGCAGCAGAAGGTACGCGAGCAGTGCATTAAGTCGAAACAGACTGACGGCAGCGGCGCTATCGTGCTCGGCTGCGGCGGCATGGCTGATTTGGCGCAGGAGCTGACCCTCGAGCTGGGTATTCCGGTTATCGATGGCGTCAGCGCCGCAGTGCGTCTGATTGAGTCATTAAACGCTCTGCGCCTAACAACCAGCAAGCACGGTGACCTCGATTATCCTTTGCCCAAGCCACTCTCCGGGCGCTTTAAAGATCTGAACAACTAGCGACAAGCAGGGAACACAATGTCTGATATCGATTATGGTTTTACCCGCGATTACCCACGTGACTTGATAGGTTACGCTGGCCGTCCTCCTCATGCCAACTGGCCGAACAACGCCCGCATTGCCGTACAGTTTGTGCTTAATTATGAAGAAGGTGGCGAAAATAACGTCCTTCACGGCGACGCAGGTTCCGAGCAGTTCCTCTCCGATATTATCGGCGCAGCCAGTTTCCCTGACCGCCATATGTCGATGGATTCGCTGTATGAATACGGCTCGCGTGCAGGGTTCTGGCGCATCCACCAGGAGTTCCAAAAGCGCGGCCTGCCGTTAACCGTTTTTGGCGTGGCGATGGCGTTGGCGCGCAATCCTGAGGTGGTTGAGGCTATTAAGCAGGCAGATTATGACGTGGTGAGCCACGGCTGGCGCTGGACTCATTATCAGGACATGAGCGTGCAGCAAGAGGCTGAGTATATGCGTAAGGCCATCGATATTCTTGGAGACCTGTTTGGCACTCAGCCGCTCGGCTGGTACACCGGGCGCGACAGCCCGAATACCCGCAGGCTAGTGGTTGAACAAGGGGGCTTGCAGTACGACAGCGACTATTATGGCGATGACCTGCCGTTTTGGACGCCGGTCAAGCTTGATTCAGGCGAGGTGAAGCAGCATCTGGTTATCCCTTACACGCTCGAGGCTAATGATATGCGTTTCGCCTCAGCGCAGGGGTTTAACACCGGTGAACAGTTTTACACTTACCTGAAAGACAGCTTTGACGTGCTTTATGCCGAGGGAGAAACCTCGCCGAAAATGATGTCAATTGGCATGCACTGCCGTATTCTGGGCCGCCCGGGACGTTTTCGCGCGCTGCAGCGCTTCCTGGATTACGTGCAGTCACACGATCGCGTGTGGATCTGTAAACGTCAGGAGATTGCCGACCATTGGGCTAAGCATCACCCTGCGAAATAAGTCCTTAAGTCTCTGCTAATATCGGTTTAACGCGCACAGCCTGACGGGGGAACTCCTCGACAGGCTGTGCGCTTATAACCTGAGTTTTTCATTAGAACGCCTGTGGCCACAATGATCTGCTCGTTCGAGGCCGCTGAACGACCTCGAACTTTAGATAGCCTTAACTGACCGACACCTTGCCGTTCACCTCGGCGCTGGCCTGTTCAGCCTGTGAACTGATGTACTGCTGCTCTTCGCGATACTTTTGTTTGTCCCAAAGTCGGAAGAACGGATAGTAAATCGCCATCGAAATCGCCAGATTCACAAACTGTATTACTGTCCCCGAGATATGACCGCCGGTGGCCAGATACCCGCTAATAAAAATCGGCGTGGTGAACGGCAGCGCGATACCTACCGGTGGCGTCACCAGTCCCGTCGCCATTGCGCTATAGGTGACAATAACCAGCACCACCGGTGTCAGAATAAACGGCAGGAAGAAATACGGGTTCATTACTAGCGGAATGCCGAACACCATCGGTTCACTGATATTAAACAGGCAACCCGGTGCGGCGATGCGACCCAGCTGTTTCATCTGCGCGCTTCGGCTGCGGATCAGCATAAATATTACCAGCCCCAGCAGTGCGCCGGTTCCGCCCGGGGCTATCCATAAATCGTAAAACTGCTGCGTAATGATGTGCGGGATTGGCTGATTATTCTGAAACGCCGTCAGGTTTTCAGACATGTTAGACAGCCAAATGGGTTGAATAAACACCAGTACAATCGCGTCACCGTGCAGGCCGAGTGTCCACAGCAGGCCGATTAAGATCACCGAGAAAATCATGCCCGGCAATGTGCCGCCAATGTGGTGCATCGGAATGCCGATAAGGGTGGCAATCATGGTATTGATGTCGCCGAACGGCGTGGCTTCGACGATAAGGCGCAACGCGAGCACCACCGCCAGGACGCAAAAGCCCGGCACCAGACTGAGGAAAGACTTGGCAACCGCCGGAGGCACCCCTTCAGGCATGGTGATCACCAGGTCACGGTTGTGAACGAAGCGATAAATCTCGGTCGAAAGCAGGGCGATAATGATGGCGACAAACAGCCCCTGACTGCCGATAAAGTTCATGGGCAGTACGCCTTTCACCATCATCGCCTCAGCGCCTACCACCGGGGTGAACAGCGTATGTTGAGGGATGGTCAGTAAGAATGCGACCAGTGAAACCGCGCCGGTGCTTAACGGATCGAGGCCGCGGTATTTTTCTGCCAGACGGTAGGCAATCCCGAAGCTCGAAATGATCGCCATAATATCGTAGGTGGCTTTTACCGGATAAAGCAGTTTATCGCGCCACGCCGCACCGAATAATTCCCCCATAAAATTGGCATAGCTGGGGAAAGGTAAATAGGCGAAGATAAGAAAGAACGAACCAATCAGCATGAAAGGCATATTAAGTATAATGCCGTCACGTACGGATAATATGTGTTTCTGTCCGGCTATTTTTAATGCTGCCGGTAATACGTAGCGTTCTATAATATTATTAATATTAGCCATAACCCCCCCCTGTTATACCCGTTGTATTTCAGTCATCATGCAGTCAGAAATTTATAGGGTAATGTTTCATTAGTTAAACTGCGGTAAATAGCGGCGATTCTGTGTCAGGATTTCTCCGAGCATTTCTTCGGCAATATTGGCATTGCCAATTAAGGGATTCGTCACCAGCGCCAATATCGCGCTTTTCCTACAGCCTTTAACGGCGGCTTCAATGGTGAGGCGTTCAAAGTCTTTAACCTGCTGCGTCAATCCGTTCATGGCTTCTGGCAGCGGGCCAAAAGAAAGAGGATGTGCGCCCTGTGCGTTAATCACGCAGTTGGTTTCTACTACGGCATCATAAGGAAGTCCAGCGATGGCGCCTTTATTTGTAGTGTTGACTACTAATACTTTGCCTGAATTGGTGTGGATCGCCCGAATAAGCTCCACCGCAACCTCGGAATAAAAAGCACCGCCACGGAAATTAAGCTGGGTGGGTTTTTCGGCCAGGTCAGGACTGGCGTACAGCGTGAACAACTCGGCCTCGACCTTCATCACCTGTTCGGCGCGGGTGCCGCGCTCGGCAGCCGCTTCGAACTCTTCAGCCAGCATTGCGTCAGTTTGGTAGAAATAGCGATGATACGGGCAAGGGATCGCGCCCAGTGCGCGCAGAAACGCCGGTGGCCAAGGGGTATCCTTGATATTGTTCATAGTCAGGGTTTCGCCGTTGCACAGGCGTTCGATAACGGACTCGGTGACGTCTTTGCCTTTGAGCGCGACTTGATGGACCCACACCATGTGGTTTAATCCGGCAAAACGTAGCTCAACGTCCTCATATGGCGCCTGTAGCATATTGGCAATCATATGATGCATGTTCACCGGCACGTTACACAGGCCGATAACATTGGCCTTACTGTGGCGGCTGACCGCCTCGGTGACGATGCCTGCCGGATTGGTGAAGTTGATTATCCAGGCATCCGGAGCCAGCCTCTCGACTGTCTTTGCCACCTCGAGCATCACGGGAATCGTGCGCAGCGCTTTGGCGAAACCGCCAACGCCGGTAGTTTCCTGCCCCAGCATATTAAATTTTAGCCCAAGACGTTCGTCGGCGGCCCTGGCGGCAAGCTGGCCTACGCGAAGTTGGGTTAGCACAAAGCTTGAATCGCGAATGGCGTCATCCAGCGAGAAGTGCACGGAGACCTTGACCTGTTCCAGCCCGTTGCGTTTTAACATGCGTCGAGTGAGGTCGGCGATAATCTGCACTTTCTCGCGACCCGCCTCGACGTCGACCAACGCCAACTCGCTCAGGCCTATTTCGCTGTGGTGTTGAATGAGTCCGTCAACCAACTCTGGCGTATAGCTGCTTCCACCGCCGATTACACTAATCTTAGTCATTACATTCTCCTTGCGGGTTACGGCGATAGAGCTCAATCATATCGCTGGCTAATTCCTGAATAAGCATGGCGTTCATTAAATGATCCTGTGCGTGCACCAGAATTAAACTCACCGGTATTTTTCCAGACCCTTCATCCAGACCAATTAATTCGGTTTGTATTTTGTGGGCAGAGGAAATAAATAATTTTGCATCCTCGACCAAATTAATTGCTGCACTAATATCGCCGCTTCTCGCTATTCTCAGCGCAGACAGCAGCGAACTTCGCGCACTGCCGGCCTGAACCAGCAGTTCCATTAGCTTATTTTCTAAATCCACGCTTTCGACGTTGATGATGTCAAGATCCATAGGGCTCCTGATTGCTTAACTTAAAGAGTTGATCTTCAGGAAATAAGGCTCAATGCCCGATCAAGAACTTTATCCCCGCGCAGGGTGCCGTAATCCATCATGTTAATAACCTCGACCTGTTTTCCTTGCGCAGCCGCAATATCTGACAGACGAGCGTGTTCGTATTTAACCTGTGGCCCTAACAGTACGATATCGGCCAAAGAAATAATCTTTTCAAAATCGGCAACCGGTACGGCTTCAATATCAATGGTTAATTGTCGTTTATTGGCTTCGGTTTTCATTCGCTGAACCAGCATGCTGGTAGACATACCGGCAGCGCAGCATAGAAATATTTTTTGCATCATCTGGATTCCCTGTTTGGAGCCTGAGTGGCTGTGGAAATATAAAACGCCAGCCTCGACATGAAGTAAATAGGCTAAATCATAGGTTTTAATTATGGATTTCAATTAAATATAATAAAAACAAGCAGATAATGATTTTTTGTTGGTGAAATTTTTTTTCATGAATGTGATCTGACCCTAAATATGCTCAAAGTGGTTAAATGTTTTCTTAATAAATTGCTTATTTTTCTTATGGTTAATTAAAATGTTGTGATGTCTCTCTCATCCTGAAGTTAGATAAGTGAATTTATTTGAAAATTATTTTCATTTTGCTAGGCTGAGGAATAAATAACCTTGCTGAGGGAAGATCTCGGCTGTGTGAAAATCACGACGTTCTGGTAGGCTGAGTTAAAAGCAACCTATTGGGTCGATGATCAGAAAAGGGCAACTCAGCTGTGGATATTGTTTATCAAATTCAATTCTTGCAGGGGACATTCAGCCGACAGGAAAAGAAAGTCGTCAAGGTTATCCTGGATAATCCGTCGTTTGCCTCCGATGCCACTCTTGAACAGCTGGCTTCGAGGGCGGGTGTGAGTACAGAGACCATCGCGCACTTTGCCAAATCGCTCGGCTGTCAGGACATTAACGATTTCATGACCCACATGCGCGCACAAACGGCGACGCAACGTCCTGACACCAGCGTGTCGAAGCCGGTGCTGGGCGGGACCGATATTGCCTTTGCTTCGGCAACGCTCCTCGGCAAGCTGCCCGGCGTCAGTCCAGAAATCATGCAACGTTTCGCTAAATCTATCGGTTATGAAGATATTGGCGACATTATTTATCAGATTCGTGCGCAGCAAAATCAGTTTAGCCAGCAAGAGAGCAAGGTTGCTCAAGCTATTCTTGACGACGTCGCCTTCGCTTCGTCGGCAACCATTGAGCAGCTGGCCTCCCAGGCCGGGGTGAGTCCGGCAACCATAACCCGTTTTGCCAAATCGATGGGCTGTGATGACATTCGCGACCTGCGCATGAAGCTGGCCCATGCCAGCGCCGTGGGTTCGCGTTATATGGCCGCGCAGTCCGAAAAAACCAGCGGTTTCGGTTCGGCGACGTGGCAGCAAAGGCTCAATCAACGGGAGCAGCGCATACATTTTCAGCTGCAACGCTTTGATGAAAAAGCCTTTATCCACGCTGTGTCACTGATTTCTGATGCGGTTAAAGGCATATATATTTTCAACACAGAGAGTCGTTGTACATTTTTCGCCAGC
>Ga0116229_10001877_pt1 | contig 33571 bp, 27 predicted proteins | sample S1TSphgellanicum_3_FD_87313 | JGI IMG/M metagenome (GOLD analysis project Ga0116229, IMG submission 87313) | Host-associated microbial communities from peat moss isolated from Minnesota, USA - S1T2_Fc - Sphagnum magellanicum MG | ecosystem: Host-associated > Plants > Peat moss > Unclassified...
TAGTCTGTGCCTTCAGTGCCCCCATTCCTGAGGCTATGGCCTCTTATATTGAGTATGCACATTCTTGCTGCCCTAACTAGAGCAATGCAATGTCGAGATCATGTTTTGAAGGAGTAGGTTCCCACAATCTGGATGAAAAACAGCAATCTCCATTGAATTTAGGTTGAGAAACATGCCTGGATTTCAACCCGTAAACTACACTAGGGCAACTTGCAAAGATTGCCATGAGCCTGAACCACAATGCTATAAGCTTTATCCCCTGCTCCAGAAGGTCTGACCAATGAAGTTGAGGTTGGAGGTTGAATGGAGACGCTGCCATTTCCGGTGGATCAATCTTGCATTCGTTTGCTGTCAGTAGTTATTATGAAGATCTGTGGTTTTTTGTCAATGTTTTATAGAGTACTTTTCAGGCATTGTCCTTACAGTCTCTATTCATTGTTGGAATTTGTGATTAGGGAAAAAAACAGAGAAAGCAGCAGTGAATGTACCACAAGTAAGGCAAGACCTAACTGAGTGGCAGGAGCGGCATGCAGTCCTTGTTCTTATGACTGTCCCGGTAAAATCCAAGTACATCTTTTTTCTTTCTTTCTTAGTTCATTAGGGTTTCATGTAAGTGGTATTTTCTGTATAAGCATTAGAAAACACTCCCAGTGGTAGTCATAGAAACCAACTTTCTTCAGAAGTTTGTTATTCTATGTCAGGAGATGTGTAAATATCAGAATATGCAGGTATTGATCTTGAATTTCTTCAAGTCATCATAGCCAAACAATAATGGGAGGAAGCCAAGAAGTGGTGGCCTTCTCTGCAGTCAAGGGTTAAGCTCTAAAGGACATCCTGGTTTGGTTGGGCACAGGAAATATCAGACTTCCGCTATGTGTTGTGTCCACGCCGCATGAGAGAAAGCAAGTTTTGGAAGATTTACTTCATACTTGTCCAAACGCACATTGCCCCGTATGCATTCTTATGCTGAGTATTTCCAAGTAGAGATATTCTACTTGTTTCCTGCATTGGCATATTGTTTTGCCACTGGATATCATATCTCTGAGTGTTATGTAAAGTTGCTGGTATGAAGTGGATAGGCAAACAGAAACAAGGCTTCCTGTAATAATAGCATGATGTACAAGGAGGGGGGACTTGGAAGTCAATTTTATTCAGTGTGATGCTAATCCCACAGGTATGAGGCTCGGGCAGCAGAGCGGGTGAAGGCAGAGGAGGAGGCCCTGTCGAATGCTGCTGTAGCTGAGGAGCTTTCCAGATCTTTGTCAAGCACATCTCTGCATAGAGCAGCAACAGGCAATGAGGAAAAAAATGCCACAGCAGCAAAAGCTGTCAAGTCTGCTAATGCTGATAATGATCTTGATGCTTATCTGATGGGTGCTCTTGGTAGTGATGAGGAGGAGGCAGGTACAGTGGTCCAACTCTATCTTCTTCACATTATTATCAAGGTTCCAGTGGAGTTATGACTCAGGGATGGGTACATCTACAGTAGGAATGAAGTATTCACTATGCATGCACCAGAATATTTACAGATTTCTCTCAAATGAATGAAATTATGCATCACAGAACAGTGTATGAAACTTATGGCTGGTCAGGTTTTGCAGATGGGGATGATGAGGGCTTTGATGCAGACTTTGACAAACTTGTGAACAGTGCTGTAAGTGTTCTCTTCTGCTACTTCTGTTTCATCTACATTTGAACTGGCCAAAGAGTGGAGGGAACAACACAATAGCAGCTCGTAGTGGGGTTCAACTTGTTTGGTGTCTGGCAAATCTTGATGTGTGAGGATAATGTCATAAAGTTCTACAATACATTTTTCATGAATAGTTGATGTCATAAAGTTCTTGTTGCAATTTTTTGATGACTTTCACTGTTGTTCAAACTGCTCTTCAGTTTTTGTTTTCTATTGTTTAGGGTTTAGTTTCCTCTTTGTTCTGTTAACTGTTATGTTGTCAATTGGAATGTTTGTATTCTTATTATTGGGTTATTGGTCAATTCTACAGATGACTTAAATCATGAGTATAGAGATGTTGTCTTACTTCTGACAATGTCATTGATTCTTTAACCAAAGATTCTTGTATCAGGTCTGAAAGCTAGAATCAAATGTTTGGGCCAAAGTTTGTGCTAGAATGTTGAAGTTTGTCACTGCAAATTCTTAATGTTTCAAAAGTAGTTCATAATGTCAAATGTCTTTACTTAAAGAGCAAGGAGATGCAAGGTTAGTAGAGTCATCTCACAGATTAAGAATTTATTTCTTCAAATATACAAACATTTATGAACATTGTCAGCCAGAATATAAAATGTTTTTTATGCTTGGTTCTTAGAGACTTAGAGTCATTAACAGTCAGTTCAATTCTATAGATTCTTGAGGCTTTAATGTTCAGAACAGTTCTTTGCAGCTCAAACTGTGAATAATTGAAGACTTCATTTTAACGTCTTTTAAGGAAAGACGAACCCAGCTGACTTGTGTTTAGCCTTTTGAATTGCGAAGATGGTTATTTTTCTTGAGTAAGTGGGAAGCTTCTTTGAACCCACTTTGTTCTCAAAGTTTTGTGTTCATAAATGCTTCAGTTTCTGCTCTTTCTCCTCCTCTTTCTTTTGTCACATGTTTTTCCATTCTCTTTTGTTGTTCCTTTTTCTTCTTAGTTTTCTTTTGTCTAGTCAGCATCATGGCTTAGTCATCCCATTGCTTCTGGACTAGTACAGAAACTTAGTATATTGGTTGATGTCTGGCAGTGGCCTAAATCCACTTCTAGCAAATCAACATAGTCAGTGGGTTGCTGTGGTAGCTAGTCACTGCTATATGGAATGTTGTTGATGCTCACTGCCATACATGTTACTGTTGATGGTAATCGAACATATGAGAGATTGTTGCTATGCTTCACATGAGGTTTCAGTTTGATTCTGTTGCTCCTATTTCCTTCATCCCACAGTCTGTTCTCATGGTCTCTTGATGATTGGTCTGAAATGTCATCAATTTGATTGGTAGGTCATGTCCCAATTTTTGTTTGACTCATAAGTCTGGAGGGTTCTCAATACTGATAAGGAGGCTATGTGTGGTTTATCTGTGTTATATTCCAGCCTTTGGACAGTGATGGAGAGGATCCAGCAGATGGAGATACAAGCACTACTGCTTCAAGCAAACATGGTGGCCAATCAGGCCCAAAAAAACCCATTGGAAAAACCAGTGCCATAGCCTGTGAGAGTTCGTCTGATGGCGAACTTGTAGAGATTCCAGAGCAGTAGTCAGACACAGTAGCTCCAAAGGGAGCAGATATGTTCACCTTTTGATGCAGACCATAGTGTTAATTGATTAGTTTGGAGTCACGGTGTAGGAGACAAAATTTCTAGTCTGTAGCATCTAGTACCCCTTTAATGTCTACAATAATTTAGTAAGGATGGTATGTAAACCTAGGATTGAGGGCAAATATTAACACCCCATGTGCATACAAGCAGTGACAAGGTCATGCTGTTGTGGTAGTGATGATTGCCTTCCTGCTCAGCCCATGTTGTGCAATTGGTTTTGGCTAGAGGTGGTTGCTGGCTTTGTCAGATAGTGATGTGTTACAATATCACAGTAGTGGACACCTCATTTGTTAATGTATCTGCCAGATATTGACCCTTGTGACTTTTGTTGGTGCAATCTGCAAGAGTGGGTCTAGGAATTGGGTGAAGCTTTTGTGAGGATCTTGGTCATTCCCTTGACTCCGAACATATACTGTATGTATATTAGTGTTCTTGTCTGCATGACTGTGCCTGTCAGAAGAAGCTGCTAACATTATGATCAAAGCTTGAAGTTCCTCCTCTAAATAGACAAAAATCCATGAGATAGCAGATCTTTTGGGGCAAGAGAGTCAAAGTGAAGGGGATTGTAGAACAGCACCACAGATTTTATATCTCATGAAAGGCATAAGTGGCTCCTGTCTGGTGTGTGGGCAATAGGCTTAGTCTTGTAACCATAGCTACTATGCAATCTGACACATCTCTCAGCATTTGGAAATGTCTGAACATACCTTGATGAATTGCCTGGCACACTTTGGTTGGGACCACATAGCCTCACAGAGTTGGAATATCTCCCAGCTGCTGTGGAGATTTTTGATTTAAGGTGCATGAATTGCAAATGCCTGATGTGATATCACCATGCAGCTCTTCATGTTACAGGTGCACTGAAGAACAAATAACCACTTCCTGTGATTTGCAAGGAATTTTATTATGATACAATGCAGCACACATTGCTGGTGAATTGTAGCTTCCTTGATCATACCATGAAGAATCTGTCTTATAGACTACAAATGATGACCATCTCTATTAGACAGAGCTCTCCTGATTCAAACCTTCAGCAGTCATTTTTTAGCAACAGTAGCTTTTACAGAAGCTTTTGCTTGTTTTGCTGCTCCTTTTGCTCCTTCAAAAGATTGGTTTGCTTTCACCTTTACCTTCTCAATTGCCTCCTTCAGTTTCTTTGTCACCTCAGGGTTTTTGGTGCGAGCTTCAGCATCATCACTTGGCAGCAACAAGAGAAAGCCTGCAAGCATAGTTGATCCACCAGCTACTATTGCGTCTCTTCGAGAAACATGTGTCTCTGCTGATACTGGAACACATGAAATCTCCCTTGTCCTCACCTGCAATGAAATGTCAGTAAAACAAAGAGGAGGAGGATGTTGGTATACAATGGACAGCAAGCACTTTATCAACGCCCTTCTTCTACACAAAGCTCTCAAACATGATCTACATCTCTCCATATTATCAACCCACGATTGCTCAGATATTGCATGCTGGTGATGGTTTGCATGTTTCGGGGGTCTGCCAGTCTGATGCATCAAAAGAATAATGCCAAGTCTGCTGACATGTGACAGAATTATGTACAAGAGTTGGCATCTGCGACCATTGACAGTTGCAATCTGGTCATGCATTCTATGGACTAAGAAGCTTGCAGGTCATGGTCCAAAACCGGATCCTAAATCCCGTAGATTCAAGCAAATTGAGACTCAGTACATAATACCTGAGGAGCTGCAACAGAGAGTGCAGGGATGGAGGAGCAGGAAACAAGGGAACGAGGTGGAGATGGAGCAGCAATAGCAGCGGACACACGCATCGAACAGCCGGACAACAACACAGAGGCCATGGCGGCTTCGGTTTCCTCTAGCTGCTACGCGCTAGTCGTTTCAGCTTCAGCGAGCTTGGACTCTGTTAGATCAAAGAAGCAACCCAGAAATACCAGAACTGTGACCCTCAAACCCGCCGATGAGAAACTAACGAGACACACCCAACAATTATTGCCACGACAGATTCATGGGAAGCAGCCATCTTCGGATAGATACACCGTAGCAGCAGCAGCAGAGATAAGGAAAATCGCAAAGACCCTGTCACTTCTGGGCATGCGTGGCACAGAGCCTTGTTTGTACTTGTTGGCGCCCCACTAGGTCCCACCATCCACTGCACAGAGCGTTCATGGGTTTGCTCGGAAACAGGACCGGCCGACTGAATTGCTAAGGACCTTATCACAAAAGACTACCACGGGATAGATTCTGTTCCTCTGTTTTTAAGTTATCAGGAAATCTGTCCATGACATTTAGCAGGATAGATCCTCCCGGTGTTGAACACTTACTATCGTCGAACAATTTCAAATATTTTCCTCATTCATTAACCAAATTGAGCGATTTTTCTATAATGGGAAGAGCAATCTGGAGGCCTACAAATGTTCTTTCAGCGTCAGAAGTAAAGGAGCAATGTAGAAAACACAGGGAGAGGATGAGTGATAATTTGCTTCAAAATCTTTGGGAAAAATAGCTGTAGACCTCTCTCTAATTCCAGCCCCATATGTTCCTCATTTTTAGTGTGATTTGAGTGATAAAAAACCTGATGGGTGCATCAACTAGGGCTTTAACAAAACTTCTTTGTATTCCGGAGGCAGAGCTGCAATGATCAAAAATTTTAAGCTTGAAATTCTCATCCATTTTAATTCACCCATTACCAAACACTAGACCTCCTTATGCCCAACACTCCATATTTTCTCGGTTCCTTTAATGAATTGACAAATTATTACAACATTGGAAATGCTAGGTGGAGGGTTACAAATGTTTTTGGAGCTTCAGAAGTAGAGGAACAATGTGTGAGGATTCAACCTTCTTTGAGTTCTTAAGTGCTTGCTCATCGACATATCTACCCTATAAGATAATACCTTTGAAGCACAGGCGTTCCCCAAATATTTTGTGACAAAGACAAGCTATTTGGCAAGTACATCAACATCCTTTTAAAGAGTGCTTATTGCACATCATCCATCCATTTCAAAAGCCCATTTGCCTTTCCACCCTTCAGGGAACCATTGAATTGACTCACATCTCATTACCTAAGAAGCCTTATAGAAAATATACTCAGACAATCAATAATTGCAATTGAACCAAATCCATACCATTTGTTGTGTACATGTTGAATGTGATGCAAAGATGCTATTGAATATTGGGTAATTTAGAGGAGTTAATGATGGGGCCAATTTAAGATTTCTAGTTTGTGCAAAGAATTCAGAGCCCAAAAATATTGCTAGACCCAAAGGTAATTGTTCAGGGCAGGAGGATCACAACCTATATTATTGGTGTATTTGCCTAACCATACTTACAAAATGGGATAGGTAGAACACCAAATATCCCTATGTGAATTGGGTGCCTATTGTTGGATTGGGATATTGGCAATTTCGCCTGTCTGAATATTAGCATTGAATTTAACAACTATAGTTGCTCAGGCTTGTTTTGTCTTGCATAATTATAATTGTGAGATCCAGAAAATTCCAACACCAAAGAAGGTGAACAATTATGTGAGGAAGGACAACCTTGTGAGATTTAAGTTGATGTACGGAATTTGCTGACTTTGACAGATGGAGTTAGCAAGCCAAGAAGGAGAATTGAGGAGGGGATGTTTATTCCCATAATGGATGACAATTAAACGACCTAATAGGAACTTAAACCCACATTGAACCTTGAAAATATTTTCAAAATTGGTTTTATTTCAATTCTTTTGCAGAATTGAAATGAAATCGCACCCACACCAATTCACACATGCCATTGGAATTTGTGTACAATGAAATAGTTGGGAAATGATGTTACTATAAAATGCTATCACATGTGGAAGACATAGGCTGTGAACAATCTTTTGACTAAAATATTTTAAAAGAAAAAACAATCATAATTTGGAAAATCCCCCCTAGCTTGTTCATTCTTGAATATTTGAATGGTGATGTCCTTTGTCATTTGCAGTTTTAGTATCTCCATTTCTTTTTATAGTTTGTGAATATATTTTGATTGTTCTTCCAAACACCCTACAAATAGATGCCTCCATTTATTGATGACTATTCTATTTGGTTTGCCTTTAGCACCAAGAAAATTGTAAGCCTGTGTCTTGAGTGACATTACATTCGGTGCTTGGTTGGAAGGCTCATGAGATGTGACATATTATCCAACTTTGTCATGAAAGATTATAGTTTGATGTTTAGGGCTATATGTTTACTTGTTTTCAAATTATCTCAGAATTGTCTTCCAATTCTACTATTGTAGGATGAAGTAAAAGGGAACATTGACCAATGCCACCATTGCATCATTCTTTTTCTTCTTCTTTTTTTGTTGCCACCTATGTTATGAAACCTCTCACACCAGGGATAGGAGGAAGGATGTACACTCGTCACCTTGCAAACTTTGAGTTCTTTGCAATATTTCTCTCATCTTTTAATGATATGTTTTGACATTATTTCCAAATTTGTAATGCCTCATTAGGGAATGTTGCATTCATGTTGTCTAAGAGTTCACTATGATTGCAGCTTTTTTACGTATTAAAAAGGCTTCAGATTTTCAAAAGCCCTTTGCCCAACTTTGATGCTAGGATGATTCAACTTTAAATCTCAGGGAAAATGAAGCCTGTAAATATACTATAACAATCCAGTCATGGTAAATTGAGCTACAAGCAGGACCTTAAGTACAAAAGATACACAGAAAGTATCCAAGGACCAAGAACCACTAACCATAGTACTTGGGATGCCAACTAATAATACCTCATCCCATTGTATGCAACCATGCAATACTCCCATTGTTTTTCCTTAAATTGATAATTGGCTCTAATTTCCCACGAATCCATAACTTCATTTTAGACTAAGGACCCAGGAATTTGAGGTACACCCAAACAAACATTCGCATTCAAACCTGAACCCTATGAAGAAAAGGAGCTATGTGCATCCAACAGATAAGAATGGGCCCAATGTGTGCCATCCATTTTTTACCTCCCACCTACAAGCAATTATTAAAGTATGAGATGTGTTTTTGATGTAAAGGCATGTTATAAGAGCTGTGTGTATGTGGGTGACTCTTGGGGGGGGGGGGGGGGGGGGGGGCTGGCAAAAATGATATAAGCCATTATGACATTCCATAGTTATATTATTGATTTCATTCCATGATTTTTTCCAAGAGTACCTTGTTTTGCCCTTTTAAAACCTTTAACCTTATTAGCCACTTTAGCTTGGCCCATGCAAAGTACTATATGTTTGTGGGTGTTGCATTGACGCTTGAGATGAGTATCCTTTAACACTAATTTTTACTTATACCATTGTTGGTTTGGTATGTCTATTTGAACACATCAGCTAGGTACATATGTATTCAAAGGTTCATTCAATTCATACATTGGATATAAATTTGAATATTTATATTTTCTTTGAATGCATATATTGGAAGTGGGTCCAAATATCAACCTGGATGTTTTGTTACGATCCCTGGTACAAGCATGAATGTCCTAGAACCTCATACCAGCTGGTGTTAGAGACATGCACTTGGTATCACTTATGTCTGAGAAACCTATATGAAATTTGAAGATATTTAACATGTTTCATGCGATAAGAATGACAATGCCATGTCTTCATGACTTATTCTCATGCAAAAAAACCAAGCTTCCTAAACCCTAAAGTCAGGCACTCTTGACTCTTCACTACAATTTTAGCTAAGCTGATGTAGTTTTAGGGTCCATGTCCATTGTGCATGAGCACTTTGTCCGGGAACATGTTTTCCATACATAGCAAAAGACCATGATATAACTAAACTCCATCAATCCATTTGTCAAAGGTCTTGGATGTCCCAAGGAAAGATTTGTATCTCATATATGCTTATCTTTTTAAGAAAAAACTAGAGTTCAGTAGCCTTGGGAAATGTTTTTTTTCCAACAATGCCATGATTCACTCGATGAATTGCTGGCTAATGCTTCAAATTGTGTTCCACTTAATAACACCCTTCACATCACACAAACAAGTCCTATTCACAAAATATTCCAACTTCCTTAGCCTAGTGAACTACTATCTCTACTAGAGGGTGGTTGTCAGATCATTGGCCTCCCTCTCCCCCGTGAACCAATGAAACATAGTTACAAATAGAAGTTCCAAGGAGCCAATGAAACAAGGCACCAGGTAGCCAAGAGGTCCTTGGAATTTCTGTTTGTAACTATCTTTGTCATTTCTTTTAGCCTCAATAATACCTCCCTCCATGAGCATGGTGCTTGTCGGGTGCTGGATTGGAAAATTACAATTAGGTTGGAAAAAAAATGAATTAACATAGATTTTGATGGATACATCAATGGACATATCCTGCGGAGCTTAGTTGATACTATGAGCAGTTGAGAGTAGCATGCCCTTGGAAACACAACCCTGCCCCCCGCCCCTTCCTTGTGGGCAGGGCAACGAGGCAGGACGTAGCATGGGTCAACTGAGCCGTAATACCACCTAGTGAACGATGTTCATGACAGATGAGGAGCTGTGGATGACAACCATTAAGTAGCGAAAAGGAAGAAACTTCCACAAGGAAGAGGAAATGTAGCTATAAATTGGTATTTCTTGGCTACAACGTACAATACTCTTTCACTAGCAACGAGCAGAAATCCACAACGTTTTGGGATCGGGTACATGATTGTGACAACACCTATCAGTTGGTCGGTGCATAATTACCTGCAAGAGCCTTGGAGATAAAGAGGGGGTCCATTAAGCTTGATGTAAGTGTAATATGGCACTATTGTTCTGCGGTTGAATGAATTTGAGTCTCTTTGGTGGCACATTGCAAAAATCTCCTGAGAGTTACAAGCTCAAGCATCCAAATGGTGCCCAATTTTTTTTCATGCACCAAACTTGTGAACGCATGCACAACAAAGCAACATCACAAATTTCAACACAGAAGCAACATAGATCCTAGTCTTTCATCTTGTTCTCAATTGACACAAATGTATTTATGCAAAGCTTTCCAAATTTGAACATCAGATGTAGAGAGTTAGGTGTTTCAGTTCACCTCTCTATATCTGTACTTGTCAACATATTATTTGAGTGGTTGTGTGCAGGTTTTGGGTCATGTGCATATACTGTTCAATGAAAATAAATGCGAAGTTAAATCCAAAGAGGAAGGAGGGGATGAAAATTTGCTTAAATATGGACCAAAAGGAAAAGCATCCTCCATTACTTATTGCATACTAAACCCTGCAGATACATGAGCTGGTAGATGAAGGGTAGTGAACATTGTGTGAGCTCAGTCAGATCCAGCTTTGATGCCAAGGGAAATTTCTCAAAGTTTCATCAATATATCTAAATAGTGAGAGCTTGCTTCAGGAGGAAACTGGTTGTGCAGGCAAGTTTAGTTGAAATTTTGTGTCAGAGGGAAGCCCAGCCTTGGAGGCAGCAGAAGCAGCCTTGAAGAAGTTATCAACTGCATCAGTGACATAAGCATGAGCTTTCTTCACCGTGTTGCACTCAGTAAGTGGAGGCAAGTGTCCCTTCAATGATGAGCCAAGCGTCACCAATTCTTCTTGGAACTCAGAGAGTGGAGAAGATTCATTCGTCTTCTGTGGCCGGAGTGATGAAGGAGCAGCTGGCAACTTCACTGGACATAATAAACCAACAGCAAAATTTGGGTTAAAGTGTGCAACAAGCATCACATTCACCAACAAAACACTGTTCAACGCTAGGAATTTCGTCCAAGAAAGATGAGGACCTGGCTAACACTTGTGCTACAAATTGCAGCACCGGATCCAGGGGAGATACTTAGCCTGATGAAAAAAAATCACATGTGCTTACATAGGCAATCCGCTCTTGGAGTATTGAGAGAGAGGACACCATCAAAGGTGCCGGCCCAAGCATCGCGTGCTGTCAAGAAGGGTCCCTGCAGGTTGAAGAGCTTCTTCACCGTAGCTGGGATTGACGAATGCTCGTACTGCGATGTCGGTGTTGGTCCATTCGGCTCATGCACAACTGCACCACACAACACGCTTGATGCTCATAACCGCAACATCCACCAGCTGCAATGTTACCCGAGTCCTGGACCAGCAGATATTACAGACACAATACCCACTCTAAAGAAATTCTCCTGCGCATAGCGAAGAGATTTAGCTAGGGGGAAAAATGTGGTAGAGTTTCGTGAATATAAGGTACCTGTGCCTTTTTCGATCCAAGGAGAGATTAAGAGAGCGGGTACTCGCACGCCCAGGCGCTTGAAATCGAACGAATAAGGCGGAGCGGACCCGACCAAACCATCGGGGCTGGGAACATCAGCCACAGGAGTCGGGACGTGATCATGAAACCCACCATGTTCGTCATAGGTGATGATGAGGAGGATCTCATTCCACTGAGGACTAGCCCTCAGCGCCTCGTAAACTTCTTTGATCAGCTTCTGCCCCTGCGCTACATCGTGCACGGGATGATCATCGTTAGCAGGCTCGTCGAGGATGTCGAAGTACCTGGGTTCGATCACAGTGTAGTTAGGCAACACCCCTCGCTTTGCATCTTCCAGGAAGCAAAGATCATAGGGATAGAACTTGTCCAGATACTTTAGCTGCCTGAGGTTGCGGTAGAACAAAGTGTTGGGGATCTGCTGGTAATAGATCCCGAATGTCAACCCAGCTTCGTGGACGACCTCAAAAATGGTCTTCTGCGGCAAGCCATCAGCCAGGAGCTTCGTATTGTTACTCATGAGCCCATGAGATGTCGCAGAATGGAGAAACAGCCTATTGGGTTGCGTGGAAGAAGGCACCGACGCAAACCAGCGATCGACGACTGCAAATTCTTGAACAAGAGCGGCATGCACTGGGATATGCTCAGGAGCAAAGCCACTCATGATCGTGCTCGATAACCCAGCTTGTTTGGACTCGGCATCGGCTGCAAATCCATTCATGGGAGGAGGATTTGCAGATGTATCGGTGTGGGATCCGAAGATCTGCAACACGATGTCTTGGTAAGAGTGCCCCGGATCGGCTGGATCCACATAAGGCGCTTGGTCCGAGACTCTCGCAACTCCCGCCGAGTCCGGGTTCGTGAGGGACAACGGATTGGATTCCGTGCCTGTGAGGCCATCAATCTCTGAATTCAACCTCTTCATGAACCCGAACATGTGATCAAACGACCTGTTTTCCATCACCAGCACTACCACGGTCTTGATCTGCCCGATGGCTGATCCACCATTGCTGGTGCTGTTTGCAGCGTTTGACAATGCAGTGGTACCACTGGCTGTTGTTGTTCCATCAGTAGTCGTGCGGGAGCTTCTGGGCGCCCACAAACCCCAGCAATTGGACGCGCTCATGATGAATACTACAACTGTTGAGAGCCTCGTAAACTGCGCAAACTTCTGACAGTTCAAACTTCAACAAGGGTCTGATCGGAAGCTTGTTCCCGGCGAGCTTCAAAATGCCTGCAAGCCAACAAACGAATATTGTATCTGGCTACTGCTGCTTTTATGCTCCCAAGGCTTATCAGCTTCTTCAGCAGAAGCAATCGTTTCCGGGATCAAAGCGGGATGCAAGCGAGGTCAAGAAATTGAGAATCAAAATGGGAAGCAAGTGTTTGAATTTTTTTTCTGACGAATCACATCTCCAAAAGCCAAATTGGACACTGTTGCGTACTCCTCACCCAGAATCTTCTGCTGCACATGGGCTTTTTATTGCATAGGGAAGGCACATCTAATATATTATTTACTGTCAATCCTTGTGCAGGACCAGCCAAACATTTGTGCTGAATTTGGCATCTACGCGACACTAGAAAAAGAAAATTGTTGCAAGATTCTTCTTAGATGCCTTTTTGTAAGCCACATTCTGAGAAGACAAACATGGAAGTCTCTATACTTAGACAATGGGTTCTTGGCAGGGTTTGTTAATCAATTTTGTGATGTTGCCACATTGGCGATCATCCATAAGCAGATTTAGTCATGTTTGGCTAGAGACCAACTATGAAAGTAGAAATTTATTAAAATCCTTTTACATCCTGGCTAGTTGCTTGAACAATGTGTAGAAACATGGTGAATTTTTTAGAAAACAATTATTGATTTTTGGCGATTTTTTTGAAAAAAAAGTCTAGTCAACATTTTGATTCCTGCTATGATTTTTGCTAGCTTCACTCATTCAAATTACACAAACATTTGATAAAATGTTCCTTACTTTTGAGTAGTCTCCATGCTACATACATTATAAGCCTGCAGGAAAACTGGAGGCGGTCCCTCACACTTTTGCCTTGTGGGCCAGTCTTTCATAGAGGATGAGACTAAAACAGAATAAAAAGCTTGAACAGTAAATGGTAAGTATTCCCCCACAGACTCTAGAGCGAACGATGATGATCTGAAGTTGATGAATCTACGAGTGCATGTATATTGAGGCTAGCGAAGTCCAAGGTCAAAGGTGAAAGTCGGGCTACAAATCTAATAATTTACCAGTGTTCTAGTTGTAGCCACTGGCCACGAGCTGTTGACTCCATTTAGTTTTTCATGGTGATAGATTCTTGTCCTTCAAATTATGTGGTAGCTAACATCGTCAGCAAGGTTTTTTTTTCCAATTTTGTGATATTAGAAATTTGGCGAAGTATTCCAAATCTTGAAAAATTAGTCATATTTACACTAGAAAAACACGTTTCTCAAGGAAAGTCCCCATTTTACGTCCAAAAAAAAAGAAATTTCAGAAATGTCACTAATCCTGAGTGGCTGATCGATGCTTAGGCTAAAATTTTAAAATTTTATATCTCTGGTTTTACTATATGGCTTAGTTGTGGCGATTTGATTAATTTAGCCCATAAGAAAAGGTTTCTCCTCATTCTCACTGAAGCTCTTTTTCGCTGTTCACCTTGAGGTTCTTACCGTCAAATACTCTTTGAAATGCATGCAACCCGCACATAGAACATCGTGAGGTTTACCAAATAGTCTACAAAGTTCCAAATGACTATTGCAATCTAATTACTGCTAAGAATGTACGTAGATAACTACAACAAAGAACCAAGCTAAAAACCTGGAACCACGCAACACTCAGCATGCTAGGACTCGTGAACAGCTAGCTGCATTGACACACATATCATCAAAAACAGTAAAACTATAAATCCTAAATTCATATATATATATATATATATATATATAATTTAGCCAATTGTAAGCAGGGTTTCTTTTTTCAAGCCTATCTGCATTACACTACCTAATTATCTCTTATCCTTAAGAAAAAGGAACTCTAGAATATAAAGTGACAATCCTACGAAATGCTGCTTGGCTCTTCTCTCTAAAGTGCAGGTAGAATGGTGAAGGAGGTGCGTCCAAGGCACCCGATCTGCATCTTTGATATGAGCTGGATTGATACCCATAAGGTCGTCACATCTTTCTGTGTGTAGCGTAATTGGTTTGAAATATATTCGATAGAAAGGATAAGATAGGTTTGTGCACTCTTTGACAACGTTTGAGCTCAAATGTTGACCAACAGAGTAGTAAGTGGCGCGTGCCCCTGGGAAGCGGAGGAAAGTCGATATTGATTCCATTCGTACGAGAATCACACAATGCATGCCCTTGTGAAGAGGAGAAAATTGGATATCGATGGTTTTTTTGGAAATTTTCACCATTTTGGGATAAATATATTGAAAAAGAAGTATTCGGTCCCAAATTCTCTTTTTTTTAAAAGTGATCAAGAAACGAAAATTTAATTTCATAATTTGCCACAACTGTCTTCAACATGAAAGAGTCCTTAAGATTTCTACTTTCATATTTTGAATATCATAAAATTTGGCTAAATATACTTACGGATGATTTCCCCTTGAGTAACACCATGAAACTGGGGCGGGGGAGAAACACTGGGCTCACACCAGTCCAGTTTTTTTGAAAAATGTGTGATGCAGCCCCAGTCAGATTTCAACTTAATTGATGACACTTTTGTGCAGGGCCATGAAAATAGTAGCCGGCAGACAGAACTGTGGAGATAGGTTCCTCAAAAATTAAAATTGGGTGAAATTTGGTATGAATTTTTAATTTTTGCCAAATTCTGTAATTAGTGTCACCTTTTGGCAAATTTCCGCCATAGAAAAGACTGGCTCACACCGAATCTTTTGATTTCCCAAATTCACAAAATTTAAGTGTGTATTTTAGTATGGATATATTTTTTTGCACGTGCTGTCTACTTTTCTTTTGGTGTATTTGTCAACTTGTAATCATTCAACAAGCTAACTTTTGGACGCACGAGGGTTCTATTTGCAAACAAACTCTTGTCCAGACTCTAGAATGCTGAAGGCTATGAAACTTCTTTCAGACCAAATTTTTACAGTGTGCCATGAACCTACATTTTGGCAGAAATTTAGATGTATAATGGACGAGTGTTGGGCGGTTATCAGAATCTGAAGCAAACCCCTTCTGGGTAGCAGGGCGGTTCTTAGGATTGATTGTCACTGGTCTAAACCCTCAAATTTCCAGTTTTGACATATAATCATGCTCGTCAAACAATCAAATACCCAGTTCTGAAATTAACCATTGTCCTCAAGTTTCTTGGAAAAGTCACCGAACAGCCCAGAAAATCACCAGCTATCTTACAGTTATTTTTTGTAAACCTCACCATTCTTTGAGGCTTTTGAAACAACCAGAACACATCGTTCTCTGATTCTGCTTTTTTATCAACTACCCAGAAGTGATAGTTATCTGATTCTGATTGTTTTTCAAATACCCGAAACCATCAGTTATCAAAAAAATCAAGGAACCGCCCCACACTGTAAAGGACATTGGCACCAGTTACATTCTTTTAGCAGCAGCATGTTCACCTGGTTGAGTCTTTGCCACTAGTTGCTGATCATTACAAATCATGTCAGATGAATTCCTGGTTCTTATTCCAGTGTGGATACTCTAGGTTGCCAAAATTGCAATTTGATCCAGTACAGATCCCATCCGGTGCTTTGAAAAAATTATCATAATAGGTGAACATATTCATTTGTCAAAGTTTTGGGTTAGCTTATTAAGTGGGCCCACTAAATATGAGCCTTCTTAATGGACCCGTGAAATTTGGTGTTGAGAAAGTGGGACTTGTGTTAGTGCAAAGTCTATAGAAAATATTTACTAATTTCCAAAAGTTCAACTTTAAAGATTTTTGGAGGATAGTTCTAGCATTGGGATATTCTCGTGAAGTTGTAGCAAGTTGTTGGAAACGTGTTCACAAAGTATATAAAAAATATTTACTAATTTCCAAAAGTTCAACTTTAAAGATTTTTGGAGGATAGTTCTAGCATTGGGATATTCTAGTGAAGTAGAAACTTGTTGGAAACTTGTCCAATGACTTTTTCCTTCCTTGGAGTCAGAAGTAGTTTGGAAACCCTCCCTTGAAGTAGATCTCCTTTGATCCCACAATTTGCATAAAATTCATTGCCCTTAAAGTATCTCCAATGGTGAATTGTAAAATGGCACCATAATGTTAAAGTAGAGAGGTGTTTGAGGGTCTAGATATTCTACCAGTTAGGGGGGATCTAGTTAGACCCTAATAGTGCATCATTAATTATCTCGGCAAAATTTGATAAGAATCAAATGCAAAGGATGTGAGGTTTTTTGTGTGAACTCGCATGCAAACTTTGCACACCTTGCATACACAAGGAGCTTTTTGTTGCATGCAAACTTTGCACACCTTGCATACACAAAGAGCTTTTTGTTGCATGCAAACTTTGCACACCTTGCATACACAAAGAGCTTTTTGTTGCATGCAAACTTTGCACAACTTACATACACAAAGAGCTTTCTATTGCATCCAAACTTGCATAGAGAGCTTTTTGACATGGCGCAAGCAACATGGAAACAACAATCATTCTTGCACCTACAACATTACATTGAAGATGAAGATTGTGAAAAATTATTTCTAGCTAGCACAATGTATCAACTTGCAAATGACACATAACCTACAACAACACATGGTGGTTCTAGGCTAGGGCAATTGAAAAGTTTGCTGAGAGATTGGTAGCAAGGTCATGAAAGGAGTTTCATGATTTACTTTGCACTTTCACCTATGTATGGTGAGAGTTTATTTAGGTGTCAATACAGGACGAATTGTACATTTTTTTAAGAATAATGCATTGTGTTTGTGAGTATGATGATTTTGGTGTGTAGTGATTTGAATGTACAAGAAAACTTGGATTGTCTATAATCCAAAAATGTATATTGTTTTTCGACAACTTGCATAAGGAACATGTGCTAATTTTATGGATGGTTATTGCAAACTCAGTGAAAGTACGACAAGTGAATGCTTCAAACGATTTGTGCATGCCATTGTTGCATTTTTTCAACTAGTGTATTTGAGATAACTAATTCAAGTTGATGTTGAACAACATTAAAGATCAATGCAAAATGAGGACTTCCAGGAATGTTTGTGAACTTGGACTATATGCATTATGAATGGAGTAACTACCCTATCAATTGGCAATGAAAATTCCAAGATAAGGATGGAAATAAATCCATCCTACTTGAAGCAATCATGGACCAATCTTTCTAAATTTGGCACACTTTCTTTGGCCTCCATAGTGGAAATAATGACATTAATGTTCTAGACTAATCACTACTAATTCGTAATTTGTTGGCATGAGCCAACAATGATTTCAATTTTATTGTGAATGGAAGAACATATCCCCATCACTATCTTTTAACAAATGGAATTTATCCATAGTGATCTTGTTTTGTGTACACCATACATGAGCCAAGAGATGAAAAAATACAACATTTTGCAAAAATACAAGAAGGTGTGAAGAAGGATGTTGAGAGATGTTTCGAGGTTTTACAAGCTCACTTTGCAATCATCCAAAATCCTTGTAGATTATGGCAAATGCATACAATCTATGAAGTGATGGTTATTTGTGTGATTCTCTATAATATGATAATTGAAGATGAAAAAGACAAACATTTGAAGCCTTTGTTTCAACAAGCATATTTTAGGTAATTGAAGTAAGGATTAACATTTGATTCACTCATGTGAAGCACTCAAGAAATTGAAAATTCATAAATGCACTTCAATTTAAAATCAAACCTTATGGAACATTTGTGGGCCATGAAAGGCTTCAACTTGATTGAAATAAAAATCTCCATTGAGATTAAAGGCTTTGGTATCAAAACTATTATTGATCTTACCTTCTTCATTTTTCTTTTCAAACACATATTTAATTAATTTCGGACTTTGCCCAACTTAGTGGATGGTATGAACTCCACCTAGTGGCCACTAGATTTAAGAAATGTAACCTTACATTCAAGTAAAAAAAACAATCTTGCATCCATGTATACATTGAATCTCAAAAGAATTCATACCGATTTTTTTCTACAACATTTTCAATCATTTTTTTTTATACATTAAGGGACACAAAGCGAATAACAAATATAATATGTTAGTTTCAAAATGAATATATTCATATGATGAAAAGAGTATTTTACCTAGTGCCCACCAAGTGAAAATTATAGGTTATTCATTATCAAGGTTGAAAATCAAATTTTACTCCTATTCATAATTAAAATTTTTAATTATATTTACTAAATTAAAAAACTAGGCACAACATGTGCTAATTGATCAATCGCAATAATGTCTATAGATCCAAAGTTGTTATTCATACCATGACAAAGAAAAGTAAACACCCGATGGCCACCAAGGATTAGGGTTAAGGTCCCCAAAAAATATATCAATAGTTAGTATTTAAGAATATACACACATATTTTTTTGCAATAAACAAAATTTTTAATATCACGTTAATGCCACACATTATTTTTGATGATCAAAACATTGTTTTATACTATGCCACATCTAACACAAAGAACCCAAAAATACAAAAACTCATAATAAATTTGGGGTCAATGTCATGAAATGAAAAAATAGATGTTTAATGGCCATTAGGGATTAAGGTTCAAGTGCAATAACAAAGATCATTAATCATGACTGTGAAGAACATTGTACACGAATTATCTATGAGGAACAAAATTATGCTTCATCAAACACAAAAACACAACAATCTATTATCCCACTTCTAGATGATACATCAAATAAAAATAATAAAAATGTATTAATAATGTAACCAATAATCACAAAAAGAAACTCAATAGATTGATATTAATTAATATCACAAAGAAATACTAATTATGGATACTCAAAAATAATTACGAATAATTTGATGTATTATAATTAAATTCATTAAATAACACAAACATATTTTACAAATTACTGGATGCATTAGTAGCCTCCAAATTCACTTTCGCTCAAAATAAACAACTATTATGAATAGTAATTTGACTTTTGTTCATCGTATTTTTTCATGAAGGAAAAGAAAAAAGAATAGTTATAATCTTGAGCCATATTTGTTCTAGATCTATCAAATTACATTTCTACTTGCCATTTCAAAAAAATTCATACAAATGTCATTCATCCGAATTTGGCCCTTTTTTCACTGGGACCCACCATTGCACCTTCACCATTTTGAAAAATTCATTTTGATCATCCTTGACAACACCACTCTATGTTATTCCCAACCAAACAAGGACAAGGAGAAGACCATGAGGCCTCATGAAAATAAAATCTCCATTGTTGAAATCTCTACACAAGGTGTATGCAGGAACCAACTTTAAGTTCTTGGGCCCATAATAAGGATGAATGATTGAATCTTTTGGTACAATCAACATTGTGGATGGCAGCTCAACTTTTGCATAATTAAACTTCCAATTGCTAGAAGGCTAAAAACCCTCCAAAAGAATGCACCTTTCAACAAGCAAAAGGTTTTGACAAATGTAATAAAATATCTTCCTAGCAATCCACATTTAGACTTATTTTCATCGCATAAGTTGCATTTTGTTCAATGCCTTGTTTCCAAAATTCCATGTATTTAAATAATCCAACATCGATAAACTTATCCTTTTCCATTGACCTCAATGCATCATGGCTCCAAATTGGGCAATATGGAACAGGGCTAGGAACCTTGTAGGCAACTTTGGAGATCCATCCACATTGGCTTTCCATAATTGGATTAGAGGTCCTTATGTGGGACTCCAAATGCTATCAATTGGTGAAACTTTGTACTATATCACAAACCAACCAAATGAATCCACAAAAAGATCAATAAAAAATGCATATTAATATGCCCTACCAAAGTTTCCAAACCATCTTTTAAACAACTAAAGACCTAGGTTTTAAAATATAGAATTTCTTGAATCAACTTCAAAATGAAAGGTCTTTCCTACAAGACCATGAAAGCCTTCATCAAATCTGCCAAAATATAATTATTCTATTTTCTCAACTTTTTGGACAAATATCCAAAGCATCCATCAATATCTCATGTGTATGAATAACCGCAGGGAATCCCAATTTAACTTCCTCAAACACTTCCATAGTCGTCAACAACAAAACAAATACCAACATCTACCTATTTTTATTGTCCTTCACATAATTATCCATTTGAAGCAAGAATTTTTTTGGCAATGGTTTAGGGCCCACACTTTGACTTAATGTCTTTAATTTAGTTAGAGAACAAAATTTTCCTTACAAAAGACATGCAAAGAATGTGTTTAGGGGAGGGTATTCAAACAACATTTTGGATTCACAAGCTAGAGCTTTCTCCAAAGTTTGAAGAAACCACAAAAATGACCCAATTATAAAATTAGGATCATTAGGCCACATCTCATTGGAAAATTGTGGACGTCTTTCATCAACATGACCATGGGCTATCATACCCATCAACATAATGGGTAATTGTCCAAGCCCACAAATCATTTTGTTTGCCACTCATAACCTTGGGAGTGTAATTTACGCATGATCCATTTTGTCATGGATAACATAAAGGAATTCATCTTTGGACCACACAGATTTGGACCTCCAAGTATGGTACAAACTTCTACACGATTCTTGATGAAAGAGGTGTTTTCTCAACTTTAGTTCATATTTTATCACATCAATGATGATATTTACCAATTTTGATATTAAATCCTTTAGTGATTCACACATAGTACATTTTGCAAAAACAAAACCTTTCTTTCTTACATCAACATTGAGATGGTGTCTCTTCCTCAACTTGTTCATCACAAATTATGAAATACCTCCAATGCTTGACTCCTTGTTGATATGTAAAAATGTAACTTGAAAAAGTGATCAAATTATAAAACGCATCACAATTTTAGATGTTGAGAACTAAACTCGAAGAAATACATCATACTTGCATGCTCCTCTAATTTGTATACACTATCATTTACTTCATCACTTCGTTCTTGACGGCTCCTCCACGTATCAGATAACAGTTCTTGAACATCTTATCTACCACTTCTGATTCCTTTCAATTGATGTGGCATTGTGTCAACACTAAAATCAATAAGTGATTGAACATTTGATTATGCCTGCTTGGATTTTGAAATTTATGTGAGTTTTTGTTTCCATGAGGCAAAAATCTACATCCTTGCTTGGAATTTATTTTGTATAACATGTATGTCAATCTAGACAATCTAATGATCTTATACCATGTCATTTCATAGATGTTTATTTCTTGAATTGTGATAAATTTTCATTGTTTCATGTTTGCTCTCACACGTAACCTTCTTGGAATATCCATGCCATATGTTTTGCACTCTTCAAAAGACAGACCCCAAAACACTTCTTTCAATGTTGTTTTCTCACGAGAAAAATGTTAACAACAATTCCATGTGCAACATAATGCAAAACTCACATTTTGAATAGACTCATGGGATAGCAATTTATTAATCCTTAACATTAATCGATCAAAATGTCTAACACTTTGCTTCCTTTTTTTAAAAGTATATTGCTTATTCCTTACAGCAATTTCTCCCTCCTCATTAATAGTTAGAATGTTGTTTTTATCATAAGATACAAAAAGTTATTTTAGGGAGTACCTATCCATAATGGTTTGTGCCAATGGCCACTTCTTAATTGTTATAACCGCAATATCATTCGGGCAATACAAAACATTCACTTCGACATGATTTTCACCAAGCTGATTATCAAGAATTGCCTCCTTTGGGTCACAAGTTATTACAGCCACTTGCAATGAACAACCCAATATCATCCACAAGCTCACATTCCACACCTCACCAAACACACCTACCTTTTAACATGATGTGAAAGTTCCTTCCTTCATTTTCATTATCACCTCGTTCATGCTTTTCTTCACCATTTCCTTTCTCATTCCACCTTTCACTCATAAAATCAAAACTTCTTTTCACAATGCCATCACTATTGGAATCATCAGAAATATTACAATAATATCCATTTAATTCGTTTTGAGGAATACTATTCATCGTATTGTTAATTTCCTGTCAACGTTAAATCCCTTAAATTATAAGGATGAGGAGAGAGTGTGATCTCTAAAAAACACTATTTTTTTTTGCAAATTACTAAAACCTTCCTCTTGAATGTCTTCTTTCGATAGAAATACAAATTTTTCCTTCAACATGGAAACATCCCTTGCATGCCAAAAATAATCATTTCCCACCAAAGTACCTCAATCATACAATTGGACTTGGGCAAAAAAATCTTCATTCCTGAAATTCCTTAACCACGGATATGATGGTGATAACTATACAATTTTCCACTCCACTAGCACCATATATTGGGACTAGCGATGGATCTTTGCACTATCCTACTCTAATTTGAACCTTCTAATCATCATTCAAATCCTAGATAGAAATTGTGTCACCAACATGCATATTTTCGGTCATGTCTTCACCATTCCTAAATATAATTTACCTACCAAACACCCAACATTCATAGAATTTATGGATGAATATTACTACATTAGAACGCAAAATTGAACAGAAGATGATGAACCCCTCAACTAACCACCAATTCCATTAAGAAGGGATTTTTTTTCTATTTAATCAAATTGCATGTCCACCATTTACTAAAAAAATTTAAGAATATTACATTAAAAAGACTGCATTTCACCTAACAATTTATGAAGAAATTTCTAAAATACTATATTAAGATACACTAGATTTCACACAATTACTTCAACATAAAAAATGTATTCTAGATCATAACATAGGGGCCATGTAGTAAATGCCATTTTTATAGAGCCAGAAAGAATGCATGACGACTATTAGGAATTTTTAGATTTCCAATTAAAAGGAATTATAGAAATTGTTTAGTGGCTTCCAAGCATTTCCTATGTTTATCCTCAATCAGGTATCAAAAAAACTCCTAGCAGTTGCTAGCCATTTTCTAGAATTCCTTCTTTTCTTTTTCCAAAAAGAACTTAGCAACTACCAAATGTTTTCTATGATTTTTGATCCAAAAAATGCATGGTGGCCACCAAGCATTTTTTACGATTTCCAACCTAAAAAACACTTGGCAACCATTAAACATTTTCTACAATTTTTGATTGAAAAAAAAGCCTAGCGGCCTCAAGGTGTTTTCTAAAATTACTAATTCAAAAAATGCCTAGCAATCATTGAAAGTTTCCTAGCATTTTTTATCCATAAATTGCTTGGAGGCCATTAGGCATTTTCTAACATTTCCGAGCCAAAAATGCCTAGTGGCTATTAGGTGTTTTCTAGCATTTCTAAACTAAAAAATGTTTAGCAGCTGTTAGACATTTTCATGGACTTCAAATCTAAAGAAATCCTAGCGGCCACTTAACATTTTCTTTGATTTTGGATCCAGGAAATGCTTAACAATTGGTATTTCTTCATCATACTAATTGATGTAATAGAACCATTTGAAAGCTACAAAGTATCCTACAATAATTTGGTTCAACGACTTTGTACAAATTACAACTACAGTTTTACAACAATTACGTTGTTGTTAGTATAACCCAAGTTGGAATAAACTAATGTCAATAGTTTTCCTTGTGGTGAAGGAACTTTTTGTTGTGTTCGATTCCAAGTTGTGGGAATACCTTCCAAGGGATAAAAATGACAAATTTTTTAAAAGATCCCTTGTTATTTCTTTTTTTTGGCTTTTGGTGGTTTATAGCTAAATCGATGTCTGAATTATGATTAAAAAATAGCAAGATTCTTCAAGGCAAGCTAAGGATCCATCAAAATTGTGTAGAATAATTTGATTAAAATATGCGAGTGTGATAGCTCTAAAACAAGAAGGATTTGATATGATAAAAGTGGTGAATCTATGTAATCATTATGATGTTAATAGAAAATTGTGTAGTACTCACCTTTTTTTTTATGATAGCTCCGTCCTTTTCTTAAAATTGGAATTAAATAAAAGCAATATTCTTCAATTGAAAGACGTTCTCAAACCTCATTAATGCAACACATTTCTGAACATGCAAACCTATGTTTTAAAAGCCTCCCTACTAACCTAAAGGAAAGGATGACAAATGGACTATTTGTTGGAAGAATTATTTTAAAGAACATCATATGTATGAAATGGTAATTGCAAAATGAAAAGAAATGTGATTTTTTTGGGTTGAAATAGTCAAAACTTTATTTCCATGAAGAAAAATGTTGAATTCAAGAGCAATTTTCAAATAAACAGTAATTGAACACATCGTTGTAAACTGTTCTATAATGTGGAATGCATTAAACTATCCATGGAAGGAAACTTGTGATCACAAAATTGATGTGAGGATTTGAGAAAGTGAAAGAACAATGGGTAGGAATGGTGAGAGAATTGTACCCAACAACATTCAACAGAGTTCTTTTAGTTGCAAAATTACATTGTGAAGTTCCTCTTTTCGAAGCCTTACCATACATAAGGCATTGGTTTTGAACAAGGGCTAAACAACTAACTGCACGCTTAGACTAAAAAAACTTCCTAAAAGACAGTTCGATCACATTTTGTCTTCTCAATTCTCCAACCCTTGATCCCCTTTGAACCTTTAGCTCCTTAGAATTCCATATTCTTCCCCCAAACCCTAACTTCACTTCATTCATACACTAATAAAGCTTATTGATGGAAAGTTTGATCACATTCTATCTTCTTAATTCTCCTACCTTCAATCCCCTTCGAACTTCTAGCTCCTTGGCATTCCAAATTTTTCCCCCAAACCCTAACTTCACTTCACTTCTACACTAAGATGGAGAGCTCAATCACGCTTTATTTTGTCTCAAGAAAAAAACTAAGACTTACACTCTGACCCAAAGTTGTTAGCTTCTTAAACTTCCCCATTGTAAGAATGGCACATGAGACTTATGTTTAATGGATCTCTTACCCTAAATGATTTGTTACAATGAATGTTAAAAGTGGAATCTCCACTTTGTGATTATTGATGGATGAAATCGTTTTGAGGTTTTGATACTAGATTGGATGTAAATTATGCCACATGGTTGGTTCTTGGTTTTCTATTTTGGTTAATTGTCAAATCTTTACAAGATACTACTATCGTTGGTATACCAACTTTTATTGTTTTTGTTTAGAGGTTTATGGTTTATCGTGTAAAGTTTTAAATGTATGTTACAACATTTAAGGTTTATGATGTAGGGCACTAGATTTGTGGTGTATCATCTAGGGTTAGAAAATGTGTGTTTCAAAGGTAAATTTGGGTATTTTTTGACATTGTATGGGATAAGGTAGTTGTGTTATTTCGTTTAAAGTTTAGGGTGTAAGGCATAATATTCAATCGTGTGGGATATATGTTAACATAACATAGGATTTTACATTCAAACATACAGGGTTTTGAATGTACAACATAATAACGGTCTCTAATGTTATTTTGGTGTTGAAAAAACTTAAAGGTTGATGGTTTAGGGTTTAGTGTTCACAATTTAGGGTTTAAGGTCTACAATCCAATGTATAATTTCAATTATACATGTAATTAACATTAACATTAAACCTAAAACCTAAAACCTAAACATAAACATTAACCCTTAAAACTTAAACCTAGCCCTAAAACCTAAACCCTAAACCTTAAACTTAATTCCAAAACCACAAACCATAAACCATAAACCATAAACCCTAAAATCTAACACACTATAAATAATTTACATTAAATATTAGATAGCATTACACCTTAAACTTAATATAAACTTATTGTAACATTTTTTTTTTAAAAAAAATGCATTACGCATGTCTTATAGAATTTGACACTAAAATGGGATAAAAAATAGGACAATTAGGAAAACAAATTCATATTGTTCACCACTTATTTTTGTTCCAATAAAAACTTATTAAGGGCAAAATTTGCAACAACAAAAAGATTTAGATTTTTAGTAATTATTTTTGAGTGATAAATGGGTATTTAGTTCTATGAATTTACTTTAAACATACCTCTCAATTAATTAATGATTATTGAATACTTCATAACAAGTTTTTTTTTAATATATATTTATGTGCAATTTACATAGTAAAACATCAATAGTTAGTTATTATGTAATCATCAAATATCTTACTAAATTGTCCATGTTTATGAACTCAAAATCAATACTAAATTAAAAATAAGATGTTATTTAATTTATCATTCAAGGATACATTAATCCTTGATAAATAACTGAAAGGTAATAAAATATTTATTAAGTGGTTCATATTTGAGATATTTATTTAATGTTTCTACAATTTAATGTATAGAGCTTAGATTTAGGGTTTATGGTTTAAAAATGAACTATAGGGTTTACTGTCAAAAGTTGATTTATAGGGTTGAATAAATAGTTACATAAATTTTTTCCATTACTGTGGTAATATTCTATGTTGGATTTTGCTTAGAAATCATTATTATACTTATATGTCCTAATTTCCCTTGAATGTGGATAATATTTTCCCATAGAAAAAAAACCATCCAACTTGTAGATGTCTTCCTTACTAAACATCCACCATCTTTCTCAATAGAAAATTGACCTGACCAAAAACATCATGTTGATGTTTCTTTTTATCCATCATTAGACAAAATATAGACCATCCAAATTTTGGATGAAATTCAAGGTTGAACAATTAGTTAGGGTTTCATCTCCATCTCCATTCTTCCCTTTTCATTTCTCTCTCTTACGCTCTCTCTCTCTCTCTTGTGATCTTTCTCAAAAGCTTTCTTTCTCATGTCTTTCCTTCTTGTGATCTCTCTCAAAAGCTCTCTTATGCGCTTTTTGTTTCTTATGATATCTTTCAAAAGCTTTTTTTTTCATGGTATTTCATTTTTGCAATCTCTCTTAAAAGCTCTCTTTCTTATTCCATCTATCTCAACACCTTTAAAACAAGACATAAAAAATTGAAAATAATAGTCTTTTTTCCATTTTGTAGACTCCACGAAACAAGATTCAACATAATTCAAAACATAAGACATCTATAGCATTGTATAAAAAACATTTTAGAATCCAATTTTCAAATTTCTCCCAATTTCATTTGATTATACAATTGTATAGACCAATTGCATCATTTTTGCTATTTATAACTTGTGTGTTTATCTCAATTTGTATCAGCATGTAAAGCACATTCATTAGAAGAAATCTTGTCCTTTGCAACAAATCAATCAATGACTAAATGCCCTAATGATTAGTAATTAACTATAGTAATAGGATATTATTTCAAATCCTATGTGTAAAAAGTTGTAGTCATATATTAATGGTGCATTTGACTAGTAGATGATGAAGTGGTAGCAAGAAAGATGATGTTATTTTTTCACTACAAGTTTTCATCCATATGGCATACACGATTGATGACAAAATGACGTGGATGTCCAAAATATCATATGAAAATGTAACTAGGATAAAATCATTTTAAATATAATTTAAAAATGACTATCAATATATGTTCACACATAACGAATTATGACATGTAAGGAACTAATTTCAATTAATATTATACATATAAGTATTATAAAAAATTTAATTATATTTTTCTTGAATATACTTGATTCATGATACATGATACATTACACATTGAAATAAATTTTGTTAATAAAAATAAATTACTAAAAATAATTTTTATTATAATTTTAAAATCAAATAGAAATGTATGATGTGGTAAATATATAATTTATTTTTACATTAAAAATTTTAAATCAACTTAATATGATATATATATATATTATAATTGACTTGTGATACATTTATAAATATTTTATGTGGATAAATTTCATGGACTCATATGTCTAAATTAAAAGTTATTGATAAAATTATAATATATTGGGGAAAAAAATTATAATATAAATTCATAAATCAAATGAAGATTTAAGATATGAAAGATATATTTTATTTATTTTTGTACTACCCACAAAAAATTTTCCATTTACAAATCATATGTTTGAATTTTTTTTCCAAAAAATGATCATTCAAATATTATTTGGTAAGAGAATTCAATTTTGTTTTTTTGAAATAATTCACATTTTTACATATATATAAATAATAATTTGTGTACATTATTGAATGAACTTTATGAATAAGTTTTTATTTTTTTCACTTGGACAATTTATTAATGAAATATGAATCATTAGATTTAAAGTCATGTGTAATATTTAAATGAAGTATGGTAGAAGATTGTTTACACAACAAGTGGGGTAATTTGGTGGTTTAGGATTTCAGTTCCATCCTTGCGATCCAAGGATCAAATTTCACAAATGATATTATTGTGGTCAACAATGGAATATTAACCAAATATTTTACACATAATTAGAATACCTAGGTTAGGTGCCTACCTCGGAAAATTAGGTGGTTTACCTAGCCATTTAAATTAGTTTTAAACCTAGCTTAGGTGGTAACACATGTCAATAATTGATAGGATGAAAAATGATGGAAACAAAAATATTTATTATTATTTATATTATAATAATATCAATTATTATAATTTAAATAATAATAATAAATTACACAGTGATTAAAGTATGACTTATGATTTCACATATGTCCTTTATGATTAAAATACCAGTCATAAACTTAGTCATATATTTGAAATTTTCTTCTAATGATTCTTCCATTTATGCTTCTATGAAGGACTATTAGGCTATTTGAATGTCCTTGTGATTGCTTATCGTTGTACTTCTATTTATGCATCATATTTATGTGTATTATGTGTGTGTGCATGTTTGTTCATGTTTATTAAAGTCTTCAATCTGTGTCTACAATTCCTTATGTCCTTATATTTCCTCTTATATTTCATTATTATACACATTTTTATCACAGATCTTTAGTACATCTGTCAAGCAATGTCAAAAGTGTTACTATTTGTCAAAGTCCATCAATTGGTGTGAATGGTTTTGAATGTTATCCATCTCCAATATTCTTCTATTTGTGCCAATATAAAACTCGATTTCTATAATCTAATCATGTACTTTATGTCTTAGTTTCTCCATTAGTTTGTATACTATTATGAAAAGTGCAACATTCAACAATGAATGTATGGATTCATCCATAGCAATCATAGTTGTAAATAAATTTATACAGATGATTAGATGTTAATTTTGCGTAATATTTTCACATTTTTCTTCATTATTTTTTTCGCAATAACAATACATCATATTTCTATAATTGGATTTCTATGAAGGAGATCCAAACTATCTCACAAACAACAAAGAAAAAAAACTAGGAAGACAACTTTGGCAAAATGGCGACATAAGCACTATAAGTTTTCCAACACATTTCAAGTTGTTTCTTGAAAAGATGCACAGAAAAATGCCTAACGATCATTAAGTGTTTTTTTAGAAGATGCACTAAGAAATGTTTGGCAATTGCTAAATGTTTTTCAAGAAGATGCACTAAAAAACACCTGGCAACCACCAAACGTTTCTTAAGATGATACATTGAGAAACACTTGCTAGTTGTTAGGAGTTTTTCACAAAGATGTACTTGAAAACACCTAGCAGTCGCCAAGTGTTTCTCCAAAAGATGCACTAGAAAATGCCTGGCCACCACCAAGCATTTCTCAAGAAGATGCACTAAAAAATGCCTAGTGGTCTCTAGGCATTTTTCCAAAAGATGGACTAAAAAATGCCTAGTGGTTGTTAGGCATTTCTCTAAAAGATGCACATGAAAACGTTTAACGGTTTCTCAAGAGGATGGATTAAGAAGTGCATGGTGGTCACCAAACGTTTCTTGAAAAGATGCACACAAAAATGCATGGAGACCACCAAACGTTTCTCTTGAAGATGCACTTAAAAATGTTTGGTGATTGCCAGGCATTTCTCAAGATCATGAAATGAGAATTGTTTGGAAGTTACTAAATGCTTCTCAAGATGATGCATTAAGAAACGCCTAGTGCCTACTTAGTGTTTCTTAAGATCATGAAGTGAAAACTACCTAAAGGCTGCTAAATGCTTCTAAGGATGATGCGTTAAAAAATGCCTAATGGCCCCCAAGCATTTCTAAAGAAGATGTATTGAGAAACACCTAGGGGTTACTAGGTGTTTTTCAAGAAGATGCATTGAAAAACACCCAGCGGCTACTAGACATGTTTCAAAATGATGTAGTAAAAACCACCTAGCGGCCATTGGGCATTTCCTTGTTTAAACAGATGATGGACAAAGTTGATTAGGTATGGTGCACCATTGATGAAAAAGGTTGTTGACAAGTACTTTGGCGTGCATGATATGTATCTAAAAGTTGAATTTGGAATATGGTCCTTCATTTCAAAAATAATTGCTTGGGCAATAAGGTTGCTGAACCAGCCTGATACATTCATTGAATTCCATTTGATCAAGAATGGAAACTAGGACTTATTGAAGAAGATGCCCATCCACGATCTAAAGGTATGGGCTCATGACTTACACATGGTCATTGTCATTCTAGAGGACCCACGGAAAAAACAATTATTGGGTTTCGTCTACTCAATAAACCAAATTAGGATGAGTTTGCCCTGATGTTACTCAAGGTTTTTTTGTGAAAAACATGAAAAACAAAACATTGCACGACATAATCATTAAATGGAATGAGTTTGTTGAGCTCCTCAAAATTGAACTGGATGAATCGCAAAAGGAATTTCAAAGGGGTTCAAACCACACAGTCACAAACTTGAAAGTATTTAGTGGTCATCACCCAATAGAAAAACAAAAAAGGAGAAAACAAAAGTTGAGAAGAAAGAGAGGATTCTAAAAAAATTAGTTGTTGGGAAAGAAGATAAAAGATTCAAAGTGTCGACTTGTCGACAACACCTTGGGCAATGAGTTTCTGGGTTGCTTTCCATATGGAAATGAACCTCTTCTAGGTGTTTCCATTGATGTTCATTGTTTCAAGAGAGCACCTCCCAACATTGTATATCATCCATTTTTAGATATCCACAAGGATGAGATTTTTTTTAAAATCACACAATATAATATGTTTGACACCAAAGTGCCCATTTTTGCAATCCTTAAGGACCCGCATAATGTCAACCATATCACTCCTCATAAGTTGAAGAAGTGGGAGGATATTTAGGACAATCAGTTTCTGATTATTGGCGGGTAACACACAATTATTGTTGTAAAGGTGCGTCTAATTCCATCCCTAATTCCTTGTATTTCTTGTTTCATGGTGTGTAATGAAAATTCCAAAATAATAACTTGAAAGCAAAATTTCATTTTTTGATTTAAGAGGAACATGTACACAACCCCAATACAAAGCCCTAAGTTCGAAAGATCTATAGCAAGTTCCAAATTATTGTAATATGGGACACAAACTTCGCGAAGATTTACAAGCTCTCCAAAATATTAAACAATAAAGATTGTGACCTTAGCACAAAGCTTTCATACAAGGAAAATCTTGCACATGCACGAAGGATATGGGACACATACCAAAGGCCTAGTTTGAATTTTGATGCATCTCTTCAACATACTGAAAAATACAAGGTATCAAAACTAGACAATTAATTTCCATACAAAGTTATGTTATTGTATTTTGTCAATCATATCTTAAAGCTTTGTTATGGTTATGAAATGTGTTGCAAAAATTTGAAGAAATAGTCAAGCCTATTTTGAATGTTGAATCAACAAAGGAGTGCATGAATATCCTTCTATTGATAGATGCAATCTTCCAATTGTGGTAGAATGTCCTCTTTGAATGGGAAAAGTGCAACATCCTTGATGGATCTAGAGACGTGTAGCACGTATGCCAAAATTGATTGGAAAATTTGCTTTTGGTTACTTGATGAACCTCAAGGAAAAACAATTTGAAAAGCCAGTTAGGGGGCTCCTTTCAAAAGCAATAACACTCAAAAAACATCCAACAAAAGGAGGGAGGCTTAACCTAAAATCCATGTACAAGTTCACAAGGTTACTTAAATAGAAGGTTATGATCCAAAATGAAATTATCATTCATTTTGGACACCTAAAGCCAACCACCAATAATTAGAAGCCATATTCGAACAACAAATGGCATGCATTGAAGGACAAGCACAAGCTTAACAAGATGTTTTCAAGTTTGGATTCGAAGCTAAATGATGATTTCTACTCAAAAAAAGTTGAGGCTCAACCCCTCAGACGAGGCTCCACCTACAAGATTTAAGTAGGTTCTGGAGAAATGGATCCAAAGTGGAAGTTCGAAGAACAATGTAGCAAAGGCAATTCTCTTGGACATTCATTACAAGTATGATAGAGTTGAGAACATGGAAGGTCTATTGGATGTTATCGACAAGGAATCTTGTGCATCATTTTTGATGGACAACACAATAAGGACCATTGTTGTCATTTATACAACTCACAACACCAAAGACATTCTAATAGTTTGGAAGAACCCTGATTAGGGATCCTTTCTCTTAAGGTTCTTGAACACAAGGGCCATATTCAAAGTTGCCTACATTTGTGACTGTGAGTCCTTCAAGAACCCATTGACTATTGTTTACAAATCGACTTTTGTTACACAAATTTGATTTGAGTTTGGGTAGTACATGGCAAGACCAGTAGAGGTTCTAAATTCCTCGACGACATAACTTAACGTTCCTGTGCTCATGTTTGCTTATTTGTTCCCTTGTAAAATTGGAACAAATGTGTGTGTCGAAATTTTGGGAAACAAGAAATTGTTGGCACTAGTGGAATGCCCATATTTCTTTTTTCCAAAAAATCAACAACTATATTGACAAGAGGTTTTTATAAAAGCTAGTTTTCAAATCCTTTAGCTAGTAATATTGAACGAGATGGTTGTCTGAATATCTTCAGCGAAGGAGTTCTCACGTATGTTAGTAATATCAAGTGAAATGGTTGTTTGAATATCTTTAGCGGAGGAGTTCTCACGTATGTTAGTAATATCAAGCGAGATGGTTGTCTAAATATCTTTAGTGGAGGAGTTCTCACGTATGTTTGTCTAGTATGTCCGACGCATGGATCTTGACTTTATTCTTGAAATATTTTGTTTGTAGAAATTCATTCCATTAGTAGGATTATTTTTCTGATATGATGTTTCTTCCTCAAGAGAATAAATGTAAAGTGTTGGAAATCGTTCTTCACGACCTGGAAAGAAACCAATGCAAGATGATGGCATTGATATGTTTTCGCATGCTTACA
>Ga0116229_10001879_pt1 | contig 33567 bp, 23 predicted proteins | sample S1TSphgellanicum_3_FD_87313 | JGI IMG/M metagenome (GOLD analysis project Ga0116229, IMG submission 87313) | Host-associated microbial communities from peat moss isolated from Minnesota, USA - S1T2_Fc - Sphagnum magellanicum MG | ecosystem: Host-associated > Plants > Peat moss > Unclassified...
ACCCTCACACTCCCAAGGCAACTCCCACTTTGGGAGATGGAGTCCCGATGGACTCCCGAAACTTCAGAGAGCGATTGCAAGGGTCAAACCTCAATGTCTTGTGACGTTCCTTATATCATTGGAAAGCTCTTGAAGCGTAGATGTCTAAAATGGGCTCGCATTGCTCATTTGGACATCTGAAACACAAGTTGTGGCCAAAAGAAGGGCCGAGAGTCGAACTGCCAGTTTGACTCCCGACCACAAAAAGTCAGGAATCGATCCGATTTACTTAGCTATAGGGGGCGTGCCACATATCGCTGGAAAGCTCTTGACGAGAGCTACAACTTTGCTTTAGACCACATCGCGATCCGAGGTCTACTCGCAAAGTTATGGGGCTCCAAAGTCGTGGGAGTCCCATTTGGCGCGATTTCAGGACTGCCACTCGGGAGTCCTGGGAAAAATAGCCATTTGGATGTAGCCTTCGTGGAGAGCTGTAGAGTATACTATAAAGGGGAAGGTGGTGGCTCCCCCAAGTCCGGGCCATGGTGAGTCTAGTGTGTCTGTGTTGCCTGTGGCTCGTCCTAGCACCAAGGGTGCTCCAACCACTTTGTGTGGGTCGTGTGTAGGCCCGTGTGAGTGAGTGAAGCTTGTCAACTCTTCCTAGTCTCATTTCGGAGCTCCAACACGCCCCTCTATCCCTCAAAATGTTGTGAGCTAAGGAGCGTGCTCCGACTCCTCCTTTTTCCGTTGCTTTCTACTTAGGCTCACATTTGAGCCCATTAAGGAGTTGGGAATGTGTCATGATTGGTTGCAAACCCATTTCAATTCCATTATAACAAAATGTGAAGTTAAGTGCAAAATGAAAGAGACCTTGTGGAGGATACCACTATGTAGGATACCACACGCATAGTGGGGAGTTTGATTTACATGACCATCACAAGGCCAAATTTGAATTATGTAGTTGGAGTGGTAAGTCAATTCATGCAAACACCACAAAAGCCACATTTGGATGCAGTGAAGTGCATACTGAGGTACATAAAACATATTTTGTAGTGTGGAATTTTTTTGGAAGCTAAGAGCCAGTTATAAGTGGATACACGGATGCTAATTAGGCTGGCAATGTTTCCGATAGAAGATCGACCGGTGGTTTCATGTTTTCTTTTGGAAGTGGTGTTGTTAGTTAGAAACAACCAACAATTGCATTATCAAACACAGAGGCAGAATACAGAGGTGTAGCAATTGTTGCATGTGAAGTAGTTTGGTTACAAAAATTACTCTTAGTTTTGGGATAGTTAGTGGATGTTCATTTTGTTTATTGTGATAACATCAATAGCATAGTACTTGCTAACAACCCGATCTATCATGCTAGAACAAAGCACATTGAAGTGCACTACCATTTTATTAAAGAAAAAGTTATAGCAAGAGAAATTAACCTTATTCATGTTAGTATTGAAGATCAAGTTGTTGACATTTTCACAAAGGCTTTAGGTACAAACAAGCTAAAAAGGTTTTAAAAAATGCTTGGTGTACTAGAAGTGGATTTGAGCTTGAGGGGGAATGTTGAGAATCCAAGCTCAACTAGTTAGGTTTCATTAGTTACTATAGTAAGAAAGTAATTAAGTTACTTTCACAAGGTTGAATTACTTTCTTTACTTATATTAGTTTGGTTATTTGTGGTTTGGTCTTTTAGTTAAATACCTTGGTGTTAATGGTTTGACTATTTTTTTCATTGCACAAGTTTGTGTATTTCATGTGACAAGAACTTTGAAGTGTTCTTGATGTTATGTTTTGTGTTGTGAACATCATGTTTTAGTTTCCTTTCAATAAAGATTTATGTTTGCACTTGAGTAGATCTCCTATTTGTTAACAATGTTCTAACCCTGACATTGAACAATAGATACTAAGCTCATTTATAACCACCCAAGAACACATATTCTTATGCAAAAATGTGCTACAAATTTCAATTCTTTGAGTTTCCCCCACTTTTGTCCCCATTTGTTTCATTATACCCAACCTAAGGACACCCCTTTGAAGATTTTGGTATTTACTTTAACAATTGTTTACAACATGGATTAATGGTGCTACAACAAAAGTCCCCCCCCTTCCCAAATGCATCTTGATTTCTATATGCCCTTTAGTTCTACAATTTGGACCTCTTTTGTCTTCATCATACCTCAACATCAACCCCTCATATCATCTATCATTCTTTAGAACAACACATCTACTTTGTTAAGTCACTGGTGTAGTGGAGTTCAATAACGACTAGCCTAGTAGTCTAAACTGCAACAAGAAGAAAAACTCATACAAGAAGAACTTGTCACCTCACTCCTTCATTCTGCCTTTTATCTCACCTTCCACTGTCAATTACGCAAACCTTTTTTCAATGTAGTCACTCCCTCCACCATTCATAGTTTGGTGCAACTCTTGTTCTCCATAACACACAAACAAACAAGGTTGCTTACCCATGCATTCCTTGTAGCAGTGATGGAATAATTCTCATTGTCGGCATGCGAAAAGTTGACGACTATTGAAAACAATCAAACAAAAAATGAAACCCTAAAACCCATTCACACTATTAGAGTGACTTTCTGTTTGGTCACAAGTGTTCAAATATGCCAACTTCTATATTGTCAAATTTATTTATCTTCGAGCAACTAGAAAACTAGCTAGATAGTTGTGAATGATAATCGATGAATGTTCATTGAGAACTTCTCAGCGAACAAGAAAACCAACTTTACCATAACGACACATGAATGTGGTGAGAGGCTGGTAGGGTCACAAGGATGAATCCATGATCGTCATGGTCATCCATTTAGCTGGTGGACTATTGGTTGTTTGGCTGAAGCGTTAATTTAACTAGGAGGAACTAGTATAATTATCAAAACTAGTGCGTATTTTGATGTTCCTAATTTCATAAGGTTTGAAAAAGTAGATACGATTGTGAATGTAGACATCCATTGCGTCAAGGTTGGATAGTAACAACAAGAATTATTATCCACTTTAAGGTACATATACATGTATAAATTGATTTTCCCAAGATGAACAAGTCATTTCATGTTATTTGGTACAAATGGGTAAATAAAAACAAGGTGTTTAGGCGCTTTGGGTTTGTCTGTTATTTGATTTCATCTATATACCTAATTCGGTTGCATCACTCAAGTTTTTTGCCCTTTTCTTCAATGCTTCTTCTAAGTACCATACTATGAAAAGAGACTATTGCCATGAAAATTTCAGTCCACAATCATAAACTTTGTAAACAAATGGGACTTTGTAATCTTTTGCCTTTCAAACCTGATATGAACAAAGTACATATTTGCTTGTTTGGTAGATACATACATGGATATGACAACCAAAATGAACATAACCGTTGCATGATCAGTCACTGTACTGGACAATTTTTCCATGCCTATACCCAAGTGGTTATCAGGGATTCCAAGTTCCAACATTGCTTGACACATGTTTAGAAGGGAAACCAAGTACAATCCGGATCTGGTTTGATTACTGCCAGCAGATTTCTAAATCAGGTCCTGATAATGCAGCAGCTTCCTCTCTGATCAGGACCAGATTTTAGCACAGGCCTTTGTGTCCTCATTTTTTCAGTCTTCAAAATGGGAGTAAACAGAACTTGACTAAGGACACGCAAAAATACAAATGTTGATGTTTCCACCCTATCTTTTGCATGCTCCAAAGATAACATTGCAACTGCATAAAGATTTCAAGTTTCACCACTGCAACCCTTCTATCTAGAGGGGCCTTCTCCTACTAATACAGTGCATCCCCAAAACACACACACACACCACACCCAGAAATCCATCATAACAGACCTGATTATTGATGTGTATCTTTGTTTTCAGAGGGTTTTGAAGGAGCCCAGGAGAACAGCTAGCAACAATATATAACTCCTTAGAAATCACCAAAGATCCTTGAATTGGTGTGATAAACTCACCTCAAGCAAACAGAAACTCATCCAAAAATTAGCGAAGATTCTTGAATTGTGTCTGATCATTCAGATTCTTCTCTTTGTGTGACTACACATACAAACTTCCAGCACTCTATCAAAATGGATCTCATTATTTGTGGGTAACTTTCACACCCTGAGGGATGGATTGTGGGTACACAGGAAACGAATTTCCAATGGGTTCCAGCTTTTTAGCTAACCACCATGGTTAGCTCAGTTTTTTTTTTACCACTTCCCTACTCACATTACCCACGACCCCCTTGCGTATTTATTGCTCATATACATGTATCCATAACCACCCGTTATCCTATCTACCTACATCCCTACCTACAAGAAAATATTCTTTACAGGATAGGTGACCAAGGTGAAACCTGATGATCGACTTGAGGTTCATCAACAACTGAGTCATAACAGGCTTCCAAATTCCAATCTATGGTGGCATTGTGAAAAAGTCCTGGAGAATTGGTAGTAATTGATCGTAGTAACAATCACTGGTTTAAAAATACCAAACGTCCTTGAATTGTGTGTCTGATATAATTCACCTCAAACAAACAGACACTCATAAAAATTGACCAAACATTCTTGAGTTGTGTGTCTGATCATTCACCACAAGCGAGCGATCTGTCCCACCACAAGCGTCACTTAAAAAAACTTACACAATCGCCCTTTGTTCGTTCCGCAATGATTGTGACACGAAAACAGAGGCCCAGCTAATTGAATGAACAAGCCAGGAGGGGGTACAAACTAAGCACTTCCTTTTATTATTTGAGCTCGAAACCCAATGCATAAGCCACAAGGTGTAACTTAAGCCCTCAAGTGTTCTGTGGCAACTAGCGACATCTCCTTCCCATCCCGTCCAACAAGAGACAGGACTTATAACTGGGCCAGGCACCCACCAGTACACGATGAAGGATGGATGGTAAGTGGTCAGGAAACAGTTTTCTGTTGCGTTCCAGTTCCCTAGCTGACCATGGTGGTTAGCTCCGCTGTTTTTTTAATCTTTCAGGTTCTTAGTGGGCAGTAAAGATAACCCTTACCTATATATAAACCTTCTGCTTACCTAGTAGTCACCTGTTTTGCTATCGATCTACATATATATAGGAATTGCTTCTTACACGATGGGTTACCAAGGTGAAACTAGATATTAACTGACTTGAGGTTCATCCACAACTGAGTCATAACGGTGATCCAGTGGATGGTGCACTGGTAGGTGCGGGTTCACTCTGGCCAATTGCGCCAGCTCCCTCCCATCCTGTCCAAGCAGAGACAGGATGCTTATAATTAATTTACATACTTAACTTACCCCAAAACTTTCATCATACAGATGCAGCATTTATCTCACGCTTGGCTGACATCAAGAAACTTTGGCCCACATTTCCAAATGTTAGGTGAAGGGGTCAGCTATACTGATGCATCTCATAATGAATACAAACCCCACTTGGGAGTCGATGGACTGGAATTTTAGTTGGGTTAGGTTTGGTTTAGTTGTTACTCCAGAGTAACAATTTTCCGTTCAACTGTTTTTTTGTTTTGGGTCTTCATTAATATTATAAGGCAAATGATCCCAAGAGCTCGGGACTGACTACCATCTTACAAGTTACAAGTGGTTGCAGGGTTTAGGGTTTAAGGTTTAGGGTTGCTTGGGACTAATAGGAACCATGCTGCAAGCTGTTGTGCGTTTGAATCAACACAAGGCCACGCCAGATGGTACAAGCCGGGAAATCGGATAAAACACTTGGGGATGAAGATATAGGCAGCTTGGGGTTTAGACACCTGGGGAAGATTGGGCAATTGTATTGCTGCAGGCAAATTTTCTAAAGTGTCTACCGTGGAAACAAAAGTAGTATAAAACTATGCCAGGTAATACTTTACAACACAGTTGGTTATAATTAATATGCAAACTGTATGTCATTCTATAGGTATTCCAATGAACTTTTGAAAGGTCAATAAGGCTATATTACCTTGAGGCGAAATGCCTTAAATTCAACCAGTTTGTTTTTCCTGTGAAACTTTGGTTCGTTCCATGCCATGGGTACTTTCATGAATCCCGTAATGATGTGCCATTAGTTTGACTCCTTTATTTAAAAGACTGCATGCACTAAATGAAACTTATCCCCTCAACATTTTAGGCTACCCATTTATTTGTTTACGAGGAAACAACTAAACATCTCATATATGCCACCTAACTTTGGTTGGGGCTATAAGCCCCTTTCTCCTTAAGGAAGTTGTTCCTAGGGCAACTTGGTTGGTATATCCAAGTTTTCATTCTCTCTCAAGCAACTGGATTGAATATTTCAAGTCCCCTTATTCGTAGAAAACTTATTCCTTGGAGACAATTTAAGTTGAAGAAATTACTAAAGAGATTTTTAAATTTATTTTTCTATTGGAAAAGAAAGAATTTGAAAAAATAATTAAACCTTGAATCTTTGAGTTGAAAAGGGATTCTAACCATTACATCACATTTATTCCTTTGGAAATATTGTGCAAGATATACTTAAACTATTAGTCATAGTTTTGATGCAATAAAAAAATTCAAATTATTTTCTTATAGGGCATTGTCCCCAAGTGCATCAATCTTGGTGCCATGTTTAATTTGTCACACATGTTTAGTGCTTGCCCATTTGTGGCACTCAACAAAACATTTTCAACAATTGATCATTTTGATTTCAGTGTGTATATTCTCTACAATATATGTTGAGTGTTGGTTCACTATCTGTACCCAATAATGTTAATATGAAAACATTCTTCTGTATTTGCAAACTCATGAAGGTTATTGTAGATTTACACTACACAAATGTTATGTTTTCCATTCATTTTGTTTGTTGTTGAAGATTGTTCAAATTTCAAAATTTGCATCAAGTTGATATTATTGTGAGAGTAAAAATTGGTGGGGGGAGGGACTGGCATTTTGAAGTTTGATTTTAGTTTGGTAGTATTTTTTGAACTAGTTTTTTTACTGCTTAGAAAATTTCTAAAACCTTGTCATCAATTAATGCAAAATCCCTTTGGGATGCTAGCCAACGATTCAACACCAGAAAATTGAAAAAAATATGACTAACAGGAACTGGTTTAATTTTCTATGAATGGAAACCATGTTATTTGACTACAAACGAAATAACACATTGTGTCATAAGTGATCCACACGACTATGTTCAAATGTTTCGAGAATGTTTAGAGAATGTGTGTTGATTTAAAAAAAATTTGCATTTGATTATCATAAATCAATATGTTAAATGATTTATTGAAACTGCAAATTTTTAAATTTCAATTAGCCATCACATGACCCCTAACTCAATTATTTATATTTAAAAAATAAATACATGAAATATTTATTTAAATTATATATTTAAAGTAAATATTTCAGAATTTATTCATTACTTAGGTCCCTACCAATTAGGTGAGCGTAGTTTACCACCTCTAGTTTTATGTTTTCACAATATGTCATGCTGCATTTTCTTTCCGCAAATGAACAAATCTTACATTTAAAAAAAGAGGTCTAAAAGTGCTGCATGTATGGAAAGGTGATTTCATCATAATAACAATAACTATCTCATGAGTATAATAATCAATACATCAAATGTCTTCAAGATCATAATGAAAATACAAGTTTTATCAAGTGGTTGGGACTCAATGCAACCTTGCAATTGGTTAAATGGGTTTGAGTCACAGCCACGCCATTTTAAGTGGTTGTACCCATCTAACTATGATAGGACTCTCTAAGGCAAATGGTCATTAAATCCCAAATGAATGCTCTGGATTATAACAGTATTTTGCCAGTGTTGTGGTGGCGGAAAAGTAACCCACCGTTGAAAAGATGAGATCCTTCTTGAAGGTCGAGAGACACTAACCCCTAAACGCCACAGCAGACCATTTTAGTCCGCTGCCCTGACCATTTCTCCTACCTACAGTGTCTGAGGCTAAAAATTGACACCCCCATGGTATAAGGGACATGCCATATCAGACCTTGCAATGTCCCATTCACATTTTTCAAGCCATGCAGGTAATTTCTCTAAAGCTTGGGTAACATCTAATAACTCACATTCACATTTCTCAAGTCATGTAGGTAATTGTTTTCAAGCTTGGCTAACATCTTACAACTCCAACTTTTAAAATTTGCTATCTACCCATGTTACAAAATAGAGCAATGTGAGAGAGCGGTGAGCTCACACAGGGTGCCCCCAATGTAATTGGGAGTGGAAATAGTTGATTTTAAATTTTTTTTGTGTAAAGTCACTTTGGAAGGCCTACTTTGACCATCCATTTCTACCTTATCTCAAGACCATTTGCACAATTCTTTACTTGAGTCATTCATATGAATACTTTCTATCTATCTTATAATTTTCACCATTGACAAAGCATGGTATCTTGGTCTGATTCTTCAAAATTTTGTAATTTTGAAGGCTGCTAAAAACTAAAAAGATTAAAATTTCAATGGTATGATTTTTCATTTCTAAATCGAATTCCCTTTTTTTTAATTGAAAAAACATCAGCTTGAAATCCTCTACAATTCTTCTAAGTCAAATTTTTAAAATTTAGACATAATCCATGACTTTTGGCTCACTTGTGAGGGCTGATTCGACTTTTGGATAGGGACTGATTTCATCAAAGATCAATTAACCCCTAAACATCAAAGAAAGACAAAAATACACTGAAATGCAAATCAAATAGGTCCACCCTGACATTTAGGGGTTAAGTAATTTATATTCTATATTAAAATATGTTAAAAAATATATGACGATTTAGTACCCAGTAGAGTAACTTGTCAAATGGATGTTCAGTTTTGGATTACACAATGTTCTTAAATAATGGGACAAATATAATTTACAAAAAGACTATAATAATTTATAATATTAAATATGGACACATTCTATAAATGTTGCAGATTTTTATGTTTATGATAATTTATAAAATGAATAGTACGATATAATGTAGTTGCACTACATTGTCACATTATCATGTTGAATGAGGTCAAATCTTTTTGCTTAGCTATGCAAAATTATTGTTTGGAATTGCATATGTGATGACTTCAAGGAAAAACTGAAGAAAGGTGACAAATGTATCACAATGCACGATCATAAATAATAAGTATTCTTTAATGTTCATGCATATTGCCTTTCATATATAATTATCGTCAAAATTACCAAATCACCACATTTGCAAAATCATTTCCTGAAGGTTAGGAATTTGACAAGGTATTAGTACAATCATATGCCCTGTCCAAATAACATCCATTGTGGTACTATCCAAAGTAAAAATGCTTATCCGAAATAGTACAGGCCAATGACTTTTTTGGGTGGCAGAATTTGTCTATTTTGTGAAATGTTTTTGAGGACCAACTTGGGAAACAATTTTAAAGTGTAAAATGTGTTTTTCTGGCAAAAGAACCTCAATTTTGCAAAATCAATTTTAAAAATAATAAAGAAACATTGGAATTTCAAAATATGTTTGAAGACACATGCCACCAAAGAGGATTAAATGCACAAAAGTTCTTTGTTACTCAATGTTGAGATTATGGGGACACTACATGTGATTTTGGGAATTGAACTAACGATACCCTTTTTGACCAAACCTTATAGTCCTTAAATTGACCTTATTCACATGTTGTAGTATGTGAACTAAAATTGAGAGGACTAAACAAATAATCACATATTAGTGTGAACCTGGTGCATAATGCACCCGTCGAGTAATAACTGACACAGAAAACAAAACCCATCAAAAAAAAAAAAACAAAACAAAGGTCCGGGTAGTTTAATTGACACAAAAAACAAAACCCATCAAAAACAAAAAAACAAAGGTCCAAACAGTGCCTGGAAATTGCCCGGACAGACAGACAAACAGACATTGTAAATTTAATATATAAGATAGTGTTTGGAATATATGAGGATTCATCTCCAACCCTTTTATATAATAGATGCGGAATTGAGATAATGTGATTGATAACCTCTTGCTTTCATCATAATGTCACACATTGGGTTTTTACGAGGTACCATGTGATGTTAAGGGTGGGTTTTAATTCCAACGTTCATAATTATTAAGCCAATGAGCAAGATGAGCTTTAAAGATGACTTTTTCATAATGTAGTCCATGGTTTCCTTGTTGACAAATACTTCAAAGTCCATAAGATACACAAGGTGAATTCATAGATGATGTGAAATGTAACCATCAACATTTGCTTCATTTTAAGGGTGAAGGTATCTCAGTAGGTTGTTTTGTTTAGGTTATTCTGTGGATTAACCCAATTCCAAAAAAGAATGGACATTTTATAATTGTAAAATGGAGTGTCTTTTAACGTATTTTGACATAATCATGCAACATCCAAGGTTGAATTTAGAATATAAGGCATGCAAGCTTGGTATGTGTTTCCCCAAGAAAAATGCTTCCAATATTATTGTATCATTCAATGTAAATCTGTTTACTTTTTGTGAACAAAGTCCATTTCCAAAGAAATTCAGTTCCTAGTGAGTAGGTATTGAACCTTTGTTAAGTCCTTAGAGGCTTGACACCTTTAATAGAGTTTGACCTATGATCAACAAATGACAAATGTTCCGACCTCATTGTTGTTGGCCATCAAAGTCTATGTTGTTTTGATAGAAATCCCAAATCATTTGGGAAATAGTATAGCACACAAATTTTGTCTTTTTTATTTGATTGTAAATGAATTTGGATTGTGGAGGACTTCGATATAACAGAAAATGAACAATTTTCAAACCTAGATTGTGGGTGGTGTAGGATACAGGGCATGTGCAAGGGTTGTTGTTGGTCATGGAATGCATTGGTTGGTGCAAGGTATCAAAACATAAGGGTTGGGGATTGGAAAACAATTGCCTTTTGTGAAAGGCTAATTTGTTAAATGAAGTTGGATTTATATAGTGCATTAAGTAATTGGTCTAGTTATCCATTAAAGGAGCTCACATTAAGTAATTGGTCTACATAGCCAGTAAAGGAGCAATTTGCTATTGGATGGGATTTTATTATCTTGCATTTTTTTCCTTTACCAATACGACCTTTGAATTCAATATTCCAACAGGATGTGAAAGTCACATGCATGACAAGTTTGACTAGTGTGCTGAATAGTTAAAGTCTTATCTAAATAAACTTGCTTTCAATCCATTGCTATTCTATGGAAAACTTGGGGTGACATGGACACCACTACGCTGGCTTCTTCATTGCTTTCCAAGGTTTTTAAAAGGACATACTTGCAATCCAATAACCTGATTGGTTTTTAGGGAGTGGAAACCACTTGGAACTGGTACACCATCCTATTCAACAGTGACGAACACGAATTCGACTACAATACAAGAAATGATAGGTATACAGCACCGCCTCGGTTTTTCATTTCCATTCTCAGGTCCATTACATGCATGTAGAAACCTCTTTTCATCAACCCAGATCTTCCGCCGTGGAAGGTACCTGCCAGGCTGGACTGGGATCCTCTGACCAGCGGAAGGTACCAGCCAGCCTCTCTCTATTTCTAAAAAGTGAAATAATCCCAGAGCTGCTTTATGTAGGAAAAAGACCTATACTCAGGCCCTTCTCCTATGCTAAAATCCATTAGTTGTCATGTTTTCCAATGGCAAAATTCTAAAATGTCAATTTGAAATCTAAAATTCTAAAGACCATACTCCTGGTTCACATGGCTTTTTCAGAATGATTCAAAATTTGAGGTGTACATATATGTTAACAACCCTTCAACATTCTACTTGAGTAGGCATTTGCAATATAGGGTTTAGTAATAAATCAGGTTTAGTGCCTTCCTAGTAATTGCATTAAAGGAGTGTTAATTGTTGTGGGCATGGAGATGTTTTTCATATTTCGAAGGAAGTACATAATATGATGATGTAAAAGTTTTTGACATAAACTGAATATGGATACCATGATCCTAAGGAACACTTTTAAATAGAATTGCTTGACATTATGGATTGATTATTAATAATGATTGGCGCAAGTTTAAAGACCCAAATGGATCTCTCATTTTTTAAAATCACCTTTCTCATGTTTATGGGTGGGGATAGGAGAACATTAAACTCTTGCTGAGTATCACAGGAAAAAAATGACATGAGGCATTATGAAAAATAGAATGCTTGCAAGTGCAAACATTTCATTTTCTGAAATGCCATACCAGGTCTTAGGCTCAGTAAGCATTCCTCCAAATATACTACAAACCGTGTCAGAGATTTTTACAAATAAAAAAGGCATAAGATGTATTCTCAAACACTTATTTCACAAAAACGAAAAGGTAAGTAAGTAGTCTTACTATTTACTGCTTGCACAGCCATCCAGTAAAGCCATGCAAGGAGCCAAGGACCCCTCATGTGTACGGGGACAGGCACCTTAAACCTCGGCTAACACTTCTACATTGTCCTTGTTGCTTCTTCTCGAGATTGGAGTCTGCAACTACACATTTGAGGATCTCCGCTGATCATCAGAGTCAAAACATATGCCACTAGTAAGTAGCTGAGCAGATTTGGGTCTAATTTCTACCAATATATGTTGTGTCTTCTCATGTGTGATTGTCCTATGATGTGTTACAGGGCAGATTGGTCTGATGAGTGTGATACTAGTAACAAATTTTTTTTTGTCAGCTGCAAGGACTCTCACAGAAGTTTTGAACTTTTTGTTCCTCTTTCTGTAAATTAGGGCAAGTTCCGGTTTCTACTCTAAACATGGTAGTGTAAATAGTATATACTGAATTCAGCTGCTATCATGGGGTCACTGGTGGTCAGGAAAACAGTGGAAACTTGTGGGGGAAGGTGCTCTGAGTTCTAAGGCAATCATGAAGAATGGGCAACCATGCTCTCTGCCCCTCTCAGAGGTTAGAAAGAGGAGGCAATCATAGCTCTGAGGTTACAAAGATCAGTCACTCTTTCCCCAACCACATACCATGGCAGCCTTCCTGTTCTACTCCAGTTGATGGACATTGGAATTACATGCATTGGAAAGAAATCCATGGAGGTGTTCCCAGAAACTTGAACTGCTGTTCCACAGACTACTGCACATATACCAGGTTTCATACTGTGGTACGTAGTCACTGTATTGTCCTACTCACGTCCCTACAGAACTCCAGCGTCCCAGCACTTTTAGCTGTCAAGAACATATAGGGCCCAATACTTACATGCAGCAGCATTGAACTCAGTAGGGAATTCAAAGGGTAAAATAGAACAGGCAGCTTGAAGCAGTGGGCTAGCCTCCAAATGCCGCTACAGAACAGACTTATGCATACCAGTCATATTGCTTCAAGCTGCAATCCTAACTGCCCTCTAAATTGTATTAACTCAACAATGTCTTTTGACATGTTTACAAGTTCTATTTACAGCTGGAAATACTTCCGGCAACGTGGACGGTGGGACCATGAACCATCCATGTACTTACCTCACATTGAGGAGAAATTCACTTGTAGATTTTAACATTATGTAGTTTTCTGGGCACCTGTTCTGAAACAAGTACACATTCTAGACTTTTTCTCCTTCTCTCATGCAGAGACTTTGGTGAAATCCTTTGAGGGATTGGATTATCAACCCTTTCATGCTGGCTTGGCCGTGTTGTGTTTGACAGAATCACCTTATATTCATGATAGGCTGGTGACCTGTGAAGTCGCAAGGTCATAGTCACATGTGAAGATTTCTGGCCACATTGGGGCAGTTTTTTCCAGCCACTTTAGTGGTTCAGCATACGAGGGTTACACCTAGTGAGCACTGGATCCACAAAACTCTAAATATCTGGCAAAATAATAGCTGTGAGGTGGCTGCTGTCCCGAGCTAAGTTACTTCCCCCTTCTCTAAGGCTTTAACATTTCCATTTTAAAGCACCATGAGGGGTGGGCCAGTTGTAGGGTACTGGTGACTTCTGATGGCAAGGTTTACTTTTTCCTGCCTCTGTTTTGGATTTTATGAATCCATCTAGTCATGTATCAGAAATGAATCCACAATTATAAGAAAGAGAACTATCCATTCACCAGAGTATTAACAGCTTTGGGGGAATGGGTGACCTGATCATGAGACAGACATATACTAGCTGAAGTTTCCTGATACACTATCCAATACCTTCATACAAAAATTCTTTCAAGAACTTGCAACATTTTTCAGGACTTGTTCCCAAGTTGAGTCTACATTGACTTGAATGTCTTGGAAATTTCACTCATACAGTGTGAAACGGAGAACTGTAATGACCTTTACAACTGTTTCAATCTAGATTTCTAGTGATTTTTCTCACCCTCTTCTACATGTGGTACATAGTCCTTCTGAGTTTTGACTTTAGCAAGAGCATCATCCCATGAAAGAACCAAGGCAGTAATGCATCCTCAACAATTTGGCATGCATATGTTACAAAAAATATTTTATCTCCAAGGTCCTTGGATATGTGAATAGAAATACTTTTCCTTGTAGCTTGCAGTATTTTGGCACAAATAGTAACATGTCAAACCACAGTAAACGTGATTGCAAAGTGGATATTCATCTTCACAATAGTGCTGTCAGACACAGGGCTCCAAATGTGGACAGGAGACAATTGATGGACTGTCACCCATATACGAAGCAGGTTACAAGGTCTTTCCTGACCTTGAAGGACAAGACACCACCTTTCAGGGCAAGCACACTTCTTAACCCCCCAATTTTCAGGGCAGATAACAATGTGTCTTCCCCCCAAACAGCAGGCAGTTAGGGAGAAACAACAGCCCGTCATATGATGAACACATCATCTTGGACTACCCATGATGACAGGGTCAACACCATCCCTTGGGTGATGACTGTGTGGACTTTCCTACTTGCAAAGTTTAGGAGTCCCACCTGTTAAACATTCTAGTATCATTTACAAACCCTCCTATTTATGCTGCTTGTAGTGGACAACTAGGTGAAATTTGGGCATTTGTTTAATTGGTGATGAATGAATGAGCTTCATTGTCAAGGGAAACAGGTGAAACCAAACCTCTTGCACAGTTCCCTATGCATACACTTCAGTTTCACAAGTTCGATTTGAAATTTGTACACCTAGTAAGTACAACTTGTTGAATAACCTCTGCCTCACTACTCCTTCAGGTTCTAAGAGGTCCTTGACAATTTGTGTGCCTTGTTTAACTGTGTCTAGAGTGCACATCTTTATCTGTTGAAACTCACTTGGCATTGGGGTTTTTTATAGTGAAGAAATGGTCAATGAACATGACATGGACAAATTTCAATGTGGCTCTAGATGTCCAATTAGTTTAAGGAGTTCTCAGGTTTCGGAGCCAATTGTTTAAGATATGTAATAGATCTAGAATAGCTTGTTCCTTATAACATCTGGCATATTCCTGCCTAAACCACAAAACTCCTCAGAAAACTGTTGCTGGCCAGGGGTACTTATTACCACATATAGAGGCTGCAGATCTAGTCAGATCCAGCTAACTAGAGAGTTTTTTCTAGGCATGAGTTGTTAGTTTCAGGTCCTGAGTTATTATTTGGACCTGCATTTTATTTCGAATGAATGCTCTCCAAACTATGAAATATTTGAATTCTGAAAGCAAAATCTGGCATTGATATTTTCACAGTTTTCTTCGAAGCTTGTCCTCTGAAGTTTCAATGTGTCACAAATTAATTGTGTTAAGAGCAGTATTGGCGTGGTTTGTAGGCCTGCATCTGGTATTAACACGGGTAGCAAGGACCCTACCAGTATACCAGTATACCAGTACCAATTTCATACCAATCTCAATACCATGTTTCTACTTGCCTCATACCAGTCAAAATTCAGTCTTCAACCCAATACCACAACCAGACAGATATGAAAGTTTTGAAAAAATAACCAAATAACGTACCAGCTTGGTATGAAAAGAAAGCCCCAAACCCAGGACCAAGCATGTATCTCCCCCTTCCCTACTGACCTCAGGCACCAAAACAACACGATTTCCTTAGTGAAGAGATGGCCTATCATCTTAGAATATTACAAAAATACTGTTCTTGAGAACAATTCTTGCTAGCTACTTTGGTAACCATACAAGGTGATTAGAGTTTACTATAGAATCAGGTTGAAAAGTTTAGTGTAATCGCATAACAATTTGATCCCCAAACACTCAAGCAGGGAGAGCAATGATGCCTACCATAGTGAAGTAAGTAAGAGGCACTTCTCTGGATGAGGTACCAAGTGACAATACACTTGTATACCAAGATCAGACTTTGGAAAAACAGAAATAAACTTTGTGTGTTGGTTCCAGAGTGAAAAGTGTCCCCATGTCATTGAGTAACACTTTAGGAGTGCTTTGCTCGCAGCCTCCTTTTGGCATCCAGTAAGTACCCTGTGAAATACTGAAGAAGATATATTTTTCTTAGTTATGGAGAATGCAGTAAGGCCACTTTAGATGAGGGTCCAAGGTCCAGAGTCCAATGAAATAGAGCAATCTTATTGGTTGAGAGCCATAAATTGGACCCACAGCCTTTACATGAGGGTCCAAGACCAGAAGTGGCAAATCAAGGCTAAAGGCATGGCACCATTTTGGAGGGAAAATAATTGGTTCAGATCAAAAAATGAGCTCATGAATTGGAGAACCAAGATGCAAGCTGGGTCCACCAAGGCAGGGTCTAAACTCAAGGATTCAATTTGCTTCAAATGAGTCCAAATTGGTTCCTAGAAATTTGAACCCTGGACCCATCTAAAGTGGACCTAAGTGTATGTGTTGATGTATGTGATGACACTCTAAGACAGCCTCTGGTGAGTTCAATCTGGTCTTCTCTTTTCCAACAAACCTAGCATTACTCAATTCAGTAACACTCACAGTGGTGGACCTGAAAATGAACGTTAGATGTCAGCTCTTCCTTTTCCTACAGTTTCATGGTCAGCTTTACAAATTGTTTAATTGTTTATGCAAGTTGGAAAATTTCACCTCCTATATTAGGGGCTATTGAGTAATAAGGACAATATACAGGCACAATGTTCTGGTGTGGCCCATGTTTTGCTTTCAATGGGTAACCGCTGGTAGGCTGAAGTGTCACCACACAACTGCCTTAACCCTTTTCACAAGGTTCACATGCTCAATATACTTTTTCCACCAGCATGATGCAGCTGTCTGTTATGCAAATTACAACCACAAGTAGTTTAGAATACACTTGGCAGAATTTGCACAGTCTGTTTTCATTTCACTGAGGTCTGCCCAATGTTTTAGTTTTCAGGTTCTTCAGTTTGATGCAGCAATTCCACCCTAGGTCAATCTATAAAGTTGGTATGCAGGGTCTGGAGGGGTTGGGTAAACATGGCATTCTCAATTTGAAATATATAGCCACCTGGGTATTAGTAGGATGCAATGTATGACCTGGGTGATGATTATATTGTGAATGAAGTCCTGGTCATCCACAAGTGTAAGCATATTTAAATCATTCTAAGTTTATGTTTTACCACAAGAGTTTGGTTTTAACTGCAGCACCCAATGCAAATTAATTTAGAAATTTAATGTTCACCTAACATTTCAACCCTTAATGAACAATTTCATCCCCTATTTGAAGCACTTTACAAATAACTCTAATGTAAATAAAATTTTATACATGATAATCCATGGATCAGCACTCACCAATGCACTATGACAGATGGATGGTAGGTGTTCAAAGAACAATCTTATGTTGGGTTCTAGTTCTAGTTCAAAACTATGATAGGTAGCTTAGTTTCTTCTTTTACTATCTCCTAACAATCTGATTGCAGGTATGTTAGTAGGTAGGTAGTAGAGACAGCCTTACCTATGTATAAACTGTAAACCGTCTACTGACTATTAGTCTCCAATTTTCCTACATATCCAACTATACATTGGACTCACTTTTAATATCAACGTGAAACCAGATATTAACTCAGTTGAAGTTCATCCACATCTGAGTCATAAGTGGCATCCAGTGAATGGTGCACTGGTGGGTGGTGGTTTACCATGGCTGAAATGGGTTTGTTGAACAAGTATGCATTGACCAATCTAAAGACTGTCAAGCACTCTTTTCCTAGACAAATGATTAGGCTAGTGGGTCGGTTAAGTATTCAAATCTCAGAAAGATTGTTAGTTAATCCATGCAGGTTACAAAATACCTTAGAAGGCTCCTCCTCACTTGCCAACATGGAGCCGTCAAAACGTGCCTGGTTTCCCAACCCAGGGAACATAAGGTTACTGGTGAACTCCCACTGGCGGCAGTGCTGTTGCAACATCACTACCCATAAATTATTGCACGAATGATAAGGTTCCACTTGTGCACAATAAGTTCCAGTTGTGTGGACGTCTTTCTTTCCCACAGTCCTAGCATTGGTGTTCCTACAGAACAGAGACCCACATGAAAGGAAAATGTTGTAAGGTTGGCTAGTTATTGATCAGATTAATTCTCCAATAGCTCTCAATGCTGCAGACAATAATGTAACATGAGTTACAGATTGTTTCTTTGCACACTTCTTCATATTTCAGTTGTGGATGAAGTATGACTTGCATTGACCATTCATTCATGAAACTAAAAGCTTTGCAAGAGTTGCACACGCAACCCATCCAGATGCTTGCATCGACTCTTATTGAGAATGGCGTAGGTGTGCTTACATTGAGATCTACATCATCAAGTATTATGTGACCCAGCATCCACCAGTGCACTACCATTGAAATTTCAACTATGTAAACCCTAAACCACAACTATGTAAACCATCTTACATCCCCTTCACACAACCTAGGTAACTGCCTAGATGTAAGTGGGTATTATAGGTGAGACAGCAGACAATATAGGTAAGTAGCTAGGTGAGGCGCTTGGTGACTGTTAGGTAGGTAGATAGATGTGGATGGTTAGTACATAGCTAACAACCATGGTTAGTTAGGGGGAAAAGAATAATGAAAGAATGTTTCCAGTTCACATGCCATCCATCCTGCATGGTGCAGTAATGGGTTACAGTTCACTCTGCCCATCAGGTAGGGTGATTAACAAGTTCACCTCCACTTGAGCAGGCAAGTAAGCATTGATCCCACATAGAAAACAGTGGGTTTGGTTCCAGTCCTCTAGGCTCTGCTTAGTTTTATATAAGAATATACTATACCCCCACATCAATCATGGGTAGAAAATAACAAGCCTTTTGTTCCGCCCATGTTGAGATGTATAAGATAAGAGGGACAATGCATAGTTTTATATTGGGTCGTGCTTACTACTGAGGTGTACTCCAGACTTCATAGTCCAGTGTAGGTAGTGCACTGGGCACTGGAGATCATACTTCGTCATTAATGGATCTTGCATGTCAAAAGAGCAACAGAAAAGTGTATGTAATTGTGTTTCTCGAGCATTGTGCAAGTATATAATAATTCTGGATGTTGGCCCCAGCCATAATTCCAAACGCTAACCATTCAGAATGTTAACCATCCAGAATGGTGAAGACGCCACATCACTGACAAAACTGGATAATTTAATGACTTGATATACGTCTTAAACACCCAGCAAATATCAATAAAAGGAAATAATACATTAGTATTTTGAACTACTAGGTATACTAGTATTCTCAACTTCTTCTACCACCACCTCTACTACCCAGGAAGAGGAATTCATAAGGGAGGAAGAGGTTTGTGGGTTTTATTTTATGATGAGACTCTGGCCTTTTGTGTCCAACGGAGATAGGGGGAACTTTGCAAGGATACCAGTCATAGGCGCGGCGGCGGCCAGCCAGGCAACAAATAGAAAGGATCTTGGGCGTGGCAATGGCAGGGACCTGGCGGCGAAGAGCCTGCGTCTGGGGTATTGGGGGTATCGTGATCACCGATGGGTACGCTGCCCTGGTCACTCAACACCTCCTAGCCTAATGAACTTTGCCTTCTAGTGTGTTAAGAGGCGAGGCTGTATAAAGGCCAAGTTTCCATCTGTATCACATCTCTCCTTTTCCCGTATTCCTTCTCCTCCTGGTTTCTCTTGCAAATTTATCTCTCTGTTTTCTCGGCCTCTCTTTCTTGTGCTGAAGCTATACAATCACAAGTTTTCTATTCCTGCGTCTTTCTTTCATACCGTGTAGAGTTTTCCCTTTTGCTCCAATGAGCTGTATGCAATAATAAGTCTTGACGTTTTGAAGCCTTAAAGCAAAAAACAGCTAGCAGATATGATTTATTTGGTGTTGGAAGGGTGTAATTCTGGAGGTGTTTGTCGGTTTTGTGTGCCTGCAAAAGAAAATTTAAGTGCCGGGAATTGAGGCCGATGCTGGAAAGGCTTCGGCAGCGGCCAGAGGTTTACATGATGGACTAGTGGTGAGGGGAGGGAACTGACCGATCGGAGGTAGGAAAGGGGTGTTTTGTTAGTATTGTAGATATAGGGCTGGAACGATGGGGTTGTTGCGGATGCCCATGCATACTGGTTGTTGCAGTAAAAGGAGTTGTTGAGAATGGAATAATGGTTTTTTTAACAATTTCTGAGTCCCTACAGAGGCGACGCCTCCTGCGACGGGGTTGCACTATTTGCTAATTACTGCTGGGTTTTTTTTTGTATGGGGCGCTGGGGCCGAGTAGGCATCTGGGATGAAGTCAGGCTGCAGCAGATGGTTTGTGATAGCTGTTGTTGGTGTCATCGGCATAGTGTCAAGCCAATACAGAAGCTCGAACCTGCTGTTTTCGTTGCACACCAAAAGTTGTTAGGTGCGTCAGGGTGGATCGTCGATCATTCCTTAATGTTTGGTTTTGTTTGGTTGCGGAGCTTTGCTGCGAGGAATGCCGCTTGGCCCGAGGCTCGGTTAAGCATCAGATCCTCTTTCTTGAATGTCAGAAAGGATTGGGGACCGTTGGGGAATAGGGTGGAACACCTACACGATGCTATCCCAGGCTTCGGACCAGGCTTCATTCCCCTCAGCGCGCTCCGCTTTGAGCTACACGGCGGCCAAAGCAAATAGACGACAGTCACGTCGTCTTGTACAGACCTGCTATCGGAGGGAAGGAATCGTTCATGGATGAGTGCTGTTGTCTCCGCACTGGGTTGGTGGTCTAGCATCCGCTGATGACTCCTTGCGCGCGTCCCTTGAGGTGTAGTCGATAGCGAGCAGCTTTTGTCGCGAACTTATATAAGCAAGTACTACGGCATGTAAGCGAAACAACTCACCACCTGCACTTGATTGGTGGTCATAGTATTGGCCGATTCGTCTGTGCCTGCTTGCATAGTCGACAGTGACCAGTAGGTTTTGCACGAAGAGTTATTGCATTATCAAAGGTAGTATTGGAGCTTGATCGTTGATGGGCCTGTTCACGAAGCTTCTATAACCTAGAGTGGCAATTCTGTGTTCGATTCGCATAATGACATTATGTTCTGGCATCTTAGGCGGATGGGTGCAGCACCCTGTGATTTCGATTGTGCTCTGCAACCCGACTAATATTTGTCAAGACATGCCGCAGGGTTGTTATAGCGCCTAAACGAAAAAAATTCGTACAGCTTCTCTTCAAGGAACTGAGTAAGTTAACTGACGCTTGTTTCGCAATCTTGCTTTGGCTGTTGTTCAACTGTAGTATGGTTGAGTCTGCATTTACGCCTTGCAGATTTTAGAGACTGGGGTCGTGTTGATATTGGGAGTAGCTTTAGATTTAATCTGTATGTGCACGTGCAGATATTCGATTTCAAGTCTTCACACGTGGACGTGCAACTGGCAAGATTTGAATCAGTTACTGAAATTTGAGCATTATGTTACCTTTCAATCGATAATATACATTTCCCATACACTTTTGAAAGAAGGTTAGGTTAAGTGGCTCAGGTTGTTTGTATCAAGCATCCTTGTTTTGTTTTCCGGTCCTTACACGTCACTGGGAAACCAATGTGATTGTCACTATATGTTCCGGAGCCATTCGAGGTACAAATTGTGGCGGCGGCTTACCCAACCCAATATGGAGAAGCCAGTCTGACTACAGTTCGCTTCTGTTTTGTGGGAATGAACCTCGACGACATGGTCAAGCCCGCCAACAGTAACCATAAACTATATCGATGCGCGAGCGTACGCCATGTACAACTAGTTTCTTATCCCTATAATTAGTGCACCACCGTGTTGTGTAGTTGTGGAGCTAAATCAGGTGCCGTCCACCTTTACGATTACCAGACTTTTCAAACCCACTCGGCCTATCACCTGCGTGGACGATGACTGTATGGACCTAGTTGCTTTGCCCTTTAAGATCCGTCGATGAAGCTCTATGAATTCCTAACCTCTTCTGTCAAATCTTGTTGCAGTCAGTCCTCCGCGGTTCACTTACTCATGTGATGAAAGTACTTAAGAACCCTTGACAGTGGTATGCGTTTAAACTCCATTCCAGTTTGTGGTTAGGTACCCATGATCAGACATGTCTCGGTTTTGGTATAAATAAGATCTCCAATGGATGGTAATGCGATTCTTACGACGTCTACAACGAGCTGGCTTTGTCTTTTGTCTTTGGTGCTGTGACCATTAGTTTCTGCATCATATAGTGCATCCATTAGGCAATACTTTTGAGTGACTTATGAGGAACGGTCCTTCTGATAAGAACATGCTTACGGTGAAATCTCTCCATCTTATCTATTTCATGTCGAACCAGACTGTTATTTTCATAAGCAAGTCGTAGTAATTTATCAGGACATTGACGTCGAACATATTAAAAGACAAATTTGTGTAACAGTAGACACTTGTTGCTTTGCCTTTTCAAATTCTTCTCTCCAACTATCGTTACTACAGTTATGTGTCCCATTGTACAAATATTGCACTCTTTGTATGCATTCATGACATTCAAACAGAACCTAATATCCAGAAACTTTTGCTTTGAAATGGAGATAGTGCAGGAGGGATGGAGGGCGAGTAATAACTAATTCTGCACTTGTAATATTCTTCTACTTTAAATATGCAATCGTGCAATCAAACCCCAACACAATTCTCTAAACTCTTAAGAGATTCATTTTCATCGTTTCAACCTGCCACCGTTCAAGGCAGGTTTCATCTCGATAACCAGCTGTAACAAAATGGAAGGACTTTGATCATGTAAAACTAGAAAGGGCCACATTGTACTCAACTGCTCATCAATAATAACTATGACCAGTGGATTTATAAAGAGCATGTCGTTTTCAGGTGAACCCGGTAGTACCGCCGAGGCAGAGTGGAGCAGCCCCATAACTAAATTATTCGTCGGTTTTTCTATCCCTGCAAGCCTTCCATTTTCCAGAAACATTTGTTTTATCTTATTTGCTCAAATCTAACAAACTCACTACCTAGCTTACTTTTAAACTATTAACCGTCCTACTTGCTTACAAAACCACCTCCCTATTTAGAAGATGCATGAAGATTGGAATAACATTGACAATAAATTAGTGTATTGCAAATGTGCCGAAGTGGAATATTTGCTTGGCATCCTCCTACCTACCCACCAAAGTAATGACGGTGCCAATGATAGATGAGGATATTGAGTATGCATTACATAACTATTTTCATCAATTTCTAGAAATTTATGAAAATATATGAAAGAACATATGTAATGGATATTGGATCTAATGGGCCAATCATGAAGAAATGGTTAAATGAGAATGGACCAAAATTTTGCAATACTTTTCATACCCTAATTTTCATAAACCCTAAACCTATGATAATACAAAGGACATATAACAAAACTTTGATAAAAACAAAATATGAAGCTTTTGCAATTCTCACATGTTGGGTGGAAAACAAAAGAACATCAATGATTTTAAGGGAATGAATGCAGATAATGCACAAATGGGTGTATGAAAAGAAGAGTGAGGAGACTAAACTTTCAAGAAAAAACAAAAATACCACTAACTTGATGATGGCAATAAAACATAGGTAATCAACAAAAGAACTACTGCCACATAACTATCATTGGTTTTTTGCATGAAAAGCATGTAGGTACTAAAAGTTGTCATTTGTTTATATTTTTCTTACACACACATTGGAAAATATGAAAAAACAAAAGATGTTCCAGGCACAAGGATATATTTGGGTGTAGTTAATCTTAGGCCATGGAAGAATAGATTCTTTTTGTTCTTCCCTTTACTCTGCAACAAAAAACACCCCAATCAAAACAAAGAAGAGGAAAAAACAGGTACCTATTTTTTTTTCAATGCCGATGGTAACTTTCAAAGCTAAGAAAAAAAACAAAAAACAATGAGAACAATAAGAAGCTTGGAGAGAGTTAGAAAGTTTGGAGTATTGAAAACTTCAAGAGAGAAAACAAAAGAAAAAATGGGGAGTGGGGGTAAGAGGGATGTAATTAGGCTAGAAGGATGTGGGGCATCAAGAAAAAAATGTGCTACTTTGAAATTCACTTTTTTTTTTTGACCAGAAATAAACCTAGCCACCTTAATCAGGTTTCATCCCAAAATTAAAAAATCCCAACTGGTGCAATCATGGGGTCAGGTACTCTAGTTGTTTGTTCCAATGATGTATTATAATTCATCTTTCAATGACTATTAGATTGTGGTGTTCTAATCTAGTAATGTATCAGAAGACTTCTAAAGGTAAAACAATAAGATAGTAACTATCAAGTAACGCTAGCTTACAAATTTTACCACCTTTCACATTATGATGGGTCTATGGTTATAATTAACAAAGGATAATCAAGTCCTTGAATGAATGGCCTATCTATAATAATGATTACCATGAGAGTTGCTACAATGATTTGCAAATAAAAGTGCTTCAACAAACTTGCATTTAGAAAATATAATTGCTGAAATATGGGCACTAAATAAGGGAATTGTGAAAGGTTTACCTTAACTAAACACCAAACCACCAATATTGAGTATTGAATGTTTCCCTCTGTTGAGTATTGTAACACTACATATTAAAATAATCAAGTTAGGCACCAAACACAACGAGAGACAAGCAAGGACCTCATAAAATAGGCACATTTCATAGTCAAGTTATATTAACAAATCTCACCAGTATGATTACCCAGGCAAATGCAAACCAAATGTACTTTTATCTTATGGGTTTCAAGATCTTGTAGTATGTTTGTTTAATGGGAGGAGCTCCTCAAATAAATTATGTTAGCACTACAAGAATCGCGTAATAATTTTATTTTTAAATATGTAATCTATATCCTCTTGTTTGTCTATTTTTTTCTTGGGACAATATAGTCCATGCATGGCATTAAACATAATCAACCTTCCATTTTTGCCAATTCAATCTATACACATCAAAAAGTCTTTAAACAGTTTTTTGGCAATGTCTTCACAAAAATTGCAAAAAGAAATTTGACCAATGATCCAAGTTGAGATAATGTATTCTAACAAAGAAATCTTTAGTGGAACGCCACTTTCTATAAGTCAGATGAAGGTTTATTAACAGAAGAAAATACATTTTCTCACTCTAGAAAAACCCTATGTGCCTTTTGAAAGGCACATCACCACATTAAGAAGCCACAACTTTCTACCCTTTTGTTCAACTTTTCTAAGATGCCAGTTAGAAGCATAGCCTTCTAATGCTATCTATTCGAACACAAAAAATCCCATCAAAAGTTGAAATAATTGAAGGAGGTTAATGTGTAGCTTTTCATTTGGCACATTTGGTAATAGAGTCTTCATGCTTTCATCCAAGGCTTGTGAGCCAATTATGTCGCGACCCCACTTTGGCCAAATGTGGGGGTGAAGCCCAACACTTGGAAAAGTTGGAGATTTGGAGTCCTCCGGGACTCCCGAATGTTTAGAGCTCGACAGCAAGGCCCAAAACACCTTGCATTGAGGTGTTCTTGGTGTCATTGGAAAGTTCTTGAAACGTAGATATCGAAAATGGCCTCGCATTGTCCATTCGGACATCTGCAGCCCAAGTTATGAGCAAAAGAAGCGCCGAAAGTCAAACTGGCAATTTGACTCCCGACCACTAAAAGTTGGGAATCGACCTCTTCCCGACATCCGAATTGAGAATGCCACACTGCGTTGAAAAGATCTCGACGAGGGCTACAACTTTGGTTTAGACCTCGTTGTGATCGGACTCCACAGTCGGGAGTTATGGCCGTTCAAAGTTCCAGGAGTCCAACCGGGACAGTTTCAAGACTCCATTTCGGGAGTCCCAACAAAATGTGCCATTTGGATGTAGCCTCGGCGACCAGCCGCAAAGAATACTATAGGGAGTAAGGTGGTGACTTATTCCCGAGTCCGGGCCGTGGTGAGTCTTGTGTGTCCAAGTGCCCGTGGTAAGTCCCAACACCCAAGGGTGTCCCGAATGCTAAACTAACCTCTTGTGGTTGGTTTTTTGGATGCAGATTCACACGAGCTAAACTAGTCCCTCTTCCTAGTCTAATCCCTGGGCTCCCAACTCGACCCTCTACCCCTTTCTAGAGTTGAAAGCCAGGAACGCGCTGCTAAGTCACAATTTCCACAACTTGACTTTGGGAAACCCTCAAGTGGGTTTCACCCCGTGACTTGGGAGCACATCAAATTAACTAAATAATGGTAAATCTGCCAAACAATATGAATTTTCAAAGTTGGAATTTTATAAATAAATAAATTTATTATGTTATGGTAATAAAAACCTTCCACTAAGTAATAGAGGGATTAGTGGAGTGAACTGTAAGTGCATCACAAGTGCATTAGTTTGACTCGATGCCATGTCTTGCTCCATTTGATGAAAAATATTCTTCAACCTCTTACCTTGTTCATGAGCAAGGAATAACAATTTAGAAACATGCATCAAGATGACACTTTTATTTTGCCAAATTTCACTTACTAGATGTAGTTCAATATTATTATTATTATTATTATACAACATGATTCTGACAATTTGAAGGCTTTTTACATTCACAGGTGTAACAAACAAAATACATGCACAATTTAAAGGCACGTAAAGTTTGCATTCCCAATTTTGAAGATGAAGGCATGGCTTTCATAAATAGGGTTACAAGGTGAAATGGTTTACCACATTTTCCCCAAATTATCAATAAACCACCACCCAACACAAATCCCCCAAAAAAAGTCCCAACCCTTCAAATCATAATTTGGAAAGGAAATTTGTTTTTTACTTGGGACCTTGATATGACTTCAAAAAAAAAATTTAAGGAAAATTCTTGTGGCCTAAGGAGGGACTATCCATAGGAATATGTAAATGAAGTGATGATCATCCTTCTTCATTTTGGCTACTTACTAGAAGAAGAAAACATAGGAATATGGTGATTTTTCCTTTTTTTCCAAACTTCCGACAATTGAAAACATTGAATATCACTTCATTTTCAAATTTTTAATTTAAGTTTTGTCTTTCAATCAATTTTTGGCAATATAATAAAGGTTACTTGGAAATGTCTTGATGAGGTTCTATATCAAAAATGGATTTGTATGTCCCAAATGGTTATGTTTCTTGGGAGTTATGAAATTTCAAAAGCTAAAACCTTTGTTGTGTGCACCATTATTGGCACCTACAACTATCAATGTCATCACACTCACAACACATATCACACTAACACCCTAAATGGTACACCACATCCAAACCATTCCCCTATCTAGGGTAAGGTCCCCCCCAAAGCTAGATAGCACTATAAAATTACTTAGGCAATTCATCATGGATGAATCCTTTGGTTCCAATGTAAAAGGATCATTAGGCCGGGTGCAAATGTGAACCCCATTGTTAGTCACCTAGATATGAAATCTTTTAAATCCTCAGCCAAAGGTGAGACATCATGGGAGAAAACCTTAGATTGATCTTACTATGTGATTGTGAAAACCACATCTATTGGGTGCACCGAGGGCAAAACCATTTGCCAACTAGTACCTAATCCAAAGGCGGTGTCAAACATGCCATGTGCCATTCTTTTGAACACTGGTCACAAATCGACATAATGGTAATTCCTATGGATTACCCACACAACATACACCGTAAACCAATAAGTATAACAACCAAGGATTGGTCAATTTGGCCATCCACATTGTGAGAATGACATGGTGCACAATTACACACATGGTCCTTCCATGTTTGACAATCTCGTCCCTCTAACAACAATATTCTAGAAGGTAGGATCTTTCGAACACACAAAATCACATGACTTGTAGTCACATCCAATGTGGTGGGGCTATTTGTTGTAAGTAAACATAATTCCTTGGTTCAAACCTATGAAATTAAGGTCAATAACTTCCTCCACGAATCCAGGCATATCGAAAAGTATCTTGGTGTTGAGCAATTATAAGATTCTCCATAGCCATAGGCATCACACACCTAAACAAACCAGCCCATTGCTCACATGCCTGAATCCGCACTAAAGGATCGTTGAAACTAATCACAGTCATAGCATCACATCGAATGAAGGTTAGTAGTACGAAATCCTAACCGAATATCAAAAAATATGGTGAAAAAGATGCCAATGAAGCTTGCCGCCTAAACTTATATCCCATGGCCAACCATGGTAATTACAAGTCCCAATATCAAGTGTGGCCTTTCTGAAGTTATTACTCACGGATTTATTACTCATTTGCATATCAAAAATCAATATTATGTTCATCATAGGATCTTTGATCTATTCTTCATCTTTAGCATTCTTCATTTGTGGTTTCTATATTTCATAATCTTCATGATCTTCCCCTATATCAGAATTTTTCACCTGAACTCCACCTACATTCTATTCCCAATATACTGGCATTTACTATTCTTGTTTTTGAATTTTAGATTCCATGTACTTATAAGGTTTGAACTTATTGACATTGACCAGCATAAGGTTAACTTTAAACTTTTCAATGGTCACGAATAACACAGTGTTATTTGGTAACACATATTGTACTTTATACGATCCAAACCATTTCCTAATAAACTTCCCTAGGTGTGATTTATTGCCTTTTGGAAACCACATAATATAATCACCATAACTAAACTATTTTTTTAGATTTTTTTATTGACTCCATAATCCTCTATTCCACTGTTAAATTTTTATAGTTTTTGTAACCTGCATTCGAACTTCTCCAACTCTGTAATTCTACTAGTTAAAACTTTCATTAAATTATTGTCTCTTTCATTTCCACCATCGATTGGAACTATGCACTCTATGGGCATCAATGGATGTAATCCATACATTACTTGATATGGTGTATACCTTGTTGCTACTTTGTTTACAATTTTGTATGAACATAACATTGTAGATAGATGTTCATCCCAATTTGTTCTATTTTCACTAATTAATTTGGTCAACATGTCCCAAGTACTTTGTTAGTAAGCTCAACATGCCCATTCCTTTGAGGATGATAAGTTGTAGAACTCACATGCTTCAATAAAAAATGATCTGTCAAATACTTGATGGCATCATTATTGAAATGAACACCCTAACCTATGATTATAGTCAAAGGACATCCAAACCTAGTTAATATGCATTCATATAAAAATTTTGTTGTGACTACTACAATATTAACTTTCAATGTTCTTGTTTTCACACACTTGGTAACATATTTTGTGGCAACAATAATATATTTGTTCCATGTATATCTTCATGTTGGATTAATTAGCCCCACAAAATCAAGTCCCCATTTCATAAATGGTTCCTCTAGAAGACTTGTCACCAACTTTGCAAGACTTTGAATTGCCAATCTTCCTATTTTTTGACATGCATCACAAGATCTGTAGTAATCATGCACGTCTATGTACATAATTGGCCACCAATATCTAGCATCCAATATCTTCCTCTGTGATATTTTAGTTGCAAAATGCTTTCTTAAAGGTCCTTCATGTAGTTCTTTCATCACCATTTGTGTTTCTATACTTGTCAAACATCTTCATAGTTTGTTATCTTGGCCCATTTTGTACAATTCCCCATTATTCGATGTGAAAGGCGTTGCTCTCCTAACTAATTTTAGCTTCTGCTAACCAATAACGTGCCTTCAATTTGTCATGTTTTCAAAAATTCTTTTACATCATTTAACCATTTAGGCTCTATGTAAAACAAACTTGCATCTATTGTTTGATTAGGGACACCTATGGGTTTTATAATATTTGGTAGTCTTGACAATGCATCTGCAACTACATGAATTCTGCATGGCTTATACATTATTATGAAATCATATTCTAGGAACAATAATAACCATCTAGTTATTCTCCCTCAAACCTGTGGTTTGTTGACCAAATAGACTAATGCCATATAATCAACACCCAAAAAAATATTATTGCCCAACAAATAATGTTTGAACTTGTGCAAAGAAAAAAACCATTGCTAAAGCTTCTCTTTCTATTGTGCTATAATTTTGTTTTCCTCTGTTCCAAAGCTTATAATCATACACTATCGGTTGATCATTCTTCCTTGTTACGTTCTGAGACAACATCGCCCCCATAGTTAACAAAGATGCATCTATATGAACATGAAACTCCACCTACCAGTTTGGTGATATCAATATCGATGTTTCAATATATTTCTATTTGATCAATTCCCAAGCCTTTGGACATTCTTCTGTCCAAAAAAAATCTATGTGACGCACCCCCAAACTCCTTGATGGACTCAACTACGAGTCCTAAGGTGAAGACAATGGAAGGAGGAATTGGGGTGCGTTCCTTAATTCGCAACACTTCGGGGGTAGAGGGGCGTGCTAAAGCTCTGGGATGGGGACTAGGAAGATTGACAAGCAAGTCACTTACTCATACAAACCTGCATAAACAAAATAATAGGTTGGTTAGTGTGTAGCTGGAACACTTTTGGTGCACGAACTCACCACGAACAAACACAGATTCACAAGACTCACCATAGCCCAAACTTCAAGGAAGCCACCACCTTCCCTCCTTATAGTATACTTTGTGCCTAGCCACGGGACCAACACCCTAATGTCATTTTGTCCCAGGACTCCCAAGTGGGAGTTCCGTAATTCCCAAACTTGAAACTCCCACACTTTTGGGGGCCAATAACATTGTGTGTAGACCTCGTCAAGACTTTCCACCGGTATGTGACACTCCACCTGCACGCAAGAAAATAGGGGTGATTCCCAACTTTTAATGGTCAAGAGTCAAATTGCCAATTTGATTCTAGGCCCCTTCTTGTGGTCATAACTTATGTTTTAAGTATCCAAATGGGTCATACGAGCCCATTTTAAACATTTAGGTTCCAAGAGCTTTCTAATGATACAAGGAACTTATCAATCCAATGAGTCTTGACCCCTACAATTGCCTTTTGAAGATTCGATAGTCCATTAGGACTCCAACTCCCAAAGTGAAAACTCACTTGGAAGTGTGAGGGTTCATTCCCTCACATTCTCCTACACTCCTAGGAGCATGAGATGTGACTCATGGGCTTCCCTCTTGGCTCGCACCCTTGTAAGCCCTTGCTTTAGTCGCGAGCCCAAGGCTAGGGTTGCGACACTATGTCTTTTTGGTTATTTTAGTGATAGGTGCCACAATAGTAACAAAATTTTTGATAAAACATCTGTAAATTGTGCCATCCCATTGAATACTTCAATTTGTTATGGATTATTGGGTGGTGGCATGTTTATTATTGCTTGTATCTTCTATGGATCTAGTAGTTTCCCTTTTTTGGAAATAATAAAACCAATATCATCCCTGAAAATACCATAAATGCACATTTGTCTAAATTTAGACTAATGCCATATTCTTTACACTTTTGAAAACATAATCTAAAATTTTGTAGATGACTTTTCATGTCATTATACACTATAAAATCATCTTAAAATATCTTCATAAAGTTGTCCAAATATTTTTTGAATGTTTTGGTAACAACTCTTTAATATGTTGGAGGTCCATTTTTCACTCCAAACAACATCACCTTCCATATAAAAGCCCCTTAGTTTGTAACAAATACAATCTTATACTTGTCCTTTAGAGCTATAGAGATTTGATGATATCTTGAATATCCATCTAAGAAAGAATATGTTTCACACCTTGTTACTGTGTTCAACACTTCATCTATGAAAGGTAATGAGTATGGATCCTTCTTTGTGGCTACATTTAGTTTTTTGAAATCTATATAGATTTTTAATTTGCCATTTTTCGTGGGTACTACTACTATGGGTGACAACCATGTAACCTTTTCTATAGATTGAATAAATTCAACTATTAACAACTTGTCTATATCTTATTTGATTACTGTAGCAAAGTGTCGCAACCCCACTTTGAGGGAAATGTGAGGTCGCCACTCACACTCCCAAAATGGGACTTGGGAGTCCTCCAGGACTCCCGAAGACTCAGAACATGATTGCAAGCGTCAAAACACCTCACATTAAGGTGTTCTTTATACCATTGAAAAGGTCTTGAAGTGTAGATGTCCAAAATGGCCTTGTTGAGCCATTTGGACATCTGCAACACAAGTTATGGTCAAAAGAAGGGCCGGGAATCAAATTGACAATTTGACTCCCGACCACTAAAAGTCGAGAATCGACCCGATTCTAGTGTGTGCAGGTGGAGTGCAACACACCGTTGGAAAACTCTCAAGGAGAGCTACAACTTTGCTTTAGACCTCATCCCAATTGAAAGTTAGAGCGAGAAGTTATGAACGCCCAAAGTCTCGGGAGTCCAAACTGGGACAGTTTCGAGACTCCACTTTGGGAGTCCCGAGAAAAAGTGCCATTCGGATGCAAGTGTGACATAGAGTCACATAGAATACTATATGGGGGAAGGTGGTGACTTCCCCCGAGTTTGAGCCATGGTGAGTTAAGTGAGTTCAAGGTTGCCCGTGGCTTGTCCCAACACCTAGAATGTTCCGAATGTGAACTAACCCACTGGATGGTTGGTTTTGGATGTAGGACCAAGTAACTAAGTAGCTTGTCCCTCTTCCTAGTCTAATCCTGGAGCTTTCAACACGCCCCTTTAGTGCTGGAAGCTAGGAATGTGCTCCAAGTCCCCCGCATTTCCGCAACTTGAGTGACCTAGCCCCAATTTGGGCTAACTAGGGACTTGGGAATGCATCACATAGTTTGGATTTAATTTGTACCTAGCTTGATGTGCCAGTGGTATAGTAATGTCCAATTCAATTATGTGTTATGCCAACTTTGGTGGAATCCCTTTCAAATCTTTGTATATCCATGTGAAAACATCTTTGAATTCCTTCAACAGTTGCTCATGTTCTAACACCTTGCATGTTTCTAATTGTGCATTAATCTTCACCATTTATGGTTTTACATCAGTTCCCATATTGAGCTTCATCAATTGTTGATCTTCAGTTAGCGTCCATCCAGTAATCTACAATTCTTGTGCTTTGATTTTTGTTAAAGTTTCATCCATTGCAACACTCCTTGGTTGATGATTATAGTACGTTTTTGGATACGCCTTATCCTCCATAGCTACTTCTAGCTCATATATGTTTCTAGCTATCTTCTCCTTTGTGTTATGTATTTCAAATTCCTGCTTCGAAATAATAGTCTTCACATCTATATCCATGATCTCCACATCTGTGGTTTTCACAAATTGAATTGTTTCGGGTAAATTGAGCAATCTTATTGAGAACAATTTTGGCTCTATAGCAAAGATGATATATTCTTCTTCATCTATGATGTCATTCTAATAATTATTGCACACTAACACTTTTGGTCTTTTTCCTTCACCTCCAAATGTTTGGTGACTTTAACTACTCTGATTGTCCCATTCCCTTATATGGTAACAATGTTACTCCCCCAATCATGTGCCACTTTAGCATCCTTCAACCATGGTGTGAGGATTTCTTGCACACTTCCACCACTAAGATATGCACTCACGAAAAACCCGGTTACAAGTGGAACTACTATGTAGTTGAAGTCTAACGAGTTAGGTGGTTCGAGGTAAGTAATGAACTTTACTAAAAATCTAAT
>Ga0116229_10001882_pt1 | contig 33539 bp, 28 predicted proteins | sample S1TSphgellanicum_3_FD_87313 | JGI IMG/M metagenome (GOLD analysis project Ga0116229, IMG submission 87313) | Host-associated microbial communities from peat moss isolated from Minnesota, USA - S1T2_Fc - Sphagnum magellanicum MG | ecosystem: Host-associated > Plants > Peat moss > Unclassified...
TATAATAAATTAAAAATAATTTAAAAAATAACTATGTAAAATTTTTTATAAATTTTAAAATATGTGGTTTTGGGGAAGAAAAAAAAATTTTCCATTTTTTTTTTTTTCTTTTTTTTAATTTTTTTCCCCCCCCCCCCCCCTTCCCTTTTTTTATTCCAAAGGAATGAATTTTTCAATAAAAATTTGGTTCTATAGCTATTGTATATCTATAAATTCATTTTTCTAATCAACTACCTTGACTAATTGTTTATATGTAAAGAATAAGTTTTTAAAAAATAAAAATTAATATGAACAGTGCAATAGCAATAAATGCAAGAATATTACTTCCATATTTTTTATTGAATCGACTACTACTCCGCAATACTCCAAAATATCATCTGATAATATTTATGAATTTTATTATTTGGATCCAACTCCATTCCTTCCAATTGGTGGGGTTATCCAAATCACAAACCTGATAGATTTAACCGAATGAAATAAATAGAATTTTATATTTTGGGTTTATCCAAATCATTGATATCAAATAAATAGTATAACATGGGATTATTTCGTATTTATAATAAAAAATTTGAAACAATTCTATTTTCGTTCCATTTTTAACATGGGGTTATTATTTGTCCCACCACAAGAGTGCCTCAAAAAGGATTCAAACTTCCACACTTTGTAGCACAAAATTTTGAGTATCGCGTGTCTAACATTTCACCACCAAGGTTTTCATATTTTAATTATATAGAAAGAATCTCAAATTTTATTGGTTGGGCCTATCAATTCAATATGATGCCATATAAATGTTGTGCCAGTAATTTGTAACAAAATTATATATAGTATTAATAGGACTCCCAAAGAGGTAGAAACTATTACACATACAATTAGGCCAACTTTGATAGAACTTTTCAATAAGGAAGGCAATGGAGAACTTACATAAGTTAATATATAAACAATCATTTCCTCACTTTCTTTAATAATAAATAATTTAACTATTTTTAAATGGTAATATACAGAAATAATGCTTGTGAAAAATCCTACGAAAACTAGGAGGTATAGACCAGCCTCCCATTCGCACCAAAATAAATAGGTTTTCCAAAAAAATTGGATGGAGGAGGAATGCCTCCCAAGATAGCAAGTATAAAACAAAAAAAAAAGGTTAATAAAAGGTCTTTTATAAACAATCGTCCATAATCTTGGATGTAATCTTTCCTTGTACATAAACTAAATAAGATGATGCAAGCAAAGGTTCCTAAATTTGTAAAAATATAAATAGTAAGTAAATCATCATACTTGCATATCCCTTATGATTTCCAACAATTATTTCAATCATTAAATATCCAATTTGATTTATGGAAGAATATGCAAGCATACATTTCATACTCATTTGAGTAATAGCCACCGAATTACCTAGTATTATATTGGAAATAACTAATATTTTTATAATAAAGTACCATTGATCTAAAGAAAAAGGAAAGAGAATATTGAAAATTTGAGTGATTAAAGCTATACATGCTACTTTGGGAGCAACAAAAAGAAAACCAACATCTGGAGTGGGAGAATTGAAGTCAAAAAGAAAAATTACTTGTCTTTTCTTTCATTCAAAACTATGCATAAAACTTTCATTTCACACAACTTTTGAATAGTAGGACCTAGTTGGTACAAAAAACCAAATCTTTCTTATAACTTTCCTCACATGTGTATAAAGAAAAGCTTATCAATTTAACAATAAATTATTATCAATTCAAAACTTTTCAAAGAATCCCATTTCAGTGGTTCTTATGGTATAACGAGATATTGATTCTCACAAAAATGGAATTGTGTTTTTTTTAATAAGAATTAGGACCGATTCAAATTTGGGAAGAGAAAACCATCTAATTTTTTTTGTTATTAATAACCTTACCTTTTTTATTTTAGGTTTTCCTTTTTTGATAAATGCTTTTGATACACTCGTAGTATCTAAAAAATAAAAACTAACTAGATAACATTCCATATCGAAATTATATTGATTCATTCAAAATTTTGAGATACTCCCCCGAAAACAACCCTTAATAATTAATTAACAATTCAAAATTGTTTCTTATTTTGTTTTATCTCCTATTTCTTTTGGATTCATTTTGAACAAGAGTTTGGTAGAAGTTATGTTTTAATCTGAATGAAGACAAAATTATTTACTATTTTACATGTTTATATAATACTCATAAATACAATGAATATTTAATTTCATCCATGTTTGGGTAGAGTTTCATTACATTTAATAAATTATGAAACAATTCACACTCCTTCATATACATCGGGAGTCCATTGGTGAAAAGGTATTAATGAGAGTTTGAATTTGATTCCTACAATAATGCATATGAATCTGATAAAAACTCCTAAAAATTTATACATTCTCATATTTATGAAACCGTTTATTATTTCTTGGAGCTGAATCTCCTCGTCAAATAAACCATATAACCAAGAAAACCATAAACTAAAATAGATGAACTTATTCCACCCATAAATAAATATTTCATAATAGTTTCATTAGATCGTAAATCTTTTTTGGTGTATTCAGATAATAAATAGGAGTATAGACTTAAACATTCTAAGCTACAAAAATAATGATTAAATCATTAGCACCACATAAAAACATTCTTCCAATAGTAGTTGTTAGTACAAAAATGATAAATTCAATCATAGGCATTTTTATACACTTGATATATTCAATAGATAGAGGAATGCATAATAGCAAACATAGTGTTATAAATAGTCGAAAAATTCTATTAAAACTGTTAGTTTGAAAATTACTCAAAAAACTAATAATAGGTTTCTCATTCCATTGGAATAATAATAAGCCAATACTTATTAATAAACCCATTAAAGAAATGAATATAATGAAGAGGTGTCTCTTTCCTCTAAGATCAAATCCAATATGAAAATGATTATTAGGCAAACAATAAGAATACATTCGAGCAAAATGGTGATTCCATATAAGAAAGAAAGGTCGAACTTTAATTTCATAGAAATTTTCCCAATATATAAATAAAAATTGAAGTATCGATATGATACACCATGCAACTTGGTGAAAATCATTACAAATGAATAGTATCATCTTTCTATACCTAGGTATACAACTTCGTTTTCAAAGAATAATAGATTTTGTTATTGTCATGTATTGGTCAAAACTTCCATCGTGTAAGGCCCCCAAGTAAGAAGGGCTTGCATAGCTTCTTATTATTATTTATTGTTTCCAAAAAAAGGAAAATCCTTCCCACTTGTTTATTGTATTGATTAATTAATGAAAATGTGTGAAAGTTCTGTTGGCTTCAGCCATTCTATGAATTTCTTCCTTTCTTCATATAGCATTTCCATTAATTCATAATTTAGTTTGAAAGCCATGTTTCAGCCTGAACGTTTCCTAAATGCTCCTAATCACCAACAATAACAAGTGTTTTTCTTTGTGCAAATTATATTTCAATAGGTATTTGATAAGTTGATCCACCCACACATCTTGGTTTTACTATTGCATTGCAAGTTACCTTACGTATGGCTTGATGCAAAACATATAGTGGATTTTTCTTTGTCCTTTGCTTTATACTTCTCATCAATTTTATAAAGAATTTGATAAGCCAATGATTTCTTCCCATGTCTAAGAATGCAGTTGACTAACATATTGACCAATTGATTGCGATAAATCAAATCAAGTTTTCCAATTTTCTTTTCTTCGTTATTTTGGCGTGACATGATGATGAAAAAATGATTGAATAATTTATTTTGACTTTTAAACTCCATATTGTAGGGTGGATCTCATTAGTTCATTCACTAGAAATCTCCCTACAAACCGTACATGCAATTTTTATTGAATACAACTTTCAACACCCCATTTTTTGTTTGAATGGAATAGATAGTGATTCTATATATTTTTATTTATGTGGTCCTTGCTCACTTCCAAATTGAATATCCATTTCCTTCTCTTTAGATTTGTAGGAAATCATGTATTTCATAAATCTTTATGGTATAATCCTTAGGTTCAAAAAAAAAATATTTGTATTTGTATTTGTGATTTCCGCCATTCCACTCTCGCTTATTCCAAAAAAGTGAAAGCTTGTAGGTAGATCCCTTGGTGAGATTGTAGGTAGGCCATAGGTAGTGCTTGGGTAGACCTAACCTAATTAGCTCTCTATCTTAAGTTGCCCTCTAATACGTGTGATTGTAACCTAGTTAGATTGGGATGCATGGTTTGAAGAAAAAACTATGGTAGCCATTTTAGTTTGAAAAATGATCCTCACTTTGTTGAACTTTATGGATAGCTAAAAGAGGATAATAAATGTGTAAAATGAGACCCAAAGTGAGAATCACTGTATAGATTAAAAAATCTAAAAACATCGATTGTGAGATTGGGAAAAAAAAAGGATGCATAAAAACAAATTGGGGAATAAATGCCTAAAGGTTGCTAAATGATTATATCCATTATCCAAATTTTAGAATGCCTTAATTTTGGGAGATCTTTTCCCAAAAATTGAATCTTTTCCTAATTAAAAAAACTTCTTAACAAAACTGGACGAAAAAAGAGAAAAAAGAGAAAAAAGTGCTTTTCTGTTCTTGTTATTCGGGATTTTCTCTTAAAACATTTTGAAAGTCAAAACCCTCCACAAACATTTGAATACATGGAAGAAGAAGATGTGGCCAAGATTAATACTAGTGTTAAGGCGGGCATTTGATTTTGTTGAAATATGTTAATTTCCCGGGTTTTTAGTATTTCAGAATAATGGAACCGCCGGTTCTGATTCATTTGGAAAAGCAGCATGAAAGAACCACCTGTTCTGGACATTTCCAAACATTTGAAAAACTGCCAGGGTTTTGAAAGAACCGGCAAAGAATGGGTGTTTTTCTGACTTAAAAAATAATTCGGAACCATGATCATACATGAGAACCAGGCATTTGACTTTCGAAGAACCATGGTCACAGATCCTAAGAATCGCCCTTATAACCTCCGGGGGTCTGTTCCTGTATCCAATAACCGTCCAAGAGTTGATTAATACTGCCCGGCAAAATTGGGAACCTCATCGGCGTTCAAAATTGAAAGAGCACTCTCAGTGACCAACGGTTCGATGAATCGGCCACCGCCAGTTGTCAGGATCGAAAATGCCACTAGTGTGTCCTCGGCCATAGAGCCACCGCATAGGCCCCAACAACAGCTCCCACCGCTGGACCGCCTGATCTGGTACCCCCGAACAGAAAGGCCCCACAACTGGTCCCACCATAGGGATAGTGTAGGCGTTTCGGCCCTTAAATACGCCGGCGTCTTCTCTTTCGCAAAGCTCCTTTGTTGCCTTACGAGGTGCGCAGTGATGCACTAGGACGCCATCGCGCGCATCCTCGGTTTTCTCCACTCCCATTCAGCTGGAGACTTTTTGTTGATTATAAAACCTAGCAATATCATTTCTTTCTCCTGTTTTCCTCGTCTTTCCAAATCTATAGACCTCATCAGGTTTCTTGCTGATGGTCTGTTCATGGTGAGTCTCTCCTTTTGCATCCTATGGGGTATCAGTTGTCTTGACAATTCTATTTGCAGCATTTTCATTTTCTGTTCATCTCCTGCTGCTAAGGATGTTCCTAATGTGACAGCAATCGGGAGAATTATTTGTTATATTGAAACACAGTAGATTTGCAGTTTGTGTTTGTTGGTCTGTTCACCTCTGATATTGTCTACTCCTCGGTGGGGGGGAAGGGGGGGGGATTAGGTTGAAGCCTTGTGGAGTTTTGGTTTTGTCATCCTGCTAATGACTCCTCATCTTCTTCTTACAGGATGTTACAATGTGAGGATTGTGGAATTGTTGTTTGTAAGGTTGGGCACTTTTGAGATGCGGTGTATGAGTGTTTTTGCACAGAACTGCATTTTCAGGCTTGTCTACATGGCAGCATATATCTCTGCATGTTGTGCTGGTTGGTCTCTTGTATTTTTTTTATTGTCTGGTCTCCACTTGATTGACATCAACTTTGTTATTTCTTATGGCAGATGGGATAAAATCTATGTGCTTCTCAGCTTGTTGATATCTGTGCATGACTCTCAACATCTGATGAAAGCGCATACTTCGAAGGTATCAGCGTCATGCAGAAGGCAGAGCTTCCATCATTTTAAGACTGTGCAATGGAATTGTGACAAAAGCCTGTAGCAGGTTTTAGGGACAGTGGCACCAGTTTGAAAGTATGATTTTTTATCAACTGCAATCAGGTTATCTGGAGACCTGAATCCAATTATTATCAACAGGAATTCAACACAGGTGCTGCTTCATAGAGTGATCTTGTTCTGACATCAACATGGCAGCAGTTGGTTGTCTGATCCTCTCTTTAATGCGCCTTGGATTTTTGCCATAGAAGACCAGGGAAGTGATAACCTGATTGCAGTTGATAAAAAATCAAGGCTGTCTTATGACCAACCATTGCAGATCTGAACTGTCTGCTAAGGACACGGTCCCATAGTCAAGACCATCCACAAGAAACCACTGCATACTTTTGCTGCTGGGAAAACTCTATGGAGACAAAAAATTTGGTAGGAAGTGAGCACATGGACACAAAATCTCTCTCTATCATGAACTGAGAGAAAGGGTCACAAAAGAAAACTGGGTGACAGTTGTCTAGGGCTATCAGCAGTTGATGGACCAAACAATAATTTTACATTGGACATTAGAACCCGGGTTGACATTTTGAGGACCTGCCTATCCTGGAAAGAATCTCAGCGTGTTGCTGCACGCCATGCTGCACATGCTCTAGCAGAGCTTGAAAAACATGGTGAGATGCCTCTTTTGCATTCTTCTATCTTTTGTCACCATGGTGTGATGTCTGTGGGTTAATTTTTGGTGTTTTGGTCCATTGTGGTTGGTTTTGTTCAGTGATGTGGGGCCCTCTAACCTTAGGTCGTTTTTGTTCCAACTTCACTGACAATACAGAGTTTTCCTCTCCTGTGGTTGAACTTCTTGCACACGAGCCTTGACTGGAATGTGTTAGCTGCTGTGCAGGGGAGCGTGTTGAAACCATAGTTCATGAAGGAGCAGTGGATGCACTTGTGCCTCAGCTTCATGCACCTATTGTAGATGAGGGCGAAGGTCCTGTTGCTTGTGAACATGAGGTTGAAAAAGATACAGCTTTTGCATTAGGATTGCTGGCAGTAAAGGTCAGTAAGATCTATAAGCTCAGCTGGCAGTGTTAGAGGTCTTCCAATGATGCCCATGCAGTTGAGGATTTTTAGGAAGAAACTATGGCTTGTATCCCCCCTGTGTAGGAGACACTTTTCTGTGGGATTGTGGTTGTGGCTCTGTAAGTAGCTGATTTTGATGCTTATCACTACCAGTTGTTCTTTCCTTGTGAATGATTGGAGACATCATCAAAACTTATGCCATGAGCAAGATAAGAGTGCTAGGACATCAGGTTTACAAGGCATTGACATTCTACATGTTGGTCTGCCACAGCCAGAACATCAGCGACTGATTGCAGATGCTGGAGCTCTTCCACTGCTCATTGGATTGCTAAGGAGGCAAGCCAGCCGCTCTAATAATCATATTGCATATGGAGTGGTTTGCTGAGCAGCAGATGCCACAACCAACTAGCACATGAGAACACACATATCAAAAATTGTGTGAGGTATGATGCTGGTTCAAGATGGTTTTTTTGTACCTGTCAACCTGGGTATTTCCAGAGGCAATTATGATTTCAGATTCCATGCTGATGTATTGATTGCAGGATGGAAGGAGGCATCCCACCATTGGTAAAACTTTTGGAATCAACTGATGGCAAGGTTCAACAGGCAGCAGCTGGTGCATTGTGAACGTTGGCTTTTAACTAGAGGGTTGGTTCTTGTTTGGAATTTCCGCTTTTGGCATTTTCAGAATGATTTTGCTTCGGGTCATGTAAGTGGGGAGCTTCATGTAAGCCCACTTGTTCTTAGTCTTTCCCTGTTCTTTTCCCTTTCTGTCTTTCTTTGTTTCTTTGTCTGGTCTCTGTTGTAGGGTCTGTTGCTAGCCAGTAGTATGGCTGAGTCTTCCCATTGCTTCTGGAATTGCAGCAGAAACTCAGTTTGTAGGACGGTGCTTGTCACCAGCCTTTACAACTGTAGGGAGCTGATGAAGTCAGTGGGGAAGTTGTGATAGTTAAGTCACTATCATACATACTACGGTTGACAGTCCCTGAACAGGTGTGAGACTGGCACTTTTGTTCATACAGGTGTGTGGTTTTTGTTTTTCGTTTGTTTTTTGTCTCCCCTTGTTTGGTTCTTTCTGTGGCTTCCTGAGGAAGTGTTAACCTTGCTGTTTCTTCTTCATCATGAGAATGGAGATTTCTCTATCCTTATGAAAGATATATATATTTAAGAATGAGGCCAACCAAAATCAGGTTTGGTCTCAACTGTGGGTTTTTCAGTGATACAGGCTGGCTTAGCATTCCATGTGGCACAGGACTGACCTTAGAGGTGAAACTATGCAGTTATATGATTTTGAAAGTCTCCATCTGATTCATACAGTATGGAGCCTTGGTTTTCTGAGCCTGTTAGTCTTAGTCATATGCATTTGAAGAATGTCTTGTTCTTCATAGTTCTGCTTCATGAGAGGCATTCATAGATTGCAAATGTGGAGTGGAATTGATGAGACTTTTTGTATGGTCTATAGATCGTGGAGGAGAATGCTCTTCCTACTTTAATTTCATGCTGCAATCAGAGGATGCTGGAATCCACTATGAGGCAGTATGTGAATTGGTAACTTGATTGGTTAGAGTGGTTGTTGTGTGCTGTTGCTCTGCAGATGTTGTTTCAAATAGATTTTTTATCTATGTTATCCCTTCTGTTGTATTTTGTGTTTGGTTATGACAGTCATGCTTGGTCTTCATTGTTCTGTTTTCAGTGACAGCCCAGCTTTGCCTGTTGAGACTATTCATTTGTTTCTGACAGCATGTTGGTTCTGCTCTGGCAAGTTGGGGTGATTGGCAATTTGGTGCATTCTTCAGTAAATATCAAGAAAGAAGTTCTTGCAGCAGGAGCACTCCAGCCAGTCATTGGGCTTCTTAGGTGGGTTCTGCATCAACCACCAAACTTCTAAATCATAGTTTCTTGATGGCTGTGAGAGTGTTGGTGATCCACCTACATGGATTCACATGGATTACTAGTTATGACTAGTATAAGGTTTTTCTCAATGTTTCAGTGTTGGTTTGAGGTTTATTCCTACATTGATCTCTGAGAACACACATTTTGAGTATTGCTTCTGTGGAGAAGCTTCACAAAGATTAGCTTGGTTGACTACAGCTTACATTTTTCCTTGTTGCATGTCATCAGCTCGAGGTGTCAGGAAAGCCAAAGGGAGGCTGCTCTCCTGTTGGGCCAATTTGCTACAACAGATCCTGAGTGCAAGGTGTGGATTCTGTACCTGTTCAGAATGCTCTTTTCTACTCCCTGCTTGCACCGAGTTCTTTAAGTTCAATTGGTGTTTGTTTGGAGGGTTTTGTTTCCTTCTTCTATTTGTTCTCCCCCTTCTTAGTTTCCTTTGTCAATTCCTCTTCTTTTATGATTTCTTGAGCTCACGTTCATTGTGTCTTCCTGTTTCTGCTGAACTACTGACAAATACACATTAGGTTGGTTCATGTCATGGAGCTCCTCATTGGCTTGGAGCTGACAAAATCAGTCGGCAGTTTATGGTAGTTAGTCCATTTGCTATTGTTGGTGATTGAATGTACATGTTACTGTCTCTTTTGTTTAAACTGCTTATCAGATTTTTCTCTTAGTTGTGTCTTCTCTTGTTTCCCATCATTGATATGTTTCTGGATCTGAAACTTCTATACCCTCATTGTTAAGGTCATCTCATTTCTATTCATGTGGACTGGAGTTATAAGTAAGGAGAAGGTCTTGATTCTTATGAAGATATATTCTCAAGTAGTGGTCAATATAGAAATAGGTCAACAGGCACAGTGCAGATATGTTGGATAACAGTCAAGTTTCTAATGAAAGGACTCAGAACCTCAGTCCAAAGGCATGTTTGTTGTTGGTGTCTGGTGCTCAATAAAGGTTGTGTGCTTTCAGGTAAATGTTATCCAATGTGGGGCAATTTGACCGCTTATAAGCATGCTTGAAGCTCCAGATCCTCAACTTTGTGAAATGGCAGCATTTGCTTTGGGCCATCTAGCTCAGGTTCTGATCACTGCTGCTCTGATTTCTGCACTGGCTGAAGATTCAGTGATTGAGTCAGTGAAGTCCTGAAATAGTAACACTTTCTTTTTATAGTCCTCACAGAACTCACACAACCAAGCTGGAATTGTCCATGATGGTGGGCTGAGGCCCTTGCTTGAACTCCTGGATTCCAAGAATGGATCCTTGCAGCATAATGCAGCTTTTGCTCTGTATGGCTTGGCTGATAATGAGGTGAGGAACTGAACCTGAATGTGTTAGGACTTCCTGGTTCTCTTGAAAGCAACATGTATCTTCTTGGATAAATGGAAATTCTTAGTTTGTTAGGTTAGTTAAAGATGAGAAACTTGGACATTTTCAGTATAAGAGGTGGGAGGTATACACCCACTTGACTTTACATACTTGCAATGTATTTGAGAGCAACTTAAGTTATCCATACTTTTTTTTTCAGGACAATGTGTCTGACATAGTCAGGGAGGGTGGTGTTCAAAGGCTCTTCAATGGTGAGCCTGTTGTGCAGGTAGTTTTGTGCTGCTTACTTGGCTTTATGTATGCATAACCATCTTTTTAGCTTTTGTTTCACATGTTAATGGAATCTGTATGTACATTCCTGTGGCTATGGAGACTTTCCTATGATTTTATGTCTGTGATTACCAAGAGGACTGGTTTATTGCTGCAAATCATGTAGTTGGTGGATTGGTTTATGTTCCTTGTTTGTGATTAGTTAATTAACTGCAGTGAAGTGACAAAATGCAGCCTGGTTCTAAGGAACAAACCATTGTGTTTTCATGTGTGGCATCTTCTGCAGGCATCTAAGGACTGTGTACAGAAAACGTTGAAGAGGTTGGAAGAAAAGATCCATGGATGGATGAGTAATTGTGTCAATTGTTTTCTGGTGTTGAGATGATATTGGTAGCAGGCATGGTGGAGAGAAGTACTGCAGACATTGACTCCCCATGTGTTGTGTTGCTCTGTGTCAGGTACTGAAGCATCTTCTTTACCTCATGCGGTCAGCAGACAAGATTGTCCAGAGAAGGGTTGGCACCACTCTTGTGCCACCTGTGTTCTGCTGATGACCAGCATATCATATTTATTGAGAATGGCAAGAGCTCAGTTTTGGCTTGATTAAATTTCATCACAGCTTGTTTTTCAGCAGAGAAAGACATGTAACAGCAGCCTTTTCTGACATACTTACATGCTGTCATTCCAGGGATGGAGGTGCTGTTGGAAATGCTAACTTCATTTATCAACCTGAAACTTCAACATGATGGTGCCCATGCATTATGCACACTGGCTAAGAAAGCTACAGCTGTCTCACCTATTGAAGTGGTCCCTCTGCCTCCCACACCACAGGTTTGTGACGTCAGTTGCTTTGTATATCTAAATGTTTCATTGTCTACTGGTGTTGATGTCAAAAACAATTGGGAACGTAAGCCAAAACATGTGATTTATGTCTGTCATTGGTATGCAGACCAATAGTTGCTCACACGTTATTGTTGTGCATAAAAAATGCTTGTGATGCTAGGAGTTGTTTGTTAGGCTCTCTGAAGAAGATTGTTTCAGAAGTGTCTTTGCAAGTTGGGTGCAAATCTGTTTCTGTTTTTGCAATGTTTGATCAAGTCTGAAGCACCAGCATGCCTTTATCTCACCTCTGCTTTCTAAGGGTTGTTCCTTAGTGCATTTCATGGATGTTCTCACATTTATGGTCTATTTCGCATTTTGTAGGTCTATTTGGGTGAACAGTATGTCAACAGCAGTACACTCTCTGATGTTACATTTCTTGTAGAAGGTGTGACTCATATAAAATGAATGCTTCTTGATAATTTGTAATACTTTTTGATGATTGCAAGAGTGTCTTGAAGGGACTAGCTGTGAAGGCACATGATGTATTACAGCCTTCTTCTGTTCCAGTTTATAAGCATATTCGTGGTTGTTTGCACTTGCATGTTTCTGTTTTATGCCAGGATAGTTTGTGTTCTAACAGCAATAGTATGCTTGCAGGAAGGCAATTCTTTGCACACAGGATTGCATTGTTGGCATCATCTGATGCATTTTGTGCCATGTTTGACAGTGGCTACATGGTAGACTTCATTACTTGTTGCTGGACATATGAATTGACTTGCTTTCTGTCTATGGTGACATGCCTGGTGATCTGCAGATCTTTCCCAAGTTAGAAGGATTTTGACTTGTTTCTTGAAATGTTGACCAGGGTGCAGCTAACCATGTTGATGTAACTTATGTCTTATTCACAAGAACAGGCAAGTACTTCATGTGTTGGTGAACTGTGGGGGTGAAGATTTCTAGAAGAGGCTATTGTCACATTGTCCAGGGTCAAGGTTGAACGCTGCTTATTGTCTATTACAGGAGATGGAAGCAAAGGATATTGAGATTCCTAATATAAGCTGGAAAGTCTTTGAGTTGATGATGAGGGTACAGCTCTTTTTTTGTATGTCAGAGTTGGATGTACAAATGTGAAACTAAAATGTGGAGGATAGTGTCCAGTACTTTTAGATCTTGGACTTGTTCTATTGCTCACATTTACACATTTTGTTCTTATAGCCACAGGTGTATCTATACAGGTGCAGTTGTGAAGGTGCCAAGTAGGCATAATGTCCTTCCCACTCATAAAATGTAGGTGCAAGCTCCTTCTTGCCCCTCCCACCTCTTGATCTATGTATGTTTAGCCTTATGATAAGGTTTGACTGGTATGAACCTTGTGTAAGGCCCTAGGCTGTGGTCATTTCCAAAATGCAGGGCCTTGGGAATGGCCCCACCTAGGGCTTTGGGCTTTGCCCAAGACTTGAAGGGACAAATTCTAGTGCTCATTCTTTTGGGGAGTTTAATCCAAAATTCTACTAAAAATTATACAGTCATGAAGTCTCCTCCCTCTTGGTGAGAAATCATGACAATTATAAGCAAAGATAAAACCCATTAGCATGAGCTTCTTAGTATATTGATCATTGTCCTTCTGTATGGGATGCCTGCAGCCTCCCATATGTATATATATATTTCAAAGTAGGAGTGACAAAAAATTCATTTGAAAACTCACAAATACGGAAGGCTATGCATTAGATAGAGTTGACTACTACTAAATTTGCAGGAAAAATACTGCTGACAATCAAACAGATAAAACTTAAAATGTATGGCAAATTTGCTTTTTCTCAGTTTCTTTCATACTGAGACTTTGTGTGACTTTTTGTGTGTCTTGTACCTGTACTAGAAAGTTCACTTTACAAATGGGGAGCAGGAACCTCTGATGTCGTGTCTTCAACCCAGATCCTCCAGACCAATGGAATTTTTTGTTTCATAATCTCAGAGTGCCTGAAAGCAAATGTAGAAAGCCTGATGCAGACAGTGAAAAATGTCACAGAAAGCCACACAGGAAACCTTTCCTTTGCATTTATGCTGAAAAGGTGTGTACTCACCAAAACTGTAGCAAAGGAAAGTGCACTTCTCACATCTGCAGTGGCAAAATACCCTGGTGTCATAGCTGCGGTCAGGATCCTCTGGACTGATGGAGTTTGTTGCATGTTATCATAGAGCGCTTGAAAATCACAGAAGTCTAGGCAAAAAGCCAGAGATCGGTGCAAGGGGCTTAGACAGCAAGAAAATTTGATGAAAGTCACACAGAAAAACATTTAGTTTTTTTCTGGTGAAGGGTTTAAAAGTTTCCAAGTTTGATAACTTGCAACTGTCAAGAATGAACAAGAAAGAATTATATTGTTGGACAAACCTCCAATGGTTTGCGATGGTCCGCCATTGCTTGTGAAGACGAAATAGGAAAAGAACATGTGGCCTGCACAATAACATTGAGGTAATGCCATATACCCCTGTCCATCATAGTTTTCTCCGTTGCAAAAATTCATTTAAACCTGCTACCACAAAACTTAACAATTCTACCAGAAAATAAAAGAGATCACCAGGTTTACAATTCCCGGAAGAAAAGCTTGAGTCTGAAATCAATAACAACAGTTGCTGCAAACGTAAAGAATACCAAAGGCAGAGAGGCCAAGGCGATAATGCACGAGGGAGAAAATGAAGTCTGTAACCAAGAAACACGGAGAACAGGAGACGACAACCCGCAGAAAATCAAGAAAGCGTATGCAAACCCGAATCAGATCTACGCCGTTCAACGGGAAAAACCGGAACCTCTACCCCAAGAAAATTTGGCGTACCCGTTATAACCTAGACACAGAAGTTGCTTGCTGAGAGCCAAAGAACACGCAGAAGAAGACGAAGAAGAAGAAGAAAGGGAGGAGAAGAAGGAGAAGAAAAAAGCAGAGACAGACAATTGAGAAGGATGAGCCATGGAGGGTCGGAGTTTGAGCAGGTGGTGGAGCTGGTGTTTCAAAACGTGCAGTATCTCCTCACAGTTGCATTAGCCCCTGGGGATACGCTCTGTGTGGAAGCAGAGCACAAGACTGATGGCTCTCGTTGGCGCGGCGATTTTACCTCCAGATGTGAGTCTTCTTCTTCCTCCTTGCACCACGAGCTAGTTAGCTTCAGTGTTGTTGTTACGATCACAAGTTTGTGCAAAGATTGGGACGATTTTGAAAAAGATTTTCCCAGCCACAATGAGCCTCCTGTCTATTATCTTCAAACGAGCGGTGGAGTCTGCAACATGCGATGTTCAGTTCCTCCACCGAATGTACACCGAACTCTTGGACTCCTTGCACAAGTAATACGCTCTCTAAGCCCCCCTTTTCTTTGCAGATATCGAAGAAATCACACGCAAGACAGGCAATTTCAAGACGTTTACTGTGTTTGTGAAGATGCTGCGGTCAGCTATCCTGCAGGAGTCAGATTCAGTGTTCGTCGACCTTCTTACGTACCAGGACTTGGAGATGCTGAAGAACAAGTTCGTTCCCAGTCGCACCAGAAAATCATTGTCCATTTCTTTCCCACCTTCATGCCGTGCAGTGCGCATGAGATGTGTTCATGCGATCTTAACATTGCATTTCATTTATCTTACGCGATATATTTTCAATAGCATCACAGATCTCACACTTCCACAATAACTAGTGTATACTACACATCCTTGCTGTACAAGCTTTGCTGCGTACAACTAGGGGAATTTACTCTTCGTATATTTCATGGAGCACATGATATAAAAAGGATATTTTTTAGTTTATTACGAAATAATAAATATTTCAAAAATTGATTAAAATTTAAGAATATCTTACATATATTCTACGTATATTCTCATAATCTAGTTTTAAGCATCCTGTTTATATTGAAATAAATTAGAATTTTTTAAAAATTTCAAAAACTCCTTGTATATTTTTGTACTTCATTCTTAAAAAATGGAAGTAACTTCCCCTCAGTGTACAAATGTGTTCTTTATAAGACCTAACATGCTTCAACTTACACAGAAAGAGTAGAGGCATAGGAGTCCATCCTTGTCAAAGAGCATCCAACAACAAGCGATACCTCATCTTGACATACACAGGCGAATTTGATCGGTATGAAAATTCTCCACATTGTACTAGAACACAGACCAATTGCTGATGAGCTCGCCTTTTATGAACTATCAGAGTTAGGCAGGGGTGCAACAAGCTACAGGTCTGAGAGGAGACCAAGGTATTGAGGATTGTTGCATGATTTTGTGCACACAGAGTACATTATCCATTGCCACTGCTTTATGAGGAGAATCCAGAACCAGAAGCCTTGAAGCGAACCATACGCCGCCTTCGGGATGAACTCGAGGAGGTTAAAAGTACACTGCAAAAGAAATTGGAGCAAACACACCCACCATTACTCAATGATGAGGATTCCATTCAAAGTATTGACAGTGAGAATGCTGAGTTGCCAAAGCTCAGAGAAGAAAATGCTCGCCTCAAAGCTCAAGTGCAGTCCTATTTCTGTTTGCAATTTTTTTGGACAATAACAAATCACTCAGAATGGCTGCAAAACATTCCTTTGGTAAATAAAATAAAATGGTTCCAGAGTTGTGGTCCATAGCACAAGAGGAATAGATCTTTTCTTTGAGAGGAAGCTTCTTCTGAGACATATCAGAATCACATCTGGACAAAATCCATGCCAATTGCTCAGAGCTTCTTCAAGATTTTCCTGACTTGAAAGTGATAATTGCTTGATGATGGCATTCCAGCTCACTTGCATGGAGGATTCTTACAGATTATGCGGCCACATCAGTCAATCTGATTGGAGGTAGCAATATGAAGAATGGCAAGCATATACCTGCTTGAACATATCTTCATAAAATTGTGTTGTGGATGTAATGTATGCATGACCTGACAAGGCATTTGACATTGCAATAGAGCAATGACAAAACTATTGCCATGAGCTAGGATTGCCTCTTCAATGTCTGTTCTGAGCTTGACACAAGACTCCAATGTATGAAGCTCTTTACAAGCATAATGGACAAGAACTGCAGACAATCTTACAGTAATTTGATTTGTTTTGGTTAGTTGTATTTCTTTGAGTTTCCTTCTGGACAAAGTGTGTTGCTGGTTTAGTTTGATGTTGAGAGTTATGTACATCTTTGATTTAAATACTGGACACATCCTTAAGCTTGCCATATAGATGTTTGTACTCTTTGTTACACATCTCGAAGACTCTTATTGTATGGAACACATGCTGTCAATGTTGGACAGGGAGGTTGCAGATGACCGGAAGACACTTGAGAAAGAGCTCGCTCTAACCCGAAAGAAGTGTGACCTTCTACTATCTAGAGTCGATGCCAAGGTTAGTTGCACTAATAACCTTGAGCATGAAAATGTCAACAAGCTTCACATGGACAGTAGCATGCTTGCTCAGTTTATCATGGCTGAACCAATTCTTATCAATTGAGGCAGAAAAATCCATGCAACAAGTAGTTCGAGGAAAATTCTGCAGCTTGGTCATAGCAATGTGAAGCTTGCTACAATGGACGAGTGAAGTGTAGCTTCACATTCTTAGTGCAATTTGCTCGTAGAGTATCCTCAATTTTTGGCATAATCAACGAAGGGTCATAACACTATTCTGGAATCAACTGGTGCATTTCTTGTGGCCTTTGTTTGTATGCAGAAGGATAGTAGGAAAGAGACACAAATGTTGCAAGCAAGATTGGATCAGCTTCAGGTTTTCCTACTCCTGCCAGTCTTCATGTCCAATTTGCTTGACAGTGTATTCATGTGTCTGTCAACACAGGTGGGAGGAGGTAATATGACAAGAAAATAATGCATGCCTCTGCAGGGTGTAGGGTTGGAAAGTGCAACGAGGACCATATTGATAATGTAGTAATCTCTACCAGCTCATGATACATATTAGTAGTGCTTATTGAGCACATGTACAGTACCTGACAAGAACATTTACATGCCAAGAATGTTCTGCTCATGATGCTGAAACCTCAACTCCTTGTGGTGATGCATATCTGCAGGTAAGTATCTCAACAAGTTGTTTGAGCCTCAATGTGGAGCTACTGATTGAATTTTGGGATGCAAGGTTAGTTGTGTTCTCATTAATCAACTGGACATCAACCTTTTCTCCAGACTCATTCAAATGTACAAATGTGTATGTGAGCTCAAAATGATTTCAGGCTTCAATTTTCACTGTCTGAAGTGCTTTGGCAAATGGAGACAAAAACACTTTTGAGATACCAATCTGTCTGTTCATCTTCTTTGGCTTAACTGCTTTGCATATGTGAGGGAGAGGATAGGAAGATTTGCAACTAGAGCGCACTCTACACCGCAAGGCTGTCGCACAATTGGCAAAGGATAATGCTGCCTTGAACCAAGAAGTATACAATCCTTTGCACTTGAATCCATGCTAGATACTGCATTTTACCAGTAGCATGTTTCAGAGATAGCAACTGTGAAAAGATGGAGTGAACTCTGATTTATAACTATTTCAATCATATTGTAGAACATTTCATGGCTCTTAAGAATTTTCTTGTGTTAGTTAGCTGTTATGTGAGAGAGGGCTCTTTGTTGTGCTGCATAATGTAGGTAAGGTCAGTTCGAGAAGCAGAGAGGAGGTTACGAGTGAAGATGCGTGAGTCAGAGAGTGAGCTTGACCTCTTGAAAAGGAGGTAAACTACGAAAACACTGATCTTCTCACAACATGACCTATCTCTAAACAACATATACTTGGAAGAATATTGCATCTGACGTGTACCCTCAAGTCAGGTGGCCTAGTCCAGAAAAATACGGCAAAGGTTGACCTCCCAGAAGCCTGGAGCAGCAATTTAATAGAGCCCACCTTCAAGAAGAGGCAATACATATGGCATAGAGAAAAGCCAGGCTCCAGTTAGCATCAAAATTTTACTCTAAGATTATAAATAAGAAGCCTAATTTGTATCTGACAGTTAAACATACATACAAGCTATCTGACAAAATGCAAGAAGATTGACACTTGCAGGATATATGTTCAGGCTAAGATTAACAAGACTGAGTTCTATATAGCTTCTAAAAGGGGGACCAATGTCTAATGCATCTTTGTGCTCTCAAGACATGGCCTTGCAAACTACAATATTTGCAGGATCAAAGTCCAGGGTGCCAGAGATCTTCCCCCTTCTCGTACAAGACCCAGGTACCAGCTTTGTGAACTTAATTTTTTGGTTATCAACCATGTAGTTCCAACAGGGTGAAAGTTTTTTCTGAAGAGAAATGCAAGTTGTGTGTTGTTCACACCAGTTTGGTTTGAAACAGAAGTTGACTCACATAGTAATAATTAACTTTTATCAAAGGGACACAAGAGTTCATGCCAACTTTCTTCCTGTATAGACAGGTTGTGAAGATTTTATGTTGGTTCACTATTTGCGCTTTATTGTGCACAGGAGCTCATCTCCATCATTGTTGACAAAACATACTGATGGTCACCTGAGAGGCAGTCGAAGGCCATCACCATTATCCAGTCGTGCAAACACACCTATAGGTGGATGTATTGCCCCAGTAATGTATATCTAGACCAAGCATGATGTATGTGTTTCTAGCACAGAGAAATTGTTGTAGATCTTACATTTGTGTTCTCACATTGTACCAATGTTGGACTTTATATGCCAAAATTACCTCAACATTACAGGCTAACTATTGTGCCCCTTTTTGCAGGTTCTCGACCAAGCTCTCGCCCATCATCATGCCCCTCTTTTGGTACTAGGGGCCGCCTGAATGCTGCCAACCTTAGAGCACATTGTCAGGAATACAAGGGATTTCAGGCAAGACAATCTCAGCCTTCATCAACACGATCAACTGATCCTTACTCAAGGTGATAGATAGTCTTTACCTTCCATGCTCACCTCTTCTATTTCTTTCCTATGTGCATCCAATTTGAATTGAAGGAAAACTTGGCAGGCAGGGACGGTGTACAGGATTCTTTTCACCAGTGTTTGGAGTGAAGTTATAAATGTTCTGCCAGAATTGTATTGACTGACTAAGGCTACTACTCCTAGCAATTACGTTGATGTAATTCAACAAATTAGAGAAACTGTATAACATAGATGGTGAAAGCTTCTAAGGCAAACCAATCAGAAATAACTAATGGATTGTCCCAATATATGATAGCTACCAATGTAGATGAGATCAAGGAATTAAGCATTTCACTTGTTGTATGGGAGAAACCACACACATAATAATCCAAGTTGACCTCACCCAACAATGCACTAAAATAAGAGGAAACAATCCATCAATAGGTCTATGTCATTCCAAATTGAAAAGAGTCCTGTTGAGAAAAACCTGATGGTGGTTCATTGAGGGGGTCTCATAAGGAAATGACATAACAGTTTTATCCAGACCAGTTCTTGTCAGCTGAAATGATACATCAAATCTTACCTACGAGTTGCATGGGTATAAACTTCAAATGGGCTATATCCACCCTGGCTTCAATGCCGTTTTGTGAAATCTTGATGGTTTGGTGCTTGCAGAAGTTATACAATAGTGAAATTTTTGGAAAATCTAATTTGTCTCATATCAGTAGACTCAACTAACAGATCTAGGCAGATACTTCAGTTGGCCTACAATGTATTCACCTAGCACAATTTCATTTGCAGTACAACGGAGAGCTGACTTGATCAAGCATTCCTTGCTGATGATAGGGAACTGTCAAGGAATTTAAGCTCCAATGGTATAAGGGCACATCCAACAGTATCTTCTCAAAGACAAGAGAGTATGCAGTTCTCAAACAGGAGTATTTCACCTCTTGAGGTACTACATCCAAGAAATTTCTTGACTCCTCTCAAGTTAACATAAAATCCTGTGTGTAGTGTGAATGGATTTCAAAACTGAGGTGGTGGAGAATATTTGAGATCAGAGTTCTTGCGGAGTCATGAGTGCACACTGGACCAGAAGAATCATGCAAAAAATGTCTATTTTTTCCTTCCAAAGCTCTTCTATGAATCAATTTGATCTGAGGTCCAGGACACCAAGCCCACAGTAATAAGAAGAGTTGAAACAGGTATGCTATTCAGAGTTGTGATATCTGTGCCACTCAAAACGCTCAGAAATATTGGCCATCCACTCAATGTCCAGTTGATCCCAGGTATTTATGGAATGTTGTTTAGAGACAAGTTTCTGGGTTTGTGTCCTCTGTAGGTATCCAAAGCAGGAAGAAATCAGGTGGATAGGATAAGGTCACATTCAGCAAGACAAGATTATTCCAGTCTTTCCCCCACCAGAAGCTGGTAATGTTGCTCATCTCTTCTAACTCAAACCTAGCCTTCTACTTTAGTGTTATTGCATCCAGGCACACATTAAGAATGAATTATAACCATGGAACCAGCATGTGCTTAGGATGTGGTAAAACCATGGAATCAGCAGGCAGGCACAACAATGGTTGTATCTACTGGTAGTTTTAGGTAACTACAGATTGGGAATTCACTGATGTCAGTTGACCTTTGGAGGAAACTATCTTAATTTTGACATCTTTGTTAAGTGTATCCAACCACGGGAGTTTCATGCAGGAGAAGCCAAACAAACCAACAACCACTTCGTGAAGTTGGTAGCAATGTGACAAGTGGTCTTGCCTTGACGCCTGGACTCACAAGTGATGATGATGCTGAGGTACAAGTGAAGATGTGTCATTATACACTATGATCGCTGTTGAGGAAATTTCTTTCATGACCTACATTTCTGGATGCACGTGCACCTAACTACCACTGCATTAAGTGGCAAATGTTGAATTGTATTTAGTGTGTGATTTGCATTCATGGTTTGGTCTTGACCATTTGATCCATGACTTTAACTGGATGAGGTAGGTTAATGAAGTCTATTTTGCCATTCAGGATTTGAAAGAAAGCTAACTGAATGACTACAGGTTTATCGTCATTATGGATCTAGAGCAAGTTCTCCAGGCAGGATCTTGCAAGATGTGAAGGCAAAACTTCAAAAGTAATCTGCACTTCTGATGTTCCCAATGCAATATTCATCTGAAATTCAGTTGATAACCAACTGTTGAAATTTTTTGAAGGTGGTTGTGAACCATGATACCTCAACATGAGAGGGAACACAAGGATTTGCAACCTTTAAACAAGTAAGAAAATTGCATATCTTACACAAATGAGTGAGAATTGTCCCCTCAGCAAATTTATCAATTTCATTACTTACATGAATAGGTATGCAAAGATGGAGGGAATTGAACTGAGTCACACTGAGTCCCCTGATACTCGGAGTGTGGACTACAATGGTCACTCTTCAGGTGTGCACTTACTTGAAATCTTGTGTTCTTTAGCCTGTTTGGAATGCCACGGGGCCCTCTGTCCAAAGCCACATTATTTGGAACTCCATAGTCCATGCCAACTCTCCTTCACAGTCCAGTAGTTAGAATTTGAGTCAACAAATGCAGAGCATCCCATAGACAAGTTTTTCAACATCCATACTTTACTAGTTCAGAATGTATCTTGCACACAGTTGGAACACTTCCCTGGGCCCTGTGTGGCATTTTCCTTATGGACCAACTTCAATACTTCTGCTTTATTACTCACCACATTGTATTCTAACACAGAAAACATTGGTTCTGCAGGGCAATATAATGTTGTTTCCCAAGCTGTACACAACATGGATGCAGAAAAGGAGGTAACAGACATTGATCTCAGGCTGCATGCTCTTCAAAATTTCCTCAAGTCTGCTAAAGCCAGTGCTGCTAAAAAATAACTCTGCCCATCACAAGTTGAAGAGGCTGGATGAAATCAGCCAAATATGTAATGCTCAGTCTGCCCATGCACCATGTGTGTAATAATCATTGCCTTTCTCAAGACATCTAAGAAAGTTTCAAGATGGAAGCTTCAAAGGACAGGAAGAGCAGTGCGGGGTCTTCTTCAAAAGCATCTACAGCCCAGGAGGTTACAATCTGAAGTCTTGGGAAAAAAATGAAGACACAGTTTCTTGCAAAAAACAATTCAATAATCATTTCCTGCTCCTGCTTCACAGCAAATCCCATGGACTAGAGATAGAGAGGTCTGCACATTTCTGCTATTGATATAGACAATACGAGAAGACGTGTATTGCACATTGTGAGACTTTGTAGTCAGCTACTTTACAACCATGATAGTACTAGGTGGGTATTAGAAAATCATTAAACTAAGTTCAAACTAATGTGGCAAACTACAAACCTAGTGACACACACAAAGCCCAATTCACCTAAAAGATGTAAAATACAAGTAACCATGGCATTCTTTTGACTAATCACACAACCAGTTACAATGGAAAAAAAATAACTGGATCACATCATATGCAACCCAAAATTCAAATGCAACCAAAATCAAGTGTCTCCTGCAAAGACAAAAGATCTACATAGAAAACAAAAGAAAATGACATTTTGACATGTATTAGAAAAATTAGGGCACTCTTAAGATTGACACTTGACACCATGCAAAATCTGAAATCATGCACCTAAAAACTCAATAAAGTTTTTCAAAACAGATCATTTTGAGCTGTCAAACCATGTATGAAAGATACACAATTACAACCAAGTTCTGGACAGCTTTGTTAGGGTGGTCTATCAGGGGTACTTTCCTGCCTTGTTTCTTGTAGTTTCTACCTACCCCCAGACCTTCCATACCTTCCAAATTCAACGTTCTAACTGGTGGATTTGGATGTAAGAAAACATTTGACAATGAATACAACAAAAACCTGCTGCAATTTGACAAGGTACCATATAGTTGGAAAACAGTACCTTTCACCTGTTTGGAAAACTCTGCTACTTTTCAGATAAAAATACTTCTGTCCAAGAATTGGTTAGATCTGGTAACCAGTGTCTGGTGGCTAGCTACTACCTGTGGCAGCATGCCCTATAGTGGTGAAGCCACATCTCCACAAGTACCAGATGTGCTGTTACAGGTAGTAGCCAAGCACTAGATACCTGTTACAAAATACATATTATAACTCAACAACTAAGGTAACCTGAAAGACATGCAATTGTACTTCATCATTCACTTTCTATGCAAAATCTTCTTCCTTTGCATACCAACCTGATTTTTTTTAGTTACCTTCTCCAAGACTAAGAATGTAAGGACCATCAGCAGGCCAGATTATCAGATATGATTAGCTTTGTCTGTCCGCATCATGGTCAACCTCATTTAAGGTCACATCACTTGGTCCTCCTACTGCCTTCCATCAGATCTATGCAAAAAGAGAGCTTGCCCAGGCCCCACCCTCTGAGTAAGTAATTCTGAAGCTATCAATACAAAGATGGAATAGATTGATGGCCATCAGCAAACCTAGGTTTTCAGATAAGGCACTTGGCCAGATCTGTCCGCATCATGGTCGACCTTCTAGAGGTCATATCACTTGGCCTTCTTCACCATCCTAATTTTCCCTCAAGACACTCCTTACCCATAACACTCAGGACCGTATCACAACCAAGCTAGATGGAGTTTTGAATTCTGGTCCAAAACGCTCAAGAACTCCTCCATATGACAACATGAAGCTCAAATGAAAAATCATCAAAGAGAATTTTAACCAACACATAAAATTGGAAGAAAAAGAAAATTCAGATTTAACTATCAGGAATTCTAGGTCAAGCACTACCTACTGTGAGAAACTATGACACCTTTAGACCAAGAATCTTAGGCACATGATCTCTACAGAAAGTACTGGACACCCTCTACAGAACCATAAATTTAGGAAAAAAGATGATCTCACCAATCCATTACAGAACTTGCTTGTAGAAATCAGGAAACATTTTGCAATCATCAATTTTTTTTTAAAAACCCAAACTTTGACAAGTATAACTCACTGAATGAAAACCATTTGAAACAAAACATATATAAAATCCATTTTAGGCAAGCTTCCTTTTCAAGCCTGCTGAATCTGTCAAGACTGCACAGCCAGCTCATTGGTCTAGCTGGAACTAGTCAACCTCCTGTAGAGCTGGGGCCACATCCTCATTTGTGAACTTTCCTTTACCTTTCTCAGCAGCACGGCCCTTACCTTTCCTATCTAGTAAAGCCTTGCGATCCTTGTCAAGCTTGAATTTGGTAATGACAACCTTTGACGGATCAATGCCAACATTGACAGTTGAACCTGCACAGCAACAAATAAAGAACAAAGCTCCATCAAGAAATCTCTGGGCTTCAAAATTCTGCACAAAAGATTTCATTGACAGGTATTACTACCAGTCCACATCTGACAATCTCAGGTTGAGAATTACTTTAGGAGGACAGTATAATAAGTGCTTCTCATAGTTGCAGAAACAGACTTCAGGGTCACCTTTCTCAGAAACTAACAAGCATGTATATCTCATGCAGACAAAGTGACTCTCAATTTTGAGTTCCCAGTCCATTTGCCACCAAAATCACAACATCTAGCATGAGGTAAACATAAGAGGCTTGACTACTGAGTACCATCAACCACTATTACTGATTTCCTTAAAACTAACAGCCCACCTTTCAAAGGCCCAGAAAAATAATAAATAGAAAAGTTACATTGTGCAGCTTGTCCCACCTCCCTAAAGATACTCCCCACCTAGAATGCACTGCCACTCGTGAATAGAGACCATGCTAACATCAATGAGCATGTTGCCTAAACTCTAGAACTTCACTTCAAGAAGAAGAAAGAATTCTTAGCTACAAAACAAACCTAGACCGCCTGTGTTTACAGCAGCGGTTTGAGAAGGTTGATGACACAAGAAGAACAAAGAATGCTCTAGTTACTAACAAACCAAACACTAGCATTGTTTACAACATGGTCTAAGACGGTGGATGACGCATTTTAGGAGAATACAAGGACCCATTGTTTCATGGTTTCTCAAAGCAAGAAGATTTGGTATGCAGAAGGCAAACTCAAAAAGATCAGTGAAAATACCATTAACTTTCTCGCGGGTGATACGCTCAACATGGATGACCCACTTTCGGCGGTAGACCTGGACGACCTTTCCTTCTCGGCCTTTATATGTGCCTCGAACAACTTGGACTTCATCGTCCTTTCTCACCGGCACAGATCGCACCTGGCACATGAACCCCTCTTTCTTTCTCGTCAGAACCGCAGTGCTAATAGGTTGTGTCCATATCGATCTAGAAATGATTAAGAACGCGAAAATTCTCTATACAGAAGACGCTGCATGCAGACAGGCGAACAACTTACATTGTACTTGTTCTTGAGATCTGACGAAAGAGCAGCGCTCATAAGAATGCGGCGGACGCTTGAAGGTGCACTGAAGTGCGCTTTCCGCGACTTGCGCCTTGAGCTACTCACACCTACAACCAATCCAGGCTTCCTCGTAAGACTCCAAATGCGCTAGAAAAAATCAGCTTAAAATACTGAAGTCTTCCAACAAAGGAATAGCGCCCATGCTCTCTTTCTATGAACAAACAACAGACAACAACACACTCAGTCCCAACCCCATGAGTAAGGAGCAAAACAGTACCAAAAACCAAAGCAATTACCAAGAAAAAAGCTTAAAAAGAGCAATGGAAAATCTTATTACGAGAAGAAAACTTCATGGCTGCTACTACCGCTTCTGCAAATATGAAGAAGAGACGACTACGCTCTTCGACCTCAAGGAGCAGCGTAGATCGAAATGGAGCTCGCTTACAGTTTCTCCCCCACCATCTCCTTTGCCTCCGTCAGCCACCGCCAAACCCTAATTCAGGCAAACCCTAATTTCCAACTGATGAAGAGACATGACCGTCATTCTCTAAAACAATTTAATCCGCATTCATCCCACAATCATCCATCAGTTATAATACATTTTCTTCAATTTACGCCTTTAAAAACTTTTGATTCTAGCATGTGTAGCTTAAGTCAGAACGCTTTTTATTCCTTCTTTGTCAAAGATACCTTATTACCATAGCACCTTTACCATTCTGGCAATAATTCAATTAGGCTTTCAGTAAATGTCTTTTTATTCAAAATTAGCTGCCCACAATCCCAGAAGTTTTAGCAATTATCTTGCTACCTAGTGTACATGATCAATTTGTTTATTCCAGGTTCACATGGCCCAGGTCTTTGAAAGTTTCAAAAATTTCAGGAAATTTTTATTGTTACTAGGCTACCAGAGTGAAAAAATGAAAAACAAATAAATAAATATTCAACAAGAAGATGTGGGAATGGTAAAAGGTACTACAGAACCTTGGCAGCTTCGACACTAATTATATTATTTTCAGAAATGTTGAAATTGTCAAAATAAATTAATTATTGGACACACATGTGTTGAAGCTGCCAAGGTACTAGGGTAGTGTGTAACTTATAGCGTTTTCTCAGGTACATAGTACATACTATAGACTACTGTATGGGTGGTTTCTATAAGATTTTAGAGTGTTTGTTGACTCTGCTAAGAGGAAGAGACCAGTGCTTGGTTGTTCTCAGGTTTTTTTAGACCTGTCGGGTCCAGGTTTTAGAAGAGTTTTTACAACTTGGCTCAGTTCTTTAATTCATTTTCAAATTATTTTTTAAGAGACCTGGGCAGGGTTTCAAAAACATGGGAAAAATGTTCTCACCCAGGTTTCAAAATGTGGAGTCTCACACATTTCAAACTTGTTCATATTCAAAAGCAATTTTCGCATATCAATTTTCAAAAGTTATTTTATTTCAGATTTGTAATTTTATTTTTTAATTTAAAAATGTACAAAAATATGAAAAATTTAATGTACATGCAAAATTCAACCACAAGATGGCAAACTTACGCATGATTTACTAAACTTTTTATCCTTTTAATACCAAATTACATATGATACATTTTCAGACCTAATATCCAAGGATCTCATAATCATATCAACAAAAACTAGAAAGTTGATAGTTTTTGTCTTGGGATAACAATGGTAAAAAAATTTGGTTATTGTGACCTTGCACCCACCAATTGGTGGATGAAGCCATTCAAGTTGTTTTTGGATGAACTCAAACTATTTTTTTCTTTTTTTTCCTTTTCCTTTTTCACCTTACCCCCTATAAAATCGCATGATTTGACAACTTAATTACCAACAAGGAAAGAGTTGTCAATTTTTTTTTAATTAAAAAAATGAAAATACATGAAAATACGACTTTTTTTTTGTTTACCTACTATCATGTTGCAACTACCATCCTACAGCAACTACTGCCATGCAACAACTACTATATTGCACATATTATCATTTGCAAACTTGAAAGAAAACCCACAACTACCTACAAACCTTCAATAGTTGTTACTTATTGTTTACAACACCTACTGACCCTTTATAGCCACTACCTATCGTCTACAACACCTACAAACCCTTTGTAACTGATGTCTTCGTTTGAAACAACTCCTTACCCTTTACAAACCTTAAATATAATTGCTACCTCCTTGTTGTTTCTTTTTAGGAACAAGAACCATCTTGTGGCAAAAGGTATTCCCTATCCCAAAAATTAAAATAGAAAGTGGATGGCACATAATTCCTATAGAAGAAATGAAAAACTAATACATAAGAATAACAAAATTATATATAAACTTGGTATGAGTTATTTTCCTTTCATGTATCACACTCTAAGTAGAACACACACTAAAAAGAAATGTTAGAATCCACACAAGTTTCAACCATTTTCCATTACATAAAGACAAATACAACTTTATCCCATGTTTTTTTCTTCTTTCTCATACATGAATGTCACACACAAACATTCTCTTAATGTTAATGACTCATGAAAACTAATCAATTTAATCATCTAATCTTCTAATGAAATTGTTCACCCCTCCCAAGAAATAACTAAGGAACCTAAGAAGGATGTTCATCACACAAAAATTGAATCCTTATCCTCCTAGATTTCCTTATCTTCATAAATCTCTTTATCTTAATCTATTTCACACATTTTAGTTAAGGGAAATCCATCCATCCTTTATTTACTTAAATTAATAAACTTAGATGCCTTCACCCCCCAGTAAATAAAATATGGTAAGTAGGATATTTACCATTAATAATTAAATAATTATTAGGATGCCTTTCAAAGTGAACTAGATGAAGATTTTTTTTCATAACTAATATTATTTTTATTAGAATTTATCCTAGAATTAACTTTTGATTATTTTGTCCCATGTTCAAGTAATTCACTATAACCATACTATCGACATAAAACACTTTCATTCTAGAATTCTCTTGAAATTATTTTGCCATCTAACGATATTACCATCTCCCAACATCCATGGTGTTTAACCAACATAGGATAATTTTCTACCCTTAACACCCCCTAATTTGAAGAAAAATTAAACACCTAGTTACCCAATAACATCCTTGCCTACCCCAACAACAAAGTTGTTTCTTCTTTTTCTTGGACCTCTTTTTCTATTTTCTTTTCTTCTTTTAATAATAGCACATTTTTTCCCTCTTTCTTCTTCTTCCTCTTCTTCTAGTAGTAGCACCTTCAAGTGCCCCCACTTTTTTCTTTCCAACAATGTGGGGAACATTACTTTCCAATGCCCTTCTTCCAAACACCTTATTATTATTTTTCCAACAATAGTTTCTTCACGCACTCCAAGTAATTTTATTTTTTTCACTATGTTTGTGTCTATGAAAAAGGGAAGATGGGTGCATGTGTGGCAACATGAAAAGAAAAAAAGGACAAAAAGAGGGAGAATGAGCATGTGTGTGTGTGCCCACAAGGATAGGTAGGGTAAAATGAAGTAGAAAGGGAAGAAGGTGTGTGTGTGGTAGTAGGATAGAAGGGTAGGAAAAAGGAAAGAGAAAGATTATGTGAATGTGTGGTAGGACAAACAAGGGGGAAAAGGGAATGTGTGTATGTGTGGGAAGATATGTAGTGCAAAAAGAGGGAAGAAGGGAGTGTATGGCAAGAAGATATAAAAGAAAAAGAAAAGGAAAGTGTGTGTGTGTGCGTGGCAATAGGAGTAGGCATGACAGAAAGAAGGAAAGAAAGAGAGGAGTTGTAGGACAAGCACACCAAAAAATCAAAGAAAAGAAGAAGGGAAAAAAAAAGGAAAAGAGGGGGAAAGACAACATGATAAGCAATACATACAAAAGGAAAGAAAGAAAAAGGTAGCAAAAAGGAAAGGGTTGGGGCAATAGGACAAGCAAGGCAAAAAAAGAGATTGAAAAGGATTAAGTTCTTGTTAGCACCTTCTTTCAATGCAAATTTTCATATGTTAAAAGGACTAAGGTCACATGGAATGTTACCTTGTGGGAGTAAGAATTTAGCAAATGATCCACTTGAGTCAAAGAAATGCAAATTATCTATGATTTTCACGCATCAAAAATGATTCATGAGTGGTATGTGTTTTCAAATCCTTCCATTAATTCAAGTCCAATTGAAAATTCCAAGTTTGGAAATAATTTTTTAATTGTGATTTAGGTTGTTTGGAACCACAAAAGATTGATTGTGGTGAATGTAGTTCATTTCATCATAGAATACTACCAAATGTACACACACCATCACACAACAAGGGTGGCGAAGGTGGTAGAGGCTTACCACCAAGTTCATGGCTTTAATGATGATGGTCTTTGAATTAAACAAGTGTGATTTTTTTTGGCATTTTTTTAACGCTCTTTGAACATTTTTGGTTACATTGATTTGGATTAATCCATTATCCATGAAACTTTTTGGCATGTGTCAATATAAACTTTCACAAGCCGTATTGAAAATCATTTTTTGTAACCATGTTTTGTGATGAAATACCTTATTCTACTAATTTTTCAATACAAATGCAAAAGAATGATTCCACAATTCTTCCATAAACACAAAAAATCATCAATACAAAATATGTAATAACCATATTTTTGGTGTTTACACTACTACAAAACATGGGATTTCCACTAGTTTATTTGACACAATATAATTAGTTTTATGATCAATATATACAATGGAGAAAAATGTTTTAAAATAAGAACATACTAGTTGTTTAAACCAAAAACTTGACTAAATTTATTATGACTGAATGGCTATTAGTGTATGTTTTGACCAACATGTTTGATGATGTATGTGTGTCCATTCTGACAAGGATGACTAAGTTGTTGGCTAACACGGCTACCAACTTAGCATGTCTATTATGACAAAATTGACTAACCTATTGCCTTATAATAGGGTGCCACATGGCAATCCTTTTTTACTAACTTGACTAACAAGTGGTCCAACAATTCATTACCATGTGGATGTTTGTTATGATTGATTTGACTAACAAGTGGTGCAACAATTCATTACCATATGGATGTTTGTTCTAATTGATTTGCCTTACATTTGTGATCCAACAATTGGTTGCCATGTGGATGTTTATTTTGACTAATTTGACTAATAGTTGATCCAATAATTGAGTGCCATGTGGATGTTTGTTTGATTGAATTTACTAGCAGTTGATCCAATAATTGGTTACCACATGGCAATTTTTTTAAACAGATGATTAACATGCTAAATATTTTATGAGCTTGATTTGTTTAATTATTTTTTAATATAAATATTAAAACTAATTTTCAACCTAAAATAGACATGGGTATGTACCATATAAATGTTCTTATGTTAAACATCTATATATATTAATCTACATGGACAATAAAACAACATCCACAAACATGACATGATTCATTAAAAACACAAATGATGAACTAAAAAAAAAAATGAATACATTACTCACACATAATTTTACAACTTGAAAGCCAAAATCTTCATATTTGTTTCAAATTGAAGTTTATACATAGTAAAGATCAATAATTATTATAAAATCAATTGAAACATCATTAGCTATCAACCAATTAATTGTATGCAATGGTTTTTTCCAAGGTCACTATACAAAATATCCAATTCCATCATATACCCTATAGAATGGAAAATCATTATTTGGTTTAGGAACTAGTAAATGAACACCCTTTAATGTCACTTTGTGTAATGCCAATAGATAGATACTCATCTATCATGGAATTACCAAAATGTTTAGCCATACCACCACCAAATTTTACAAAGGATTTGAGAGTAATTTGGGTGCTACCAAAAGGACTCATGAAGATGAATTCTTGGATTTTTTAATACTAGGAAACAAACTCAAATTAAATAAATGAAGATCAAGTTCATACTTCCAACTTGATCAACCATTTAAAAAACAAATGAATAATATGAATCAAACCAATTAGACCTATCAATATTTCAAGCAACAAAACATTTTTACTTTGAACCTTTGAATGTATGAAACCTCTATAACTGGGTGAATGAAAATTGGTAGCACATTTGGACAACATTTTCAAATCAATGTTCAATTCAATAATTCAAAGCAAAAAGTTATGACCTTCTTACACTTGGGCGGGCTTTTGCAACTTGTTTAGTAATAGTTGCCTCAAATGCCATTGGCAAAACATTTTGAACTTACACCAAAATTTCATTTTTTGCCTTTGGCTTTGCTCAAAATTGAATTGCCCACAACCTTGGAATTACCTTGCATAGCCCTATTCATCTACAAATACCCAAACAATGGCATAAATGTACTACTTTATAATTTTTTACACCCATAGAACATCGTTGACATATTCAAGAAAATTCAAAAACTTTAAACACATTACATGGAAGTATGGGTTTTTAGTAAGGGTTTAGAATTAACCTAAGCAATTAATAGACCAAGAAAAATCTCTTATCAAATGTTAATGGGGGTTTTGACTTGTGAGTTGATGTTGTCCATGTGGATTCATTCCAACATATTGTAAGGTACCCAATCACTCAAACAACCCCTCCAAGTAAGGCCACAAACTTTCTAGTAAGTAGTTGTCCATTACTTGACTATAAAATGGGTGGGGCAAAATGTATGAAAAAAATAATTCCCAATGCATTTGTATGGGCAATTTTTTATCAACAAAATATTGAATTGATTTAGTTGCCTAAATGATGGACTAATTTCTTTGCACACCTTTGACATTTTTTCAAAACCAATTATCTATGTGGATTTTTAGGATGTGGAATGTTTGTTTCCAAGCATTTCTTTGCACCCCACACAAAGACAAGGTGGACACCACTATCATCCCCTAATAGAAATTGTACCATGGGCTGCAAATTTTTTTGGATGGTTGTGGACCAAATGGCAATATCAAACCTTGAGCTACATAACTCCAAGAAATTAAAATAGTTGGGTGAAAAACTCACAAATGTATTTCCACATTTCATTGCAAGAACTATGGGTTTCTATTTGTTTTGAATAGATTTCAAATGCAATGCTTCACATAGTAAGCCATTCATATTTTAAACCAACAAATTGCGGACCTTATTATCAAGTTGCCTACTTGGATAGAAAATAAAGCAAGCATTTGCAAGTGAATTAGGGTTCACCTCTTTTGGGGCCACATGAGTATTCTTGCTATATTGCCAATCACCACTTTATTCCTGCGGAAACTTGAATGTGTTTGCTTATCTAAGCTCACCACATTAGGGTCAATTTCTTCAAACCTATGTTCCACCATGGGTAAGTTCACCACACTTTTCTCTTTGTTGTGAAGTTTGACACATGTATTTTCAACTACAACATATTATAAAGACCCATGCTCTTCTTGCTCCTTTGACCTCTATTCATGAACCACATGTAATCACAAACCCCAAGAAGTTCAATTGCCAATTCCCTATGTCAGTTAATGAATTCCACACCTAAATAATTTCAAAATGTATGGATTTCTTGTTATGTGAATTTCAGGTTAGTTCCCTCTTACCATTTTAGTGTCACCATGAATAGATTTGGCAACAATTGTTCCTTTGGGGCATTCCATTCGAGATTGATTACCATGACCACTTGAATTTGCTTATGAGATACATTTCTTACATCATAGGTGTCATCATTTCCTTTTGATTTTTCTTTAACTCCTCAATGGCCTTGACTATGTCTTCATGGTTGCTTTCCATGGTCTTTAGCGAACTTCCAACTTTGATGTTAGATCTTCCTTTAAAGTCCAAAAAAAAATGCTTCAAGTCATGTAAGTTTAAAGAATGGATGTTTCAAACTATTATGCATGGTTATTTAACATATTTCAAATGTGAATAGTTAAAAACAATTGCTATCATTTTGGAGAATTTAATTGTTACAAGAGTGAAAAAATGAATGTAAGTTATTAAATTAA
>Ga0116229_10001883_pt1 | contig 33526 bp, 22 predicted proteins | sample S1TSphgellanicum_3_FD_87313 | JGI IMG/M metagenome (GOLD analysis project Ga0116229, IMG submission 87313) | Host-associated microbial communities from peat moss isolated from Minnesota, USA - S1T2_Fc - Sphagnum magellanicum MG | ecosystem: Host-associated > Plants > Peat moss > Unclassified...
TAGATTTTTAGATCTTTAACTCTAAACACATTTACTTTCTTCTCATTTCGAGAATTACCAATTACAAATGCATACATAGAACATTTGATTCATTAAATGGCAAAACAATTGGATGTGTTTTAACTACCACAAAAGTGAGTATTTACAATTGATGCTTTGATGTGACTTTGTTTCAATAGTCATTATGGATTTGTATAACATTCAATGTCAATCTTCATTTTTTATTTTTTATTAAATAATATTTTATTTTAACATCACATAATTTGAATAAATTTTTATTATGACATCTTTTGAACCATAATGTAATGGAAATGATTGGATTTTGGTTCTTCGATCATTTGCTGACATTTTTTTTTTTCAATTGTCATACAAGTTTCGTAGTTTTGCGGCCAACCCTATCATTCGATGATTCACTAACTATTTTAACATTTTGTTTTTGAGTTTAGGTGGCACCTAGGTTTGCTATCCTAGAGTTGCATACAATCATCTTTGGGGCTTCATGAACTCTGTTGAAAGCAAGTTGCCAAGCGTTACCAAATCTTTTATTGACAAATCGCTTAAGAAAGCTTGTAAAAAAATGTTCTAAAACTGGCTTCTTCAAACTTGTGTGTTCTTTGAAGAAATCCATGGCATGTGTAAACATCACCAAATTGTAATCTTCCATATTTTCCTTTAAAATGTGTATAATCTGTTTGAGCAATGCAAGACTTTCTTTGTTTATTTTTGCGTTAGCCCATTGACATGCCACCCATTCATATGTTTTGTCAATTACCCCTTTCCATTCTATTCCCCATGTTTTGATTTCAAGCAAATGCTAGAGGGGGTCTAGTTTGGTATCATCTCTTGGATATTCCAAAGGTTTTTTCGTCATTTCACAAATTCTATTTAGTATGCTTGAGATTAATGTGTATTCAATCATTGATTTTAAAGTGTTTAGTGTGACATTTGGTGTCGATTCTTCTTTCCATTATAGAATAAAGGTTTCACGTTTGTAAACATGTTTTAGAGGTAGAAAGGATGTAGCTAAACAATAAGCTTGTGGGAGTAGATGCAAATTCAAGTATAGATCAGGGAAATTAGTAATAGACGGCGGAAAATGCAATTTGATTGTACATGTAGCAAGAATGGTGCTAGATGCAAGAGGTTGAGATTATGAATGAAAATAACAAATAGCTTGAAATGTTATAAACAATGTAAAATGATAGTGGCTACCTGGTATTGTTTCAATTCCTAATGGGCACATGCCTCTTCGTGGCAAATGGATAGTGTATGGATTGGCACATACCTATTGGTGGGTCAACATGTTTATATGCCATTAAATTGGATTTAGTTTAAAATTCTAAATGGTTTCGATGTTACAAAAATTCACATTAAGGTCAAAGCAAGATAAAGTATATAGAAAAAGTAGATGTCTCCACTTTAACCTTGCATTGCTGATATAACTACCATAAAGTAGCATCAAATTAGGTGAAAGTATGTGTCAAGTAGCATTAGTTTGTTCTATTAAGTTTATAAGAATTTAATTCTAAAAAAATTAAAAGCAAATGAATTTTAAAATAAATAAAAAGTACATTTGAAACCGACTAAAAATATGTGTTCAAACCTACTTTTTGGTTAGAAAAATTAATGAAATTGATAAGCTAGGAAATGAAGATCAACATATGTTTTAGCAAATCGTAAAAAAAAATCTATTTCCTTTTTGTAAGAACCTATTTTCACCTACTTGAAATTAAAAGCCCATAATGAAAAGTAAACGTCAAAAGCTACTAGTAATTTCAAAAACCTACTTAAAACCTACTTTTACAATTTGAAATATGAAAATTAATGCACATTAGTGTAACCATATATTATATATAATCATTGAAATGAAAACGTTCAATGTTCCATGATTCTATAATGGGATTTGTTGTTATTTTAAATCTACTTGTTCTAGTTTTGACAAGATAATCAAGTTGCTCACTTTATCTTGCTTACACCCATTAAGAAAATATGTAGTATAACTTGAAGTATTTCCTAGCATTTCATGTGTTGTATTTTTCAAGATAAAATCAACATGAAATTATTCCACCCTTTATGAGTAGGTAGTGGGTCATCCATGATTTTTCATAGGTTTGGCATCCATCTTTTATAAAAGTTCATCCATTTTATTTATCATTCATTTTTTCATCCAAGAATTTTTTTCATCCATGGCCATGTGGCAAAATATTGTTCCATATCACCGAATATTCCATCCCATGTGTTAAAAAAATTCCATTGACATCAGTAGGATATTCCTAAAAAGATTCATTTGGGTTCACTTGTTCGAGCTCACATATTCATTGGTCATGTTCACATTTTCACAAGATAGCATTCTTGTTATCCTATTAAACAAATTGTTGATCCCTACAAGACAATTGATTGGAAGAATCAGTTTTTATATATTTCCATTGTTATATTCATAGAAATTGTCATATCTTTCCAACTTTTCTTGATTCCCATAAATTTTCAATTTGTTCAAGTTTTCAACATTACAAGCTTCTAGGGTTTTTCTACAACATAAAATGTTGCCAATTTTTTTTTACTTTTCCTTTTTGGTTCCAAATACATTCAAAGGAGCCAAAAAGGGCATCAAATGTTAGAAACTACCATATAAAGTTTTACTTTTATTTTTTTCCATTTGAAAGCATGGTAATCATGGCAAGCTATTCCTTTATAACACATATGAATGTCAAGAAACTCAAATTAAGAATCTATTTGATTTAATTTTAGGTCTTCGTTTAATTAAGGACTTTTGAAAGTGAAATGTTTTTTCATTGAAAAAGGAAAAAAAATTACGAAGGAATTTCAAAGGATTCATATAATAAAATTAAGTTGATGGTTAGAATAAAATGTGATAATCTATTAGACACACTAAAAAGACATTCATAATTTTTTTAATGTGAAATTATGAAACCTTGAAATTTCAACTGATGTTAGAATTTCAAATTTTCAAGAGTGCTTTACCACATTTATATGGGGTATAATGTACATAATGTATTGAAAAAAGTTGTAATTGTAACACATGAAATTGAACCTTAAAATAATGAACATTTTTTGTTATGATTTGAAATTGTCATCATTTTTCAAGATGAAACATAAAATCTACAAGGAATGTGCAAACTTTTACAAAATTTCATTTTTAGAAAAAAAAATAAAAATGTAATTTATTGGGGCAACTCTAACCATTTTTCATAACAAGTTGCAAAAATTTCATTTGTATGAAAAAATTATTTGGGGGGAAAATGGCATGTAGTCCTAATATAAAGTAATGCCAATAGCTCTTTTGAATGCATTTTGACAAAGCTTTTGTAATACAATAGTTCAAACTTTCAAAGTGTTCAAACTTCAAAATTTTCATGAGTTGATATTTTGTATGGTCTAGCTAAATTTCAAAGATTCTTCATTGTGTAGTATGTTTAATTGGTTAAATCAACCACATATTGTGCAAGAAGTTACAATGTTGAAATTTTGATCAACTCAAGATTTGGCTATGAAGGTTTATGTTCAAGCAGATTATAAATCCCTAGAAGAAAATTGATTGGAAAACCAAATTTCTATATATTTCCATTGTTATGTTCATAGAAATTGTCATACTATTCTAGTTTTTCTTCATTCCCATAAATTTCCCCTTTATTCAAGTTTCTTACATTATAAGCTTTCAAGGTTATTTTGCAACATGGGAAGCTACCAACTTTTTTGCAATTTTCCTTTTTGTTGTATAATTCAAGCTTTCAAGGGATTCAAACTTTAGAGCTATTATATGGGTCAGTATTTTGTGCGATTCGGTTCAATTTCAAAGATTCTTCATTGTGTAACATGTTCTATTGGTTGTAGTAGCCACATATCATAAGAAGTTGTAATGTTGAGGTTTGACTCATTCAAGACTTGGTTATGGGGGTCTATGTTTTTATTAAGCAAATTATGGAGCCCTAAAGACAATTGATGGGAAGATTAAATTTCATTAACTTTCCATTGTTATGTTCATGTAAGTGATCATACCTTTCCAGCTTTTTTTTATACCATAAATTTTCCCTTTGTTCAAGTTTTCTACATTTCAACCTTTTAGGGATCCTTAGAAGAGTGTGTTGAGTGGAAGTCATGAGTTGGTATTCAATTCCATTATTACATAGAAAGCTAACAAAGCTTTTAAGCTTATGCATTTTGTTATTTCAGTCAGATCTTGGTTTTAGGGGATGGTGGTATTAATTTGTAGATTTTAGGTTTGACCATGAGTACTTTATAATGGTTTCCATAAGTTTATGGTGCACTCATTTTGAAAAATATGCATGGTCATGTGAAACCCCTTCATATATGAGGTTTGTGATTATTCAGTTTATTATTTTGTATAGATGGGTGGAGATACACATTTATGAGCCAAAAACCATGTCAAATAGTCATGAAATTATGAACTTTTTTACATATGTTTTTCTTGACATTTTAAAATTATGTTAATCATTTCAAATTGTGCTAAATGACTAATATGAATGTTGAGGAATTCAAATTTAAAAAGTCATTAAATTTAATTTTGGATTTTGGTTTTAGTAAAGGACATTTGAACTTGAACAAGTGTTACACTAGATGTGGTTAATTTTATTAAGGATTAGGTAAAGGACTATTTTAATAAAATAATAAAAATCTAGATGATAGTAACCTAGTACCCACATTCAAAAAACATTCACAATTTAAAAGATATGGAATTTGAAAATTTTGGAAATTCAAAGTACTTTTCAATTTTTTGAATTTTCTAGAATCCTTTACCACATGTAAATGGGGTGTAAAGTGTATAACATACAAAACAAAGTTGTAGTTTGTGATATAAAAAAACAAAAACCTAAAGTAGTTAATATATTTTGGTATGATTAGGGTTTAAGTTGATTTTCAAGATGAAATGTAAAATTTGGCAAAATCTACACATTTTTAAAATGCGTATTTATTTAGCAATGATTAACAAAAAACATGTGATCTATTGGGGCAACTATATGCATTTTTATTAACAGGTTGTAAAAGATTTTATTCAAAAATTCTTTCATGTGAAAAAGTGAAAAAAGACCAAAAAAAACTCATAATCTTTTTATAAAGTAATCCCATTGGTTTTTTTATGTGTGTTCACACCCAAATATGGGTTTAAGTTACCTATATATGGATTATATTCATAGATGCCTGATTCTTGGGGATTTTATAATAGCTTTTGATACATTTGGTGACATCATGTTTATGAAATTAAAGGAATGAGTCATGTTGTTAATGAAAAATCATCAAATGTTGAGGCCTATAAGGGTGGTGTGGTGAGTATTTACAAAAGTTTAGGTTTTAGTCTAGATTTGAAAGTGTGTTGTAGTGAATATAAGTGAACAACATTGGAATGATGGGGACTTATAGGTATGTTGGTTGAATATTAATGGGCATTTATGAATTGATGAAGATTTGTAAGGGTTTTATGTGAATATTAATGAACACTTTTGGACTAGTAAAAACCTACAAGTGGGTGTGATCACAATCAAATGAGCCAACAATGACAAAAGATTCAAGGATTGTAGTCCTTTTTTTGGTCATTTTCACTTTATCATAGAAGGGATTTTTTGGATGAAACCTTTTGCAATGTGTTATTAAAAATACATATAATTTCCTCAATACATTACATTTTTTGTATTAACTTTTTATTGATAACTAAGAATTTTCTAAAATTGTACAAATTCTACCAAATTCTGCATTTTGTTTTGAAAAATTATCCTAATTTCAAATTATATGAAAATATGTTAATTATTTTATGATTTTTTTCTTGTATCATAAAATACAACTTTGCATTAAATGTCATGTACATTACACCCTATTTACATGTGGTAAAGGACTTTTGAAATTTTAAAATTTTGTTCAATAGATTTTTAATTTTCAAAATTTCAAATTCCACAAATTCCAAATTGTGAGTGTTTTTTGAGTGTGAGTAATCAATTAACATCATCTCAATTTTCTTCTCATCAAAATTCCATTATTAAGAGAGTCTTTAGCTCAATAATTTACAAAATTAACTACTTTTGATGCAACCATTGTTCAAGTTCAAAGGTCTTTTATTAACACCAAAACCGAAAATAATTTTTTTTCAATTTTTGTTTTGAAATCCTCAACACTCATATTAGTCATTTAGCACATGATTACCATGGCATTAAAGTGGCACCACAAAAACATATCTAACAAAACTAAAGGTTTTGAAAGAATTTTGGTGGTCATCCAACATGGTTTTTGGCTCGTTTGATTGTGATTGCAACCAAGTGTTTTCTGTAAGTATTTGTGAACATTTATGGACTAATGAGGACTTGCAAGTGTGTTTTATGAGACTATGTAAACACTTTTGGATTAGTGAAGATTTAAAAGTGCCTTATAGTGAATATTGGTATGTGGAATCATGATCATTGTGAATATGTTATAGTGAGTAATAGTGATATAAATGGAAAGCGATATTGATTATCGATGATTATTGATGATTGTTTACACATGCAAATGATTAAAGCTCAGTAGTCAAAAGAATGGACTAGTGTGGACATTTGGGAATTCTTTGATTACATGTGGGTTGCATCGTCATTACTTGCACACCAATGGTGGTATGAATCTAAAGTTTTGAAAATGAATGTGATTTTAATGCTTCACATGAATTTTTTTGGAAAATAATTCTTTATAATTTGTTGATGGTTTTAACTTTCTAACTTGATGCACATGGTGGTTGTAGATGGAGATTCATATACACATCAATCAATGATCATTAATAAGGGAGCATATGATTTATTACGTTTTTATTGGGTCAAAAGAATGAAAAACCACAATGTCTATCGCTACATATACCATGTAGAAATGGAAGGGTTAAAAGTGGGATTCAATCACATGAGGCAAAAATATGGACTACACTTAAAATTTCATTATGAATATGAAGTAGTTTGTGAAATTATCATTGATTCCTTTACTAGTTGTGTGGGTTCACATGCCAATCTTGCCATAACTACATTTTGGGAGGCCATTGTTTGTCCTAAGGACACCCGTTATAAATGGCATGCCTGAGATTGTATGTTTGGGACATGTAAGGATTGTGATGTGGACAATTTGGCACTTTATCCAAATGAGGAAGAAGGTACCTTGTTCGCTATAGTTTGTTGGAAATGTTTTTGCATGGAGAAGGTTGTCATTAAGAAAGGTAAGGAAAAAATAAAAATAAAACTCATGCATATATTGGAAACTAATTCCATGGAGTTTATTACATTTTGAAGCCTAATTACTTGTAATATTTTGTACATCACAATTTTATTACAAGGTGGCATGATCAATAATTCAAAAATTGCTTTCAAAACTATTTGGATCCATGATGACAATATGGGTTTGAAAATTGACTTTGTTAAAAACTATAGTTAATTTGAGATCCAAAACTTTAAATTCTCGAAAGCCCCCCCCCCCCTTAATTATTTTCAAAGCTTGTTGAATTATTTTGACCGATTCCCTCATTTCTCTAATTCGTACCAAATAACGAGCTAATGAATCACCTCCTATTTGTAGTCTATGCATTGGCATAACTATCAATGCACAATACTTGTGCATATCACTTGGATGCGGAATCCAAACCCTAACCCAAATGATTAAAATTCAAACATTGTTACAAGCTACCGCTTTTACATCTCTAATGATAAAACCCCTTGACATCTATTTTATACAACATTGTTAACACTTACAAATTGGGAGGACACAATGAAGGGTGAGTTCAGGCCCAAACAACATTAGATATGGTTTAGTGGAACTATGCGTTTCAAATTTTAGTTCAAGAACAAGACACCTTTTTATTTTGTGAGTCATTACCTTCACCTCATGGGTGGATGTAGTTGTATGTGTAGTTTGTTTTGCTCAAGCCATGCAAAAGGTTTTCATGATGGGGTTGGTGCAATCTTGAAGAGGTTCAGTAAAAGTGAGTTCAACGGGATGTAGAAAGACTTCAACTTCAAAATGTAAAACAAGTGATCAATTTGCTTCATACACTAGAAGAAATTTGAGGATATGCAACCATCCTATTTGTGACTACATGCAACTATGTATTGTTTGTGATTACTTTTGCAACTACTTATCAACTTAACCAAATTTGGGGAGGGATTGTGACTATATTCCGATTAATGTGTGACTATTATCTTTTTCATCCTCCTATATGGATGTTTTAAGGATTATATTCATCCATGAATATGCCCCGAACATGGCCTGTTAATTACATTTGTAACCAAAATTTAATCACAAATAATTTGAAAATGTAGTTGTAAAGATGTACAATGTGTATTATGGGCATAATAAACATACATATTTGGGATTATACAATTAAAAAGTCTATTTAGATTATAATAAATATTTATTATGAATATTATCAACATATTTGTAGGCTTTAATGTAAAGTTTTTGTGAAACGTACGTTACAGGTATATTAAAGGTGTAAAAAAGTGAGTTAAGTTTATATCTACTATTTTTTCTTATCAATAATTATGATGCAATTAATTAATATTGAATAATTTTCTAGTCAATAATAACTAACTATTAATATATTATTATTAGTAATTAATAGTTAAAAACTAAAAAATAAAAAATAAATATTATTGAAATTATTAATTATTAAAATTAACTAAGTTTTCATTTAATATTAATATTTTATTAACTATTGAATAAGTAATATTTAATACTCAATCATTCATATTAATCAATTAATATTGATTATTGATGGATTTTTACTATAAGTTATTTATTTAATTAAGTAAATATTAATTAATATTTGATGCCATTGCTACATATTATTAATAATTATTAATATGTAGATAGGAAGTTAGTGAATTAGTTAGTTAATTAATGAGGTACTTATGGAGTTGACACAATTGAAAGGGAAACCAAATTGTATGGAATAAATAATCTACTCGCAAATTAGTTACAAAATATTTGCAAATATGTTGTGACTAGATTTTTTATCTCATATAGTTTGGCTTCCCTTTTAATTGTGTCAACTATATAATTAAATGCACTATAAACATTAAAATACACAAGATTTGCCAAATGGAATGAACTAATTAAAGAAGTTCAACCCTAGCTTGGGTAAATCCAAAATAAAGTAATTAAAAAAAGGTCTTAAGACTTACCTACCTACCTACTTAAGCCTACTTACTTACTTACTTACATGTACTTACTTAGTTACCTATCTTAGGTTTCTTTACCTACCCACATATTTTTATTTTAAATGTTTCAAAAAATATAAATGTTGCCATGTGGCACAAAGCTATTTGCCCACGTTTATGAATAATTTTTTTAAAAAAAGGTTGAAATTAAAATTTTGGTAATAAATTTAATATTTTATTTAGATAATTTAATATGATTGGTCATTAAAAATTGATCATTAGTTGTATGATAATTGCATGTGCTATATGGTCAACAAATGGAAAATACAATCAATTTAAATATGTATTTCATCCATTGTTTGTGAAATGACATCGTCATGACATCAACATTTATAACTAATGTCCATTAGAAATAAATTATCATTTTGAAACTGTTGTATGCAATTGTTAGACCCCATATATAGTTGCATAAAACAAGTTGCACATGACCAGAAGTTACATATGACAATATGTATGTGGATAATATATATGGTATGAATTTATATTTTATACATTTATATTATTCTACAAGGGTTACCCATGATGACATGTGTTCATTGGTGAAGGTTAATTATATGGTGACATGTGTGGCATTTAAAACATTATTCAATATTTTTCATTATTAATAAATTAATAATATCTTGGCCATCCAATAAAACATGAATAACATTTTGACACATGTCCATTTATGAAAGCCAATTATGTGATAACACATGGCAATTTTAAAAAGCCATTGATTATTTACTTTTAATTAATTAGGTAGGTAGGTAGGCCATAGGTAGGGAAGTAAGTAGGTCATAAGTAGGTTGTAGGTGTTTAACCTTTAGGGTTGAACCTCTTTTATTGGCCCATCCCAAATGGCATTTGGTACTTGGTTTGTGAACAAAGCAAATGCATTTATATAGTGTGCACATTTGGAATTTAGGGTAAAAAATATGGGAAAAAAAATTCAATTGTAAGTGTAACCTACCTACAAATAGTACATGCTACCATATTAACCTAGTTTACCTACTAGTTAAATTAATTATATTATAAATAATAAAACTTAATAGGTAATAATAATATAATATAATGATAATATTACTAATTGACTAATAATTAATGATTGATAATATTATATTATTATCTAATTTAAATTAATAGCTAACTTAGGTTAGTAACTAGCATAGGTTAACAATATAGTTAAGATTAAAATTACATTTATTGAAAAAGAATGATATTATTATTAACAACTAGTGATGATAATAATAATAGTAATAATAAGTATAGTTATAATATTTTTTAATAATAATTTATGATTAGCTATAATGATCAATTATATAATAATATATATATTTTAGCTAACTAATTTTGATTAAATTAACCATGGCTAAACTAATTAAAAATGACTAAATTAATTTTGATTCAACTAACCATAGTTAAACTAATCATGATTAAATGATCCATGGTTAGATTAACTAAAAGGTTAAATTTATTAGTTAACTTAGCCATGTTTAATTTCGTCATGTTAGTTTACCCATTGTTAGTTAAATTTAACCTCCTAACTAGTTTAATTCTTTGGTGAATTTTAACCATAGTTAGTTAGCCAATGTTTGTTTAGCCAAAATTAGTTTACTCATGGTTAGTTTAACCAAGTTAATTTACACATGGTTAGTTTACCCAAAGTTAATTTAATCATGGTTAGTTTAACCTTGATTAATGTGAATTTAACTTAAATCTAACCAATGTTTTGCCAAGTGGGTAGCATCAATTAGCATCTATTTAACCTTAATATTAGAGGAATAAGACTATTATACATAGCTTAGGTAGATATATTGAATATATTAATGCAGGTATGTATTAATTTAGGCCATGATTTTTGTGACATGTGTCTATTTTGTATATTATTAGTTACATGTTAGTTACACACACAATCAATGTAGTTGCAAATGTCATTTGTGACTAGACATTGTCGCAAATTGAAGTCGAAAATATGTAGATTTTTTCTAGTGAGACTTGTATGAATACATAATCATAAACATCTTATTCAAGGGAGAAAAGACTAGTTTTGCACACCTTTTGGGATGTAAAACCAACTAATGTAAACAATGTCATTGAGTACACAACTAATTTGATCAAAGGGACAAGGGATGTGCATTCCATGCAATCCATTGAGTCCATGGACATGAATAAGCTATTGAAAAAAAAACTTGGCTTCTTTATGTTGTTTTTGTGTTGATTTTAATTTCTTAGCATGTGAAAATTTGTTGTAGACTGAACATTAGGAGGTTGAGGTACTAATACTTAATATTGTGGGGTATGTACGTAATGCTTGGAAGTGACCTTTTGAGAAGACAAGTGGGATGAATACAAAGGTGATGGTGTTAACCTTGTTGCCTACATTTCAGTAGGAGACAATTATGTTGTGAATGCAAAGGAAGGAAATGAAAAAAGGTGGATTTTTACATTGTATTATATATGCATACAAACTAGCTTCATGGTTTCCAACCTTTCACTTGCCCATGGGGGCAACAATTTTGGGCAAGTGACATAATAAGCTATGAAATATTACCAAAGTTGGGGTTGGTTGGGCTTTTCTTATGTTTTATTGATGAGGTCCCATATTGTTTATGTTCATGCAAGCCACATTAAGGCCATCAAATTCCCAATGGTGCCAATTGATCACAAGGTTTAAGTGCTTGGTGCTCATGTAAAAGATGGCATAAGGCATGTTATTGCATCCATTGAGTTGTAATGGACATTGATTTCTACATGTTGTAATACATGACCATATTTCCTTTTCTTTTATACATATTGTATGATCAAGTGTGCATAACATTGATTAGTGTTATGAAAAGAAAAATTTAGAAATCTTGTTATTTGTTTTCTAGCATGCTTATATCTTTTTTTATTCTTTCCATTGATAGCTAGCCCATAAGTTGACACAAGGAGTTCATTGTATATTATGTTTAACATAGTTTGAACAAAAGATGCATATGCCCACTTGTAACATGGGTTGCTACCTAATGTTTTTGGTGGGGTTTTGACTAGAGAAAGGGATGGAATACTCATCATTTTTAGAACCATTATATGATTTTGAGGTTGAAACTAAGTGTTGATTTATGTGAACAAGGTCTCATTAGTTTGTTGCAAGAAAGATTTTTTGTATTTCTTTACCAAGTTGTATGTACCATGTTAATTTATATGCAAACTAAAAGGTATATATATAGTTTGGACCTTATAGTGGTCAAGATCATGTAACATTAGGCATCAAAAATCCATGATTTATTGTATTAATTGTTTGTACCATGTCTAATTGTTGACCAATTTTAAGTTTTGCAAGGAAAGTAATCACACAATAGTTGGTATGCCAACTAGTAGAAGCACAAAGAATACACACTTCAAAACTTCATCTTTTCAACAAAGCAAAAACATGCAACACCATTTTCCAGGTGCAACAACCAACGTACAAAAACTTTTGTGTAGTTGCATGGATGCATTGATGTTGGTATACACCAAAGGTGGTTAGGATTTGAAGTATCCGGAACTACCAATGACTAAATGTGGGCAAGATAGAATGTTTCATGGGTTTGAAGTAATGTCACCCGCCCCAACCCATTTGGTACATTGTGGTGGGTGAAAGCATACTATGAGGAGGCAAAGATTGTTATCATCTTTTACTTTTTTTTAGGATATTTGAATTTCAACCATGTTATCATTATGAAGAATTTCCACAATGTTTTTGCATATTATGGTAGGCCAAAACTCAGAGACGTAATGCCAAAGAAACTATAATTTTTTATTTCATATGATGTGATGCTATAGTATATCTATGCCACAAAAATATATGTCACAATGTCTTAAAGAATGTAAATGTATTCAAGAAATGATTGAAATGATTTCTAATCTTTATGAACTTGTTAGTATCTACTAAACATTATGATTCCATATGATTGGAATAAATTTGTGAGCCATGTGAAGAGTTTGATCATTATCATATCACAAATGGGTGTTTCTTACGACAATGACCATAAATGGGTGAATGCATGGTAAGGTGCTTCACTTATGGATTCACATTTATATTTTTGTAGGGTACATTTTGTTTAAATGGATGTGGTGATAAATGTATGTTTTAATTTGTTAATTGATAATTGATTCTAAATTCATAACTTGAATATGAAATTTAAATTTTTGTTTTTTTTGAAAATGTTACCCTTATGATTGTTAATAGTGGACTTTTGAAGGGACAACATATGGACTAGTTTCCTAACTACAATGGTATAACATCAATGTATTCATAGTAAGTTTCAATTTAATTGATTTTTAGTGACTAAGTATATGTTGAAGGATGGAATAAATAACATGTATATGGGACCATTTTCTTGAAAACCTTAACAAATATGTTTTTATGGAATTTAAAATGGTACAAATTTGACCTTGTTTTCATAAGTCTTTGTGAGTTACAAATTACTTTTTCTTTCAATTTTTTTGTTCCAAAAGTGTTTGTTTTATGAAATATCTAAAAGGACCATTATTCATATGGACTTTATTATTATTTTTCCAGGTATTATGATTTTTAAAAAATTGCATCCATCAAAACAACTAACATCTGATTGCATGGTACACAAAAAGTAGTGTAAGCAACAAAATATGGGGGGTCCTTAAAGAAAAATATTAACAAGTAGACTATTTTATGGAGATAATTAATTTTTTTTTGAGTACATTATTGTTTAGCTCTTGTTTGCATGGACTTCAAAAGTTAAATTATTATAATCATGTTTTTTTAAGCTACTTGCAAGTACTTGAATTGGACCTAAAACGTGTGGCAATTTGAAAAATAAAGTTCAAGTACTTGAAAATAGGTGAAATGTTTTTGCAAGTATTTCATTTTTTTTTCAAACACCTCAATATTGATGTGGTGAACATTCTAATATCACTTTTTTGGTTAATTGAGTTGTTTAGTTAAAATCATCCCCAACCCCTAAAAACTGGGGGATACTTTTGGGGCACTTTTTCAAATCCAAATGATACGACACAAATTGCTTTTGAAAGCTCAAGGGAAGCTAGAGATGCCCATGGAAAAAAAAAAGTTTCATTTTTTTAAAAATGTTAAAGGAAGGTTAGAAGTTTGAAAAACTATTTTTTTTGTGTTTTCAAGTAGAAAACAAGGTAACAAGTATGTACAAAATGTTTTGCTTATGATCATCATTTTATTTAAGTTTTAAAATAGAATATGATGTTAAAAAATGTATGAACGTCAACTTATAAATGATTATAGTCATAAGTTATGATAAACAAAATAACCATGTTTTTTAAAAAAAATTTATGGACTCCTATGGAATGGAACATTTGCCTAAAATGAGCCACCTTACTATGCATTTGCCCAAATATGTAAGAAATTAACAATTTGAAAAATAATCATTTTCAAATGGAAGATGAAAAGATATTTGAGGTAGGCCATTTTTCAAATTTTCATTTCAAAAGTTTTTTGGTTGATTCATTCAAACCAAAACCTATTTTAAGTTTTGAAAAATGAATTCTATTATATTACATATACCAAAAAAAAACATTATTCTTTGAATTTAATTAAAAATTTTAATTTTTTTTTCAAATAATATTAAATAACATTAACTTTTTGAAAATCAAAATACGAAGTCCAAACACCAAAAATAAAGCTTAAATTAAATGCAACACATTTTGTAATTGTATATTTTACACACATGTCATGAAACTCCCCAAGTTGGGCCCCCCATAATGTGCTTTCACCTTGGTGCACCATGTGTTTTTATAATTAGGTTAGGCATTTTGAAGCATTATATAATATAATGAAATGACAATAATAGTTGAAGGTAAATACTATGAAAATAAAAACATTGCCATTGAAGCATCATACTTTTTTATTCTAATTTCATTGTGAATTTCCAAAAATTATGGACTGTATTTGTTAAAAATCTATAAGCATATTGTTCTTTAAGCTTGAACTACTAAATTTCTTAGGATTGCACAAACATGTGTCAATTAAAAACATCATTTAATAAAATGTATGTTTAGATTTTGTTGAGGATATGTACTTAAAGTTTTTTAAGGTTACACTATTTCATCAATTGATATTTGATAATTATCATTTTCCAATATTGTTAGCATGTTGGTTCATTTGTAAACTTATTTGCATTTCTTATCATTGGAATTACAAGTTTTTATCTCTTGTTTCTAGACTAATGGATCTATTATCCTACCATTGTAAATTCAATCACATTGGTATATTTGATGTTTGACAACAAAACATGTTGTATGCAATCAAATGACATATTAATGAATGTAAATTGACTTGAATATGTTCAACCACAAATATACGTATGCTCCAAAAACCTTGTACAAAAATAACAAGCTTCCAAAAATAGTGGAGCTCCAAAAAAAGGGTATATTTTTCAAGAGAGATGTGCACTACCAAAAATGGTGGAACATAAGATGTTATGTTTGGTTCAACCAAAAAATCTTACCAACAAAAAGCTTTCACACCCTACTATGTGCTATTGGACCCAAGAGTCTAGTTGTAATACAAATTGTAAAAAAACTCACACACGACTAATTCATTGACATCAATAGAAATACACCACAATGATGCATATACAATTTGCAAAAGCATCCATATATTCTTATCATTAACCTAGCATTGTAACCAAATTGGTTTAAGGTATAGCTAAAATGGAATAGAACCTTTTGTGTTCACATGGTCAATTGACTAGGTCTATCCCTTTTCTTGGGTAAATGCGATTCCAACACTAATAACCCACTTCTTTGATCTTCATTAAAAGTGATATTGTCCTTTGCAACCAAATAAACAATGATTAGAAGTTTTCAATGACTTTGATTTAGTCATATAATATAACTTTTAATCCTATGTGGAAAAATAAATAGTCATAAATGAAATGTTTTTGTCATTTATGGATGATAATATTGCATGGTAATAACAAAATCATTAGTTCACAATTTTCTAATCAATAACATCCATGACAAAGGATATAATGATGCAGATTTTGTCATTACATATACGATTATAAATTGACTATTGTTTAAAATGACATGGACAATGATGACATGGCTTTTCAATGCAACTATCAAATGATTATATTTTGAACAACATTCAACAATTGATTTATGGTTGAAGAATGACTCCATGCAATGACATGGATAATATTGACATGGTAGTTCAAAGTGATTATGAAATGATTGGAATATGAAGAAGCAGTTAGGAATTACTAGAAAATGACTGATGTATGATGACATGGGTAATGTTAACCACCTACTTACCTACTTACTTATTTACACATGTATCAACCCACCCATCCACCTACCTACCTACCTACCCATTCACACACCCACCTACCTACTTACCTACCCATTCACCCACCTACTTACCTCCTATAACCAACCTACCTACCAACTTGCTTACTTACCCACCTACTTACTTACCCACTTACCCACCTACCTCATGTAACTCACCAACCTACCTCCTATTTCCTATCTCCTACAACCTACCAAACTCCTACCTAGGGATGTTATTCCATGAGTATGTGAGAATGAACATCAATAAGGAAAAATATTCCAAGTATATTCCATCCAAGTTAGTGGGAATATTTTTTGATGGATACTTTTGACATGAAGGTATATTCTTTCACATCATCAAAATTCCCACATGGCATTCCATGGTTCCAATGTAAATAATCTCTTGTTTAATACATTAGGAGTTACCAAGATTTTAGAAATAAAAGACTTCTTGAAATCATATCAAGTTTGCAACTAATTTTGCGACTAAATGAACATGGGAGCCTATTCTTGGGTGAAAAATCCAAGTAACTAGTTGACATGCAATGATGCACAATTTAGTAATTGCACAATAGTCACAAAAATAGTTGTAAATTTTAAAAGGTGGTGACTATGCAATTACATGCGACTATTTATCATTTACAATTAAAATTTGATTTATTCTAAATCTTGTTGTTGCTAATTGAAAATGCAAAACTTTCAATATCAATATCATACCCAAGCAAAGAACTCCATGTTTGCAAAGAAATGAATACTCAAAGGTTGACTAGAGACAACCATGGAAGGGGGTAAAAATTTGGTTTAAAAAAATGTTGTTTTTTAAGGAAAAAGATCCCAAGTAAAGGTTACATAGAGAGTACATAATCCAAAAACACACAACATTGTGATGACATGAAACACAAGTGTAATATCTATGATATCTATAGAGAGAAAAAGAGATTGAACTCTCCACCATCCTAACAACAATTTGATTTAAACAATTGTCGACCCCAAGCTCACATATAATAGAAAACAAAGAAAAATAGATACCCATTTAAAGCAAATTCATCTATGAATGCATGAATTCTTGAGTCAATGCTAGTGTCTTCGAACGATGGATCTAGGGATTGGAAATTTGTTAGAACTCTAGGCTGAGTTTCAACATATGAAGGTAAGTGGGCTAACATAAGGACTTAAAAAAAAACTCCTTGCACGCAAAAAAGGGAACATTTTTCAAAGGGTATGAAGTTGGCATGTCTTTACAAGCAACAACGACACCTAGATGACATCAGACATTGCAAGATGTGGATTGAAATCAAAACAATATTAACAACAATTTATTCATAATCTAATTGTTTATTTCTTATCTTCTTTGGGGGGGAATTCAAATTGAGATTGTAACCCTTCAATTGTGTATCCTCAAGTTCAGATTCTTTCATCAATGGAAAAAGGACCTTGTGAAAAGCAACATGATCCACCTCAAGTACAAAACACAACTCTCAATGGCAGCACATGCATGAATAATATTAACTGTTGCCAAACATGAATCAAAATCCTAGAGAGAAAATGACAAAGAGAATAAATTAGGATGGCAAAAAAATCACTTATAGTGAAGTCCAAATGAACAACCAATGAGTCCAAAGGAAAACACACTTCAACCAACACTTGCAATGTGAGAGGATGAATCTTTTTGGCTACTCAGAATGGCATCCCATTGTAAGATATACTCATGGATGCTCATGTTGTTCAATTATATAGAACATCCTCCTTGCAAATGCAAATCCCCTGAGCAAGTACAGCAGCAAACAAAATGAAAAACTGGAAGTCTTCTCGTGTAAGAAGAATGGCCTGACTTACAAGCGTTTGCAAGAAAAGAAACAATGATATATTAGATATATTAGAAGAAGACCACATAGAAGGGGGGAACTAAATTAGATTGAGGTAAGAATATAGGGAAGACCTTTCAGCTCTTGTCTTCAGTGCTCACCAATGAAAGCAAGTCGATGACCACCCACTTCATCTTGATATCAAGCTCATAATAATAAAAAAAGGTAGAGACCTCCTTGAGAACACGAAGGTTATGATTATAATATGACTCACTTTGTTTCATCCATTAGAATGTTACAATTCAAATCCCATCACCAAACATCACCACACCATAAGTTAGGTCAACAATTGTTTTCATAAAACCCATAAATGAACACAAAACTCACTTTTCTGATTGGGTGCAATAACAAATTCAACACAATATTTGAAGATCAGGTGTTCAATCATAGGCATTTAAAAAAACAGTGGCAAGTGCATGTGCATCCATCGACTGATTAGGTTCTGCTATTGAGGCACTCAATTGTAAGCCTGTGTTTGGTGATGGGCATGTTTACCGTACGACGTTCAAATGTTGATAGATACCCAGCCAACACTGGTGTCTACTAGTGTTAGCTGATTTTGGGATCTGGTCCGGATCTGGATGCAATGCCTGGTTTGGATGCTCTTCACACTCAGGTACTGCATTTCCCAACCATGAAAGAACTCGTCGTACAAAGCTGAATAAGGTCACTCCATCCCAGGTTCTGCTCTGGAGACCCAAAACTAGAACAGACTGAGCACTTGCACCAGAACCAGATCTTTCAACCTGCTGGAACCTTAACCTCTTTTGCCGATGTTCCAGTTTTCTAGGCAAACAGGTATTGCAGGATTCTTATACAAGCAAGTGAACTTTTGGAAAAAAGGTCCTTTTATCTTGTACTTAGTTAGGGAACACAATTCCCAATTGGAATTACAACTCACCTGTACAATCTTCAATTTTGGGATGTGTGTTGATAGCTGGAGCCTGGAACCCGTTCGTTCTCCAAAGGACACCTGATTCAGAATTTGGTTTGAAGAGAAGGAGGATGACGTTTAAAATTGTGAGGAATTGTCTCAGAACTTGAGGGTGGAGGTTCTATCAAATTTAAAAAAACTAGCTGGAACCAGAGGAATTGTAGGTTATATCGAATTGAAAAGCTACCCAGAACTGGAACCCACGGTTTTCTTCAATACTCGAAACCAATAAATGTTCACTATGCATACCTACAAATCAAAAACCAAAATGGAAAGAGAATGATCACAGGGTCACTTTCATTTTTTAGCGAATGGCGTGCAAAAAGAAAAGAAAAAAGTATTACTGAGTCACCAGGAAATAAAATTTATAATTAGTTTAAATGTAAATAAGTTACTCAAAATCAATTATGAGAACAAAGTTAAAATATATTTTAAAATATTCTTTTTTAAAATAAAATACCAAAAGTTACCCTTCATCTCAAGTGTTTGATAAAATATAGAAAGAGTACACCCTGCAAGAGATTTGCGGCTTTTTATTTTGAAATTGGATGTATGCACAAGGTTGAGAATGAACAAGGTTTACAGGTCGGTAGATCATCTACCAAGTTACCTACCTCTCTAGTCTGGGAAGAACCCTACATTTTTGTCCGTAAGTCCTTGTTAATTATACACTTTGGACTGTTTTGAATCATTGGGGGTTTTTGTTTTTGCCTTCAAAAGACTCTTTCATTAGCTGTAACACTTGTCAGTGAACACTTGTGAAGAGCACCCTGTTTTGGAATCGGTGTGTAGCACTTTCAGGACTGAAACCTTAATCCCCACACTAGGCTACTAGGCCTCTAGTTCCATGTTCTCATGCAATTGGACACTTGAGCCTAATTGAACCAATGTCCTCTAGGAGGTCTTCTGGTTGGCTAATATGATGAGTGTTAGGTCAACCATCATGCTTACAATATTGAGCTCTAATTAGGACTGCATATGCAAGATCTGGTGTTTGGAAGGCAATGCAATCTATGTGTTGTTTCCAATACAGTTTTTTCACTCTTCAGATCTTAAATAATTATAGAGCAGATCTATCCATATTGGATATTTAGGCTTTCATGAGTATTTTTCACATTCATTATTACTTACATATCCCAAGTCCCACCCATAAACTTGAAAAAAGTGAGAGGTCACTAATAATAAAGTAAGTGGATTGAATTGAATAATCTGATCAACGAACCAAAGTGACAGATTATACCTAGCAGATCAATCAATCAATCTAGTCAATCCATAGTAGGATTTATATTGTGCATTGATTTTTGCTAGCCACTGGTGCACCACACCCTATTGAAATATAGCCATGTCAATTTTTTGGAATCAAACCAACAAGCTTTTACTTTTCTTCATCCAAAACATGGTATATAGTGCTTGCGGGTGGACCTGCTTCTAGAGCTTGTCCACCCACAGCCCCTAGTCCAGCCTAGTAAAGTGTTTATCACATCCAACATAGAATGTTAATTGTTTCCCAAATGTCACACATAAACATAAAAATTAGACAGTATAAGTCAAGAGACTATTTAAATGTCACCACCTGGGCCAACTATTACAGCCAGCCAATCAAAGCAGTCATGTATTTGTAGTGGGCCTTGAGGAGATCATGGTGCTTTGCAAGTGTACAGGAGCAGAATATTTAAAACCATTTTCACTCTTTTCGAAGTCTGCACTCTCTGCCAAATATACAGGGCATTTTATTGCTGCCACTGCACCTTCTGTTTTAAAGGTAAATCTGGTATAGTTTTCATTTTATGGTTTCTTTCTTTTGCAGGGCTGACAAACATAAAAGTCCTCTTGGCCTGTTGAATTTGAGAACATTGTTACCAAAAAATTCTTCTGATAAATCGAAAGAGTGCACCAGGGTAGTCAAGCAAGTCCCAAGAATCGAGGGAACAAAGGTAAAGGGTAGGGGGAATTTATTAGCCTAAAGGCTAATACTTGCAAGGATGGATGTGCTACATTCTCCCAATCCATGGTTAAGGCGCTTGAATGCTGCTTACAGTCCTTGTTCTCTCCTGCATTTTTCAGCAGCTGTAGAAAGCCAAATAAATGTAGATTGTTGTTGTTATACTGCAGGGTGCCTGCAACAGCCTGGTAGATTGATAAGGAGAGCTCTAAGTGACCTCCATGAACAAGAGAGCATCTTATTCTGTAGATAAAGAGAAGTCACTAGCACTAGAAACTGGCAAAGAAAGTTAGGGCATGTGAAATTTCTTTTCTAAAGAAGAATAGAGAAAGAAGAAACAAATTAAAGGTCTCTAAAGAGTCCCTATGCTTTGAGTCTTTGCTTTTAATTGCAACAATTTTGAATTCAGCATGCAAAGTTGAGGAATGGGTTGACTTCAAAATTGTGCTAATTGTGAATTTTACAAGGCTTGTGCACACAGGTTTTTTCAGAAGTGCAGTTCAAGGGACACAATGATGACATCCAATTACCCAAGTTGAAGCACTAGGATATGTCTGAGTTAGTCATGAAGGAAGTTTCAAGGTGAGAGAAGTCTTTAGACTCCACATGTTAGTCTATTCACACCCTTTGTACTACTCCCTTTGTGTGCACATAATTTGTTTGTGCATTGGTTTCCTTGTGGTACTTCTTATTTTCACATGTACACTTAGATTGTTGTATTTGGACTTTTGGATCCGGAGGACACAAGGTTATAATTTTTTATCTTTTGGTAACAAGTTGAATAGAAATAGTAACCCATACAATTCTCTTTTGTTTTTTTCTAGTCAAAAATAATTTTCCACATGCATGAGAAAGAGCTATAGTGGTAGTAGTGACTCAACATTGGTATTTATTGAGTTGACATAGTGTCGTGACGTTCAACGTCGTAAGGGTGTAAATCCATAGTAAACTCTACTAAACAAAAAGACTAAAACTAGTCAAAGGTAAAAACTAATCAACCAAAAATAGATGCACACACACATATATATACAATGCACAAGAGAAGGCTGAGATGAAATTCTCATGTATTATTAAATTGAAAAAAAGGAAAGAAAATGTAGTGTATGTAAATGGTGGTCGTGTAATGGCCATCGTGAGCATTTAGAAATTCAATCTAACTATAGAGGAAACTCTCCTTGACAAAAGAATTTAAAAAAAACTGACAAGAGAAAGGCAAATCTTGGCCCTTTATATAGTTGTCAAAAAAGCTGAAACCCTAAACAAGCCATAATAAAACACCTAATAACGTATAGTAACCTAAAAACATACATTAATTCTAGGAGCGTACAAAAACCCTAAAGGCATGATTGGCATGCCCGAATCGGCCGTCATGTATGAGGCCATGCATATAAGCATGACAACAGGCATCCTCATTGGGAAAGTTAAGATTTATGTGGTGCAAAAATGAGAAGAAACAAAATTTGTTCAATGTTCTTAGATGCAAACTTGGAATATTCTATTCCACAGGGCTCATGATCACACATTGAAGTAAGTAAGTAATGATGCCTTTAACTACTTTTCAGCATTCCATCTGTGTTGTAGACAAAAAGTTTTAGCTAAAAATTTTATTCTTTAACTTGAATTGGTGTGAATTCAAAACTCCAAGATGATGTACAGTTGCTTACATTTGTTTGGTCCCCTCTCCTAATCTAGGGGTGTTTTCATTTGCCAAAAATGCTCAAAAGGGATTTGGCTACATGGTAAATTGTATTTTAACCCTTGACCTTTTTACACCCATTTAAACTCCAATTGAAGCTTTAGTTAGAAGTCTAAGCCAATCGTTTCATCCATGAATGAGATCACATAAAACCCATTAGATTAAAATTTATGGATTCAAAATTATTTGTTAGAAATTTCCACCAAAATTAAACAAGGGTTGATGAATAGAAAAACCAGATTGATGTCATATGCAATTGAGCAACTTGGTGTTACTCAAAGCTGCATTCAAAGTTTCATTAATAAAAAATCGGTTTTAGACTTGACACTCATGCATGGGTGTGAACAAATTAGTAGGAGTCACTAATGTCCTTTTAGGTAATTGTTTTTGGGGAATATTTTTGAAAAAAAAATTCTAAACCTTTGCTAAGGTTTGTGTTAAAAATTTGTCATTTAAAAAGTTTTCCAAGTCCATTTGGGTGCGAGTATGAAGATAGGAGCCAAAAACCATGTCAGATAATGCTGAAAACTATGAACTTTTTTACATATGTTTTTTTTTTTTGACTTTTTAAAATTATGTAAATCATTCCAAATTGTGCTAAATGACTAATATGAAATTTGATGAATTCAAATTCAAAATTCATTAAATTAAAATATAGGTTTTGATTTTAAAAAGATGCTTGAACTTGAATAGGTGTTGTGTCAAATGTGGTTAATTTTACAAAGGATTAGGTAAAGGACTATTGTAATAATATAATTTTGATGGTAAAAAAATTTAGATGATAGCAGGCTACTATCCAAGTTCAAAAAACATTCACAATTAAAAAGATATGGAATTTTAAAATTTTAAAAATTCAAAATATTTTCAAAATTAAAAATTTTCAAGAGCCTTTATCACATGTAAATGAGGTGTAATGTACATGACATAATTTTATTTTTTTGGTAATTTATAATATAAAAAACGAAAACCTAAAGTAGTTAGCATATTTTGGTATGATTCAAAATTATGATAAATTTTCAAGATAAAATGCACAATCTGATAAAATTTACACTTTGAAAAATTCATATTTATTCAACAATGATTAACATAAAACATGTGATCTATTGTGATAACTATATGTATTTTTAATAATAAGTTGCAAAATTTTTTATTCAAAAATTCTTTCATATGAAAAAGTGAAAAAAGGACTAAAAAGGACTCACAAACATTTTGTAAAATAATCATGTTGGCTCCTATCTACCTACTTGCAACCATTTATAAGTCCTTTTATTGCTTAAAAATAGTGGTTACAAATATTTTTACACTATTTTTAAAAGTCCAAATTTTAATGAAATAATTTCATATTTTGAACATTTATAAAATAAAATTTTAAGTTTGATAATGTGCAAAATTTCTAACTTATTTCCAAGTTACAATTAAAAAAATAAAATTGATATAAAAAACACAAAATTAAACATGGTTACAACAGCTTTTGGCTCCTATTAGCATAATTGCACCTCCATATGCATCAAATTAGCACTTGCAATGATCAACTTAAGTACCAAAATAATACAAATTCAGACCAGAATCAAGTAAGGATGAAGTTTTGCAATTTCTGGAATTTTAATGAGAGTATCTTTGAAAATGGGCAGTACCTTGAAAGGGAAGTTAATATGATCCCAACATTGGAACCACTGTTGGCTAGTTATTGCTTTTTTTCATAACTGGCCATGTAGTTTATTTTTTAATTTTGGACCACAGAGGTTATCATATACAATTTTCAAATGTTTAAGCCCATCAATTATCAATTTCCATGGCAAAGTAATGCACTGATTATTAATTAATTTGTTATTTTTTGGGGGTAATAGTCATTAGTTATGCATAAGGGTTGATTCTCAAATACTCACCTTGAGAATTGTCTGTGATATTCCCTAGGTAGGGTAGGTAATGATTATATTTTTTCTACTTTTTTTTATCATGAACATGTTTAGGGTTTTAAGATTGACAATTTATTTAGATGAAATTCCAATCATTTGCGTAAGATACTGAAATTTGAAACTTTACCCTCTGACCCATTGAGGTCTTTCAAGTTCTTGGAATGATATGCAGCAGGCAGGTTGGTTATTTATTAAATTTTCCAAAAAATCAAATAATTGATTGTGAGGCTATCAATACCTGGGTTGATAATTCTGTTTTTTCAATAAGTGGTTAACATTGGTTCGAACTGCTAAGTCAGCTCATATATGGGGTTTTCCAAGAGCTTTGAGATGGTCTATTGTTCGGCATTGCTATGTGGGCATTGAGGTTCTGATAAAATAAGTGCATGCCTTGAGTTTCGATTTGTGAACTAGTTGCTCACTCAAGAGTGCATCAATGGGACACAAGAAGCTTTTTTTGGATTCCCTAGAAGGAAGAGAGTGAAAATCTTTGATAAATTAAAGTTGAATTAACAATTCATAGGGAAAGCTGTCCACAGAAATCATAGGACCAATATTTCAATGTTTCATTCTAATTTCCCATTGTGAAACAGAGGAATCATGGTACTTTCCCATTGTCAAACAAACCATTTCATGTTTGCATAGGGAAAATTCAAGTTTTTCTTGATGGTCCCATAAGGTTTAGACAACAAGTTTCCATACAACTCCCTGTGTGCAATATGGCAAAGCTCTCAGTAATTCCTGTTAGAAATCCCTCTGAGAACCAACGTCAAAGGGAATATTCATTTCCCACAATAGATGCTTTCCAAATACGAAAAACTTACTAACTTCCCCCTTTGACATTGGTTCACAGTACCCCTCTAGATGGCATAATTGAACTTTCCCTGTCAGGCTCCTTGGGAATGATGCAAAACTCTCTGTGTGTCACAATTCCTTCTCAGTTGCATTTTAAGTCCATTCTTGAAAGTAAAGTTAGACAATTTTCCCACAAGGGAATCCAAGAGCTCCCTGTACTACAATCAGTGATTTTTTTTTCAATTTTCTGATGTTGCATCATTAGTAGCATCCCAAGAAAGATTTAGCATTAAATGATAACATCACAGGTAGAAGAGTAATTTCTTTTTAAATGTTGCTGTTGTTTGGCCACCTATAGGAGAATGCCTTCTATATCTAATGAACCCAGTTCAAAATCCTTGTTTTTTTATTGAATGTTTTAAAAAATTTCCAAAATAAAAACCTTTGAAGAGCTCCTACCCCCAATTTATTATTTTTCCATTTCGGCGAAATTTGGCACTTAAAGAAAACGATGCATACAACCAAGTAAAGTGAAATGAAAAAAAAAATTTGAATCTCCACCAACCACACATTTAAAATTCCCAAAAAAAACGAGATCTGGCCTATCAGATGTTTAGTGGTTATGTAAAATGCCTGAATATTTTTCAACTTGCAGATTATGGGAATAAGTGGACATTGGGTAAATAAAATAACCTTCCAAGTTCCAAGTGCAAAACGACAGTTGACACCCTTTAAAAGTTGGAAACCTCTAGATTTGTGGTCGTTTCGTGTTTGGCAGTTTCCAGCTTGATATTAAACAATGAACAGTGACTGCACTTTGTTGTAAGAGTACACAACCAAAGGGAAAAAATCCAAAAGGATAACAGAAACGACCTACTAATAAGTCTTAGCTCAATTGATGTACCTCTCATTTTTTAGGGTCGTTAGTCTTTGGCAGTTTGCCTATTGCTGCTTTAAGGTAGTACAAGTGTAGTAGTTGGCATTCTTGAAACCTGCCACTTAAAAGAAAAACACCCAGCATTCCTCCTGACTATATTTCCAGATACCCTACTGCCTTGGCAGCTTTGACACTACTAATATTATTTTCAGAAATTTTGAAATTTGCACAATTTTTCTTTTTCAAATAAATTTTTTTTTGAAGAAAAATATAGAATCTTCTGGAATATTCCATTTATTGAAATGAAAAATGAAAAATTATTAATTATTCAACAGACATGTGCTGAAGCTGCCAAGGCACTACAGTACCCAATGCCAACACAAGGGATTGAGGAAAGTCCTGGATACTCCCTTTGACTCTTATAGGGAGTCCCTCATGATGAAAATCATAAAGACAGGAGCAGACACAAAGAAGAGGACTTACTTCTACAACTCCTGTCTTCAATATGAAATAATGACTATCATAGTAGTAGTAAATTGTACATTACCAAGACATGAAACTTTCCACAAATGCTCATAGGGCCAGGCCCCTGGGTGAACCAGCACCTACTCTGGGACCTTCCTCTTCTTGTGTGAGGCCTCTTTTTAGGGTCTATATTGAACCTGGGAAATGTTAAATTTGGAGTCACACAGACCCTGATTTTACTGTAAGCATGAGAAATTTATAATTTTTAGAAACAACCGCAAGAAATGGGAATTTTTACCAGTGTTGGCTTGGTATCAACTTTAAAACATACCAGCCTGGTCCTGGTATGAATTTCATAAAATAAAACACATTACCAGGATGCATGAAGCATGATTATTAGCCTCGGTGTTGGGTCCTTTTAAAAACTTTTCTACCATCCCGGTCCTGACCTCCTGTCCAAGACTGACTTTTCGCCCATTTGAGGATATATATATATAGCTGATATTCAAAGTAACATATGGTAACAATGGTATAAGCCCGATGTTACCACAGGTCCATACTAGGCTGGTACTGGTCTAAGGCTCCTATTGCCTAAGGTCGTACTCACACCAGGTTAGTAGGGTCCTCAATACCAGTAGTGTTGATAACAGGCACAGCCCCACATACCAAAGCAACACCAGTAAAAGTACTAATTGTAGGGGCTATTTCACCAAAGGGGTGAACCCAATAATATTAAGCCCTTACATTTATAAAATTTCGCTGGCGATCCCCTATTATGACAAATCTTCAGCCAAAACAAACTCCCCATTTAATAACAGAACAACAGCCGGACCCCCAATATACATACACAAATTTCTCACCTTCCGCAAAGAGAACACAGCAGATCAGACCTGTGGGAATTTGGAAAAGAATAAAAGGCAACAAAGGGGAGGGTGGCAAGGGAAAATAGGTGGGCGGAGAGTTCACGGTGCTATCGAGGTTTGGGGGGGGGGACAAGAGCCTGGCCAACGGCTCGACCGACCACCGGACAGATTCAGCGGCAGCTCGCGCACTTAGTTCAATCTAATCACGTCTGTACAGCAACCAAACTCTCAACGACAAATACCTGGGTTCCAGCTGGCTACTGCAGCTCCTCGCCCTGCAAGTTCCAAAACAAAGAGCTTTCAAGGTTGTGTACTCTGCGACTTCTAGCTGATCAGAATTCCAAAATATCTTATAATTTTAAGCTTGTCTTACCAGCTGATCATTTCTGCATTTTCAAGCTCTGGAGCTTAAACAATATTAATATATACATATCTAGTCGCTGCACTAGGCACTAAGCTCTGGAGCTCCAAAAATATTGAGAATGATGATCAGGGAGCTGATGATCCGAATATATTATATGTACATCTCGCTAGCTGGTAGTTATAATATTATAGACCTCATCATTTGTGCTCTATATTTGTATGAGTTATAAGCTGCTTCAGGTCGCAGATGATCAAGTTTTTGGTTTGAGAAGCAGCTGCTGCACGTTCCACATATATGGTGATCTAGTGTTTGAACTCATGTCCATGTCAAGGATGTGGGTGCAGCAGGGGATTATGAAGAATATTATGTTGTTCAACAGATTTAAGTGATCTGCAGAGTTGTCAGTGAAATCTGTAGTTGGGATTGCGTGCGCAGTTAATTAGAGGGGTCTAGTATAGATGCAGTTTCAGTATAAGAGCGAGTTGCACTTGAGGGGGGTTGGTCTGACTTATAATGCGATTCAGGGAACACCAGGAGTGCAAGAGAGAATAATCCAGGGTTCTTGTGAAAGATTCAGCCGAGTCGAATTTTGCAGTCGTACGAATTTTTATTGGAAATCAGCCTTAATTCGTACTGGAAGCTGCATTGAAAAGCTTGAAGTTTTGCGATCATATAGGCCATTTCTTCTTCCTCGTTCAAGTACTTCCGGTTTGAGCTCCCGCGCGGTGATCACAAGCAGCAATGAATGAAGACGTCATGTGTGAACAATACTAGAAAAGATGTCAACTGCGGGCAAATGGATTCTTCCACCTTGCTTTCTTGAAAGGAGAATGAAGGTTCAACGAGCTGCAGGGCTGATCAGGATTTCGCGGGGAATGGCTCTCTGCTGCATAGGCCTATTCCTTCTCCTCCTGACAACATTTCCGCTGCTATCCTTTGCAGGACGACGTGATCCTCGTAAGTAATGTAGTTGCACTCGTGTATGGCCAATCCTGTCCAGAATGATCAAACTCGGAATTTTTCATGTCTTCTGGCACTGTGACACATATAAGCGGCCGACCCCACCGGGTTCATGGATCTGTAGTTGAGTGCAGGACTGCTAGATTGAAATCGCTTTTGGTGACTGTCCATGAGCGATGCATATGCAAGAAATCTTTACAGGACCTTCATGAATCCTGGCATCCATCTATGCTTTGGCACGGCTCTGTACCATTGTATAATAGTTCTATCTCCGGTTAGATGCAGAAATTAGCTCTTGACGAATGTCTGTGAATCGGCTGTATGAGCTTGTAGGTACAACAGGATATGAATCAAGCGCAGCGGGAGCAGTTGAGGTCATTGGTAGTCGGTCAGTTGAGCAAATTGCAGTCGCAGCTGAAGAGAGAATGATGCATTACCCTCACAAGCTGCAGGTACAGCTTCCATCCTCATGTGTCAGCTTGATCCACCAGCTGCAGTAGTGCCATGAACGTTAGTACCGACTAATTTCCATCCTCTTGACGTTTTGGTTGCCATGATCTTGTCTGCAGAATGGAATCCGCCGATCTGATTTCATGGTCTGGAAAGACAAACAGCAGCCTGTTCATGGAGAAATCACGCATGCGCACAGAAGGGTGCTAGTGGGTTCCTCTGCTCCTACATGTCGAGGAAGCTGTGGTCTTTGTCAGCCTTGTCAACCAGTCCATGTCGTCATTGGGGTTCCTCATGTAGCGATTACACAGCAAGAATACTACCCAGAGGTCTGGAGATGTGCGTGTGGGAACATGCTTTACATCCCTTAAACTCCACAGCTGCTTGATACAAACGACCATTCCATCCAGGTTGCAGATCGATACAATTTTCTTGAAGCCATGATCTGTTGCTTACAATAGCAGGTACTAGAACTTCGAAGCACTAGAGAGCGATCACCCTCGACTTTGCGTACCATAGAAGAGGTTTGCAGATCATGTTGCAGCTCCTCACGTTGCAGCAGCTTCTGGAAAGTGGCCTCAGCAGAAGAGTACTCCCGATCAACGCTTTATACAACAATTTGTTATAATACTTCATGTCACTGAACCAATCCAGCAGATTAATTCGTGAAATTGTTAATAAAATGTAGTGAGCAAATCAGGTACACTTCAGATCTAGAGTTAGCACTACAAGAGACGGTAGATTCAGTTAGGAAGTACGAATTTCCATGAGATACCAAAAATGTCAAGCTTTCAGCAGAACATCATGCATGATGTCTGATTGCCGGAGCTCAAAATCCTGCAAGCTCAGTACTCTAGAATTTATCATGTTTAGCAAAACTCTGTAGCCATTTGATCTGTTGCGGAATCCATTATCGAGGTTTGCCGGAGATGGTCAGCTGCACTATAAATTCAATTCTCATAACAAAGCTCAGGCTGCACCATGTGAGTTTGAGAAGCTATGCATCGTTCCTTACAATACACCATCCAGATTGGAAAACCGAGCGCCCCAGTCGACAATATTGTTATAAATGCTAAAGCATAAATGGAGGTAATACTTTTGGGTTTTTGTTTTGCTGCGAAGATGTTGAAACTTCACCTGCTGCTGGAATTGTTATGCAACTGATAGCTAGAGCGTGATCTCACGAGAAGTCTAGCATTGAATGCTGCAAATTCACCGCGTCCAGGTCGGCATGCACTTGAACTTTCTCAATGCTTGAATTGGAAGGTTGTCCGGCCAGTAGTGTCTGCCTGAAATCAGAGTTTATTTGCATCCAATATCATTCCTTCACGTCGAATCACGAAGCAGATTGTAAGATTCCAGAGTTGCTGCTTCAGATCTAGCAATTTTTTGTGCAATGATGTCTCCATAATTTCAACAGACGACGCTCGATGACCCTCCGCCAATACATAGAGATGGGCAGATTCCAGATCAGGTGTTCTAAGTCTTGACTAGGCCACCTACGAATATCGAATCTAATTGCAACGCACTGAAGGCAATAATTATATCGAACCCATCGATCGGCGACTAATTAAACGATTTCAGGCACATACAGACATGCTATAACCGGTGATTAGCATGCGAGTGACCTGATAACGTCAACGACTTGTTGTCTCCTCTCAACTGGTTGTCTGCAATGATATTGCGGTCTCACCAGCCATTCATGGCAACCTGCATTTCACTAGTATCATAATATTAATCAAGGATGCAATACTAGACTAGTAAAGTCCACTGTCCAACTTCCAAGCATTGCCTCATATAACAAGACGGCTACAATTGAGGATAGGGAATATAATTTACAGATCATGCATTGCGTGCCAGGGTACAGAGAAGAATGATAAGTGCACTGCAGTAGAAAATTTTGATATGAATATCACAAGCTGGTAGCTGTGATCTGGATGACCAGCTTCTCTAGCTGCTCCTCCAGTATCTTGATCTTACAAGTCCCAAACCCACTCCAACTGATCGGTCTATATTGTATCCGCCTGCACAAGGGTTTCAGTAATTGGGTTCCCCACAGGCACGCCAGAAATTAAGTGTGCAGAAAAACTTGAGATTTGAGATCAAATTTAACAACAAACTTTTTTAGGATTTCCTGTGGGACCATCAAGAAAAACTTGAATTTCCTCGATGCAAACATGAAATGGTTTGTTTGACAATGGGAAAATACAATGATCCCCTCTATTTCACAATGGGAAAATTTGAATGAAACATTGAAATATTGTTCCCAAAATTCCCTTGGAGAGTTTTCCCCGTGTTCTGTTAATTCAATTTCAAATTTTTAGAGGTTTCCACTCTTTTCCCTATAGGGAATGCCAAAAAAGTTTGCTGTCAAGTTGGAATATTCTGCAAATCTTTAGTAATTGTAAATCTAGCTAGTCTCTTCGCGGCGAGCCCTCTGCATCAATCGGTTGAATTGGTTACGACGTGATTTCGTAATTTCCTTTGAAGCTAGTGTGCAGTACACCTCGATTCTTATAAAATGCCGATCAGCTGAGCTCGAGTTACCCGGCTACTACTATACTACTGCAATATGACCATGACTAGTTCTCTGCTCCAGTAGACTAGGTCTTTGAAAGAAAGTAAAATGTATCTCAGAACTTTTCAGATCAGCACCGATCCAACGCAAGACTACAGACTAGCTGCTGGTTGCAGAGGATCAGTCCTAGATCATATGCCATACTAGGAAGCGAACAGATCAACGGCCGACCCCTGTAATTAACGATTGAGAAACCATCCGACAAGTTAACGCGCAGCTACCCTCAGCGTTGATCAAATTTGAAGTTACTGGAGAACGCGCGCCATGGCTGGCTGATTCTGCCAGGCAAACGGTCAGCAGGGGAGTCCAGCAGGGCGACCCTAGCGGCCGCAGCTGGCTTGGCAGACTCGGCCATTGAGGCCATGGCGTCTAGGGCTTATTAAGCTGTTTTTCAGGCTCATCTATATGGCCAAATCAGTCTGCCTTTGCTGATTCTGCTGCCCTCCTCCCACTTTCCCCAACCCTAGCCACTGTGGGCGTACGTGCTTTGAGACGCCATAGAGCAGGCCACCCAAGGCAGATTCTGGTTCTCAGTGTGCCCCTGGGCTCCCCCACTGACTTGCTGGGAACCGGAATCTGCCATGGGCGGCCTGCTCTTTAGTAACTTAAAGTCAGGGCGTGTCAATTCAGCCTTTTTTTGACACTTTATTGCCGCAGAATTCAACCCAGCTTGTCGATTTTGTGGCTGACACATTTGTAATGTTCCCTCACTTCCCCTCACAGTCTCTGGTGTTCCAACAATGTTCCCTGCCTTTGATGCCACAGAACAGGCTACAAGAGGAGATTTTGCCAAGCGCACACATGCAAGGCTTGCCTAGGGCATCACCTGGCAGAATCTGCCATCTACAGCCCACTCTCTAGTACTTAAATAGTAGGTTCACTATGTTCAAAAGTCAGGGGAACTCCCTGAGCAGCAATGTTCCCTCTGATTGCCAATAGGGCATGGAGAAATCACTAACTCTATATAAATGTAAAGTCAATGTAAGTGATTTAGTTTAGGCCCACAATGACGGGGTTTGTGTGTGTGCATGCATCAAACAACAGGGAGTGAAAAACATTCCTCTGTTCCATCACTGTTTATTGTTCAAGTGAGCCTCTTATGGTGCATTTTAGTTTGGTTTAATCTTGTCAGGTATTGAAAAATGTCTAAAGTTTCTTCTCTCTATCATTGTTTTTCCTTTCAATTTTTAGATTAAAAAAATTTGTCACTATTTCCCCCCCCCCCCCCCCCCCCCCCCCCACCCCCAAAAAAAAAAAAAAAACTCTGTGTATTTTCATTATTTTTACAGCAATATACAAAATTATTTTATGGGTTTTTTTTCTTCCCACACACATAAGTCACA
>Ga0116229_10001884_pt1 | contig 33525 bp, 29 predicted proteins | sample S1TSphgellanicum_3_FD_87313 | JGI IMG/M metagenome (GOLD analysis project Ga0116229, IMG submission 87313) | Host-associated microbial communities from peat moss isolated from Minnesota, USA - S1T2_Fc - Sphagnum magellanicum MG | ecosystem: Host-associated > Plants > Peat moss > Unclassified...
AAAAAAAAAAAAAAAACAGAAAAACCGGATGCAATTTCCAAATTTGTAGAACCCTTTCTTATGTTAACTCGAAATTTGCAAACCTGATAATCAAAGTCAGAAATCAGTCAGACTTGAAGAAGAAGAAAAAGTTGCTAATTTCGAATTCCGAAATTTCAGATCTCTGCAAACCCACAACAACAACAGAAGTTAATTTCTCACGGACGGATCTGAAGAAGACCCAATACTGAAAAAAAAAACAAAAAATCCGGCAAACTTCGAACTCATCCAAACTTTCTGGAAAGCAAGATCAGTGATTCTCTAAATTCTTATGCACTCTCCCAGCAGGTGGTGCTAGTGGTGATGATGATGTCCCGATTCCCAAACTCAAGAAGTTTGCAGCTCCTGGTTTATTTCCTTCCCATTATCCTTTAATATATGTTTTATTTCCTTCCCATTCTTGGTGGGCAAAAAGTTGCAGTGTCCGACTCAGCAGAGGGATGGTGTGCAGCTCCTGGTTTATTTCCTTCCCATCTTCCTTTAATATATGTTTTATTTCCTTCCCATCTTCCTTTAATATATGTTTTATTTCCTTCCCATTCTCTTGGTGGGCAGAAAGCTGCAGTGTTAGACTCAGCACAGGGATGGGGCGCAGCCGGCAACATTCTATGATATTAACCCTTTTTTTTAAAAAAGAACTTTGAATAGGTACATTTTTTCTAGGATACCCCCCAAATTGTTTTGCGGGGGGGAAGGTTTATTCTTGCATCTAATAATAATATCATATATGCTCCTACTTGTATAACTATTACAATTAATCTCGAACCTTGTGCATTAAATGCTGAGTTTCAGCGTTTCATACTGAGATTTGCGGATACCACTGTGCTCTTAAGTTGCCCCTATTTTTTGTTCGAATATTTTTTTTAAAAGTTTGCCGGGGGCAATAGTTTCATGGGTAGTCTATAACTTTCTTTTCAATGAATATTGGCCCATCAACAAATTTTTTGGAGCATTGGGGGCACTCCCCCAATGGAAACACCTCTTTGGACCCACCCTCGCCCCCCTCCAATTGCAAAATAAAAACAAATGTATCACAGGCCCCCTCCCATACCCAACGACCTACCTTTTCAGTTTATATATATATATATATATATATATATATATATATATTACTGTTCCTACCTGTACAACTACTACAATTACTCTCGAACCTTATGCATTAAATGATGAGTTCTAGTGTGGCATGTGTCGTTGGCCCAAGTGTTACCACGTCCTCAACTGATTTTTCCTTCCAAAACCTAGTTTTTGGGAATTTATTTGAATTTTCAGCGGTAGAAATCACCTAAAAATCAATATCTCCCACATTCTGGATCCCAATCTCACCAAATAAATTCCATTAAATCCTATGCATCAAGATCTTTCTAACGACACCAACGGCACATTCCAATTCCTCTGAAAAATTTAGTTACAATTTAATTTAATTTTCAGTGAAGAAATCATTCAATATTCAAGAACTTTTTGCACTACAAGTCCAAACATCATGGAACCAAGCCCACGCACCCCTCCTCGTCAAAAGCTGGCCAAAGACATCAAGAACACAATCTGAAAGAGGGGATAGGGAGTGGAAGCAGGCCCAAAGACAGGGCGACTTTCTGGATAACTCCAGTACACAGAAAACAAAAGGGGGACCAAAACTGGGTTTCGTCACCTAAAGCTGTCGCCGCACTTTGACCCCTAAAGGACGACCACCCAGGAATATTATAGAAGTAGATGAAACCATGCCAAACTTTACAAAAAAAATGCACCCAAGAAAAGGAGAGAAAAAAAAACAAGGGGTAAGGACCAAAATTCCCAAAGAGCCCAAAAGAAGCAGGCCACACGGAGGTAAGGGAACCACTAAGTACCCAAACCTCCAAATGGGATTCCTCAAGTTACAATAGATTTCAAGCCATGCAATTATAAATGTTGGGTGAAGGTTTGCCAAGAGGGCTATTACTTAGCTACTAGGGTTTTGTTTTGTTCTAGAATTTCGACAATTGGTGACAATTTGCATGAAGATTTAGAATTTGTTGATGACAAGCTTTTTTCAAAAAATTGTCCAACAAAAGTTGTGTTGAAAATAGATGAAAGTTCCACAATTTATTTCAAAAATAGAGGGAAACTTCAACCTATGACAACATAATTTCTTTTTTCCTTTTCACAACACTGTGAAAATTTGCCACTAAAAAACAACATTGTCATTACCCAAAGTAATTCACAACCCGAGTAATCAACAACTTGGATTTCACATCTTTTGGAAAGTCATTAAGACTAAAACAAGGAAAAGTAAATAAATATCAAAGAGGGAAAAAAATAAAAGAATAATAAGATATTAAAAAATTGTTTACATGTCCACAATTTTATCTTTATCAAAAGATCTTGTAACTCTACATCAACCCTCTATAAGCTCAACCAAATTGTCAAGAAGGACTACCTTAAGGTTGTTTGGCCAATTTTTTCTCACAAAAATGAGTCTTTCTAAGTTATATGTTTGTAAACGATATGTCCTAAGGTTTGTAACTATACTAGCCAACAAAAAGATCATTGTTATTTCTATCGAAGATCCAACTATGCCCAAGATTTTCTTCTTCCATTTAACTTTGTTTCAATTTTTGCTTCATTCATAAATACTTCACATGGTACATTTTCCATTCCACTTTTCTCTTTTTCACAATCTATTGCAAAGAAACAACATAAACCTAAGCAAAAATAAAGTTTACAAAAGGTTTGAAAATAAATCTGAAAGTCTAAAATGTGTGCATGCAAACATTTACCAAATTTTTACAAAAAAACTTAAGCACTCACTTTTCACGATGACAATTAATGGCATCAACATGACATCATGGGTGCAATTATAATGGAATTGCATAATAGTTGAAAATGAGTTGTTTTGACTAAATTGTAATGAGTTGCATCATATATATGGTGAATTGCAATTTTACAATTCATACAACTTGTCCGTTAGCATTCTTGACATATAAATATAGGAAGTTGCAAGTGTATTTTACAATTCAAAATTGAGTTTTAAGGCCATTGAAAAGCACCCTTTTTTTTCTCATAATGTAGTTTTGTTTTGGGTTTTTAAATCCCTAAATATTTTTTATTCCTAAAAGTAATTTCATGATTTTTTTTTCACCTTCATGTTTTGCAATGTTAAATTGCATTGTTGCTGTTAAAAACCATATTACTAAAAATAGTGAAATCTACAAGTAGACACTCCTTCAATGTGAATTGTTTTGCTATATGTCAATAAGAAACAAAGGGCACCACATAATTCCCATGAAATTCATTGTCAAAAAAATCAAAGTTCACTTATTCATATGACTTCTTACACATTTATGACATGATATATTAAACTTATTTTTCACCCAACTTTTACATGACCCAATGTGTTTTTTTTTTCTTCATAAAACCATTTCCTTATACAAAAATATGGTAATGATAAAAAAACAATCATCAACTTTTAGATTACAAAAATTAAAACTATTCCATTACCCAATTGGTGTCCAATGACTTGGTGGCCTAGGGTTCTCAAATAACAAATATAAATGGTTAAAAAGAATACCCTAGCAAACATTTGTACTCTCCAAAATATATGATAGGAATATGGCTTGTTCTTTTGCATCCATTATTGTTATTCTCCTCATCTTATGAATTTTTTTTAAAGCCACATATTCATCTACGACATTTTGTGGTATAGGTAAGAACATTATAGTGAATGGCTTTTTCAAGAAAATATCATCTATGTCAAGGATTTTGGCCTTTTCACACTAGGTAACCAAAATTTCACAAAGTTGTTTATATGTAGCAAATAAAATTCACCTAAAAATAATAACCAATGTCAGTGACAAAATCACAATACAAAAAGAAATAATAGCCAAAGTTTGATTATTGTAGCACACATGCATGCACATAAAAACCCTTGGTATGTGCTCCAAATGCCCCATAACAACATCTAGTGAACAAGAAGACACTAAAAACTTAATGTCTTAACATCTGATTTAAGATTTGAAATAATGGGTGACATGGCTTCATGAGCATTCAATATTTCTGGACAACATTCAAGTCCTTCTCTTCAACCGAAATTCAAATATTGATGTTTTCACCCAAATTTCCCTTTTCATATTCAAATGTTGTTTCTCTTTCCCAACAAATGCAATCATTTTTGTCATCAAAACAATTTATGGCTTTTTTTCCCCATGACCATACCACTTAAGTTGTGGCATGGCATGACAAAGATAGTGAGATTTGTTTCCAACTGTTATTGCACAATGTGGTTGTGTCGTTTTGGATTATATTATTATGCATAGGCTTCAAAAGTGGCACATGATAAGGATATGAATTTGCTTCATTTTCCACTTCCCATGAGTATTGGCTTGGTTGAAGATGCAAAATTTGAAACATGCCATGCTAGAATTGTTGTGTGTTTGTTGCCATTTGAATTTAATTGGTTTGAACATGTGTTTGTAAATGTTCATGTTTTTACAAATGTTGACTTCAATGTTGATTGTTGTAAAGACATTATGCAACAAATTAAGTCACATATATTGCCATAAAAAATACCTTATGATTGTGTCCTAAATGTTCAAGTGTTGGAATGGCATTTGATAATTTAATTTTCAAAAACCAATGCCCATCAAATGAAGTGCCAAAATGAAGAACAATGAAAAACTTGTTGATGTTCCATCAATTGGAATAACATGAATTGGATATTTGTGAACCGTAGGAAAACACAAAACACCTATTTAATAATCAAATTGGGAATCATTGTCATGGTTGTGGAACAACAATGCATTGACTTCTTGCAATGGACATGATCAAGGTAATTAACCAATATTTTCAGTAGAAAGGTCATTTGCATTATTTAACATATTTTTAACATATAATTAATTTGAACATTTGATCAACAAGTTAAATTTATACAAAACAACATTATAATTTTGGTAGAGAATTCAAATTTGATTTCAAATTAATATGAAAACTTGATTTTAACCATTAAAATTTAAACTAAATTTTTTTATGCCTTAGTTCGTGTTTTATGATGGTTTTTGTCTAAAGGAATGTGGAATAGATCCAAGGTGGATTGACTTTGTGTCATCCATCACTTTTTTTGTGTTTAAATTTTTATTTATTTTTAACAAAACAAAAAAAATTGGAAAACAATGGCCAAACCCCAAAATGAACAGGCAACTGATCAATACAACAAAATCATAGTTGTTGATTTAAAAAATAAATAAATCTAAGAGTTTTACCTAGATATTATCACCTTGGTAAAAATAAAGGGAAAATCTTTTTCAACTACAAACTTGTTATAACCTATACAATCTTGGAGTTCATATCTTGATCAAAATTTAGATAACCAATTTATAATCTAATTACCAAATTCTCAAATACATCATAAGCACAACAAACATCATGTTTGAAGAATGAATTTTCATTGATTGCCCCTCTTACAATAATGAGTAACACATTTGTGTATGTGTGTGTGTGTGTGTGTGGGGTTTGTGATATGGAGGCAAGAGAGTGGTAGTAGCATCATGTTTCTAGTATTGTTTTCTTGTGATATTATGATTTGGAGGCAATGACATTTCTTGTTCCATTTTGTGCGTGTATGATATTATGTATAGTCTTCTTGTCTTTTCATGGTTTTGCAATTTAAGGGCAAGGCAAAAACAACATTTTTAGTTTGTTTGTTTGTGTGTGGTTTTCCTATTTTCATGGTTAGAGAATCACAATTGTAATTACACAAGAAAAATGCAAATCAAAGCGTAAGTTCAAATTGCAAGTGTAAATACCCAATTTCACTTGTGTGTGTAGGTGCAAAATTTTCATCTTTCAAGTGTGTTTTTGTTAAAAAAAAATGTTGTTATTGTGTGTGTGCATGTGTATGGTAGGTAGTAGTAACAACAACTTTTGTGCACATAAACTTCACATGATTTCCTCCTTGTTTTTGAATGAAATTGTTTTTGGCAAACTTATCTTCCTTTTTTCCATCTAAGTTGAATATGAGCTATAGTAGAGTTAATCTAACTCCCACAACATCTTTCATCATAAACTTGTAAGTTCATTGTGCAAATCCCGTACAAACTTTTGTAGTTTTTAAAGATGGGTTTTCAAATGTGTTTTGGTTGAAATTTTGTGTTCAAAGGAAAGGGCATTGTGAAAAGGACATTGCAAGTGAGTTTAACAACATAAGGTTTATGAAGTTGACAAAAGGTTGGTTGCCATCTTGTGTTAAGTTTTGAATGTTGGTCCCTTGTATGGGTGATTTTAATGATAGTTCAAAACTCAACATGACATGGCAAAGGCAAGCCCAATGGAAGGCCCAAGAATAATGTGACTTTAAAAATAAATATGTTGTTTTAACAAAAGATTACCAATTATTTCCCTATTTGACCCTACCCACCTACTTGACTATATTGTTTTGCCTACCTAATTTGTTCATATGAAGAAAGTCTATAATTTCTCGGAATTAATCTATTACATGCAAAAATTTAAAAAAATGGTTTTGAAATGGAAAAGTTATTTTCACACAATGATTTTATATCATAATGAAAATGGAAAATATGAAATAAAAAAAAGATTTAAGGTGAGTTGTAATTCACATAAATTTTATGACAAATTCTTATTCACTAAGAAACAAACCTTGCAATTAAACACATTAAAATATTTCAACATTTTCACTTTGTTTTGGCAATGACTATTTATGATGTATATAAAGTTTAATGTGTGGGTATTGTCTATCCTTTCATTATACATGGTGAAAGTTATATACTCAATTGTATGACATTAATGCACACATAAATTTCCTTGTTTCACATATAATTTTAATTTATGTTTATGTGGATGTCGCAAAATTGATGATATTTTATGCAATGAATCTATGTATACACATATGAAAATGTTATATGGACTATCTTTTCAAAAGGGAAAGTTTGATAGAAAATGTAAACATTACATTAATGTATTGAATGTTTAACTCTAGTGACGATGAATTCATCAGAGTTGGTTTAGGTGGGATGGGTTATAGTTGTAAGTTGTACAAAAAGATAATTCCAAACTGCAAATTTATTAAAAGTTGATTCCAAATTAGAATTATTAAATTTTTTTTTTCAAGTTGTAATGTTTCAAAATGTCCTTATGGATCTTAAGATATTGAAAGATAAACAAATTTTTTTATTTTTTTCAATGTCTTTTGGAATCTTTGTGTCCTTTCAAAAACAAATTTGAATGTTTACATGTAATTTCATACAAATGTAAATATGTGTTATTTCATTTGGATATGTTGAGATTATTTCAAAAGAATAACATTTGTTTTTTGGGGAGATTAAGTTAGTTTCCAATAAAAACTTCTCCCTTAAATACCTAGTTCAAGGATTTAATCCCCACTTGCTTAGCTAATTTAATGTTTATCCACCCTAATTGCTTCTAAAATTTCAATGAATTAAAAACATGGATGGTTAATTAAATCTCCCCTTGGATGATAATTGGATAGTATTTTGTACAATTTGAATATATATATATCTGAAAATAATAAAATTTTCAAATGTAAACCTTTATTTCCTTTTTATCATTTCATTGTCACCAGTAGTGTGTAGTAACATGGAGCCCAAGTTTATAAAATGATGCGTTTAAATATTTTGAATGTGGAACAAATTTAAATGATTATTTATTCAAAATGCACATTTTCATATTACAATAAATGGGCCAACTATTGAATTCCATTTTTGTAAGAATCCAATTGATATGCTTCAACACAATTGTGTGTTTATTGACAAAAGTGTTGCCAAAAAATGAAATTAAGATTTATGGATTTGAAAATGAAATGATTTTTGATAGTTAATTCAATGATCATATTTTTATTTGGTATCAATAAATAGCCAAAAATATAAAAGGATGATCAAGTACAAACACAATAATAGGAGCTACCAAAGCACATGACAAATCATTAACAAGTTTTAACAAAAAGAAGTTTATAAATTACATTCAATAGATCATAATTTTCACATCATTTTTTTTTTAAATTAAAAAATTCTTGTGACCCAGAAATATGTTGCATCATATTATATTATAAAAATTTACATAATTTTTTCCTCATAAAAATGATATTTTCAAATCATTTCAATTTTTTTTGAAAATCATTTATGCAACAAAGAGCTCTAGTTGCACGATTTTAAAAGTAATTTTGAATATTCAATATATATATATAAAATCTAAAAATTTCAATATCAATTTAATTAACCACTTACTTTAGTGAAAATTAAATAATTGTCATATCTTGTAATGATTCTTTATACCTAGCTTGCCCCTAATTACAAATTTGTTTTTTCATATCTAGTTTATGGCAAAATTTGATCAAATCTTTGTATGGATCATCACCACTTTGGTCACATTACAAAATCTAGTAAAAAAACACTACTTCAAATGTTAACTTAATATGGACAAATGCTTTGTGCTATGAAGATCAAAACAAGGTCATAGTTGAAATTGCATATCTATTACAAGCACAAGTCCTTAAGGGTGGTATTCAAACCCTAATGGATTGGAAAAAATTAAGAAAACATAGTTTGCACAAAAGGACATCCAAAACATTATAATAAAATAAAAAATCATGTTGGCTTTTACATTGTGTAAGCATGACATTCCATGTTTTTAATCTCCATTTTTTTTTAAAAATCATAAAATTGGAATTCACCATCAACTTGTGAGCAACCAAACTATCTATTAAAAAAAAAAAAGATATTTGAAATTATTACCCTTTTATTATTGAAATCACACATGCACAATTGGGTCATTTGAATATGAGCAATAAAAAGGGTGGTATGTATAATTTCTTTAAAAATAATAATTAAAAATCTATTGAAGGGACCAACTTAAGGTGGGTATGTTGCCATGTAGATTTAGCCTTGATTTGCCACTTTTTGGTCTTGGGGGCCTTCATTTAAAGGCCATGGGTCCAATTTATGGCTCCTCATCCAATAGGATTGCTCTATTTCCTTGGACCCTAGAACTTGGATCCTACTCTAAAGTGGTCCTAAATTAGGGTCTCGGAGTCCAAATTTAACATTTCCTTCTTAGCTCTAATAGGCCTTTTTACTCAAGAAAGCAAAAGGTACAAGTATAGTGTTTTCGCCATGTTAGCCACATTATTTCAAGCAATTCTTTAAAACTAGAGCTGGTAGCCATAAATGTGGCGACACCCTCCACAACAAAAAAAAGAAAAAAAACAGTTTTCCGTCCCTTATAGGGCGGTTAACCCTCTCTCTTTTCCCTTTGTAATAATGGTATCTGCCTATTTAGAAAAGTAGAAATTTAATTGGGGCCCAATTTGTGTGTTTTGGGTTGAGGGGGGAGCTGGAGAGAGATTTTTCATTTTGGGGGGGGGGAGGGAGGAGGTTCCCAATGTGTTCCCATTATATTCTCACTATGTTCCACTCAAGTTCTCAAAGGGTTCTCATCCTGTTCCCAATGTGTTCCCATTATGTTCTCACTATGTTCCACTCAAGTTCTCAAAGGGTTCTCATCCTGTTCCCAATGTGTTCCCATAATGTGTTCACTATGTTCCACTCAAGTTCTCAAAGGGTTCTCATCCTGTTCCCAATGTGTTCCCATTATGCTCTCACTATGTTCCACTCAAGTCCTCAAAGGGTTCTCATCCTGTTCCCAATGTGTTCCCAATATGTTCTCACTCTGTTCCACTCAAGTTCTCATCCTGTTCCCAATGTGTTCCCATTATGTTCCACTCAAGTTCTCAAAGGGTTCTCATCTTGTTCCCAATGTGTTCTCACTATGTTCCACTCAAGTTCTCAAAGGGTTCTCATCCTGTTCCCAATGTGTTCCCTAAATCATTCCAAATAACACCTCAGTTTTATTCCATATGTTTTTGGTGACACTTCAACTTCCAGTTTCATCTATATTAGTGTTGACCTGTGCTGTTGGCCCAAGTGTGAACACACTCAACTCATTTTCCCTCTGAACCCAGTTTTTAAAAAAAATTGTTAAAATTTTCAGCAACAAAATCCACTAACAAATTCAATATCTTCCACACCTTAGGTCTGGAAATTGTGAAATGAACTTTAATAAATCTCACTCGTAAAGGGTTTTCCAATGAATATAAAGAACACCCCCTCCCCCCTCCAAGTTCCAATACAGTTTATCAGTTTTGAGTTTATTTAAATTTCAGTGAGAAAATGGTTCAATAATCTATAGCTTTTGCACCATAGCTCCAAACATTCTCAAACCAAGTCCATGCACCCCTTACTCATTGAAGAGCTTTCCAAAGATACCAAGTGTGTAATAGGGTTTGCACCATAGCTATGGTGCAAACATTCTCAAATTAAGTGCATGCACCCCTACTCATTCATTGAGAGCTTTCCAACGATATGAAGTGTGCGTGATGTGGAGTGCTGTGGATTGAGATATCTCAATGTCACAAAACAAAACAAGGAGTGTGTGTCGTCAGTCTGGCCTTGCCATTTTACATTGAAAAGTATCTTAAAGCAAAAGAGGAATTATGGAAACTCAAATATTTGCACCATGCAAAAATATAATCTTCAAAAAAAATCCTCTAAAAAAAATGCACAAAATTTTCTAGTGTAATTGTGGATGTTTTTTTTTTTTTTTGCCCTCAATTTTGTGAAGTAGGTGGATTGGTGATCATCCTTGAGAGAACTTGACGAGAGATTAGAAAAAAAATGTAATTTTTTTTTTTTCCAAACCCCACCTTATACTGACAACATATGAGAACCGATGGGTCAAAATATGGCAAATTCAACTTTTGTTTCCCCAAAACATATGTGAACTTTGGACTTTTTTTTTCTCAAAAAAATTCCTTTCGACAAGTTGAAGTGTAACCCCTTTTTTTTTCTTTTTTTCTTCGGGTTGTCAGGCAGTGAAAACTTCTCACCCAGAAGAAAAGAAAAGAAAAGAAAAGAAAAAAACCCCTGCCCAATAATTAATTAACTTTGAAGATTCCATTTCAAAAAAGAATATTCTCAAGATATTCCAAAAGATCCTTCGTTTTTTCCTTCGCAAAAAAAATTTCTTTGAGAAAAATTAAAAAAAAAATTTTGTGCCCAAGCTGCCAAGTTACTAGTGCAATGAAAACCCCGTTGACTTGGTTCGTCCCCTGTTCCTTGTTTCGTCCCCTGTTTCGACAAAAACTGGGAGGTGCCCGTCTCCTTTGTTCCTCGTTCCGTCCGATATTTCGCCAAAACTCGGGGGTTCTCTTGCCCTGTTTGAGAGACTTCCGTCCCCTGCTTCGACGAATCCGGGGTTTCCGTGCCCTGTTCGAGGGACTTCCGTCCGCTGCTTGCGCAAAACTGGGGGCTTCCCGTGCCGTGTTTGAGTGACTTTCCACAGGGGCCCCTCTAGTTTCCCATAAGTGACAAAGTCGCACGTCAGTTTCGCCAAGAATCGCGGCGCTCCGTTGCCACGATTTGGTGTTACTGCAAAGCAATTACGCGCAATCTCTTCGTCTCTCGACCCATGATTTTTCTCCTCGTACCCATTTTGTAGATCTTCTGATACTGGTGAAGAAATTTAGGTGGTTGAGAGCTTTGGATTGATACAAAACACACAATCAGAAGAAGAAGAAGAAGAAGAAGAAGCAGCAGCAGAAGAAGAAAACGAAATTTCTGGTGTTATGCAATTTTCTGATCTCTTTTCTGAAGAAACTCGGGTTTTTACAATAGTTGAGAAGTTTGTGAATTTTGGGTTTTTCGGAAGTAGAGAGAAGAAGAGGAACAACAAGGGGAGCAGCAGTAAGTAAGTAGCCGCAGCTGAAGAAAGACGAGGAATTTGGGTGGATGGGTTGCTGCTGCATTGATGAGATTTTGAAGGAAAAAACTGTTGCCAGATTGATCTTTGCATTAGTGAAGAGGATTACTGGAAACCCATCATTTTGGACACAGGAGTATAGTATCTTCATGGGCTTGCTGTAGCACAGTCAGTCCAGGAGGATGAGGATGTGGAGGAAGAAGAGATGGAGGATGGCTTTGTTTGCAGCAGCTTCTCAGACGTGGAAATGGGGTTGATGCTTGGTATGGTTTAGGGTTTAGGTTTTATGAGTTTTAAGGAGTGGGTTGATGCTTGGAGAGCATTTGCAAGAAATGGTGGAGATTTGTTACACATGTGCTTGAAGCTGAGAAACAGCTAGAGTCAGAAGAAGAATTCAAACAAACCTTGAGGCCCCAACAATTGTCCAATTATGGTGTTGCCCTAATCAAAGCTTGAAGGAGATTCATTGTGGGGCCCTACGTTTGCAATGATGGATTCTATAATTACAGGCAATAGAACAAGAAGAAGAAGATTCAACATGAGGAGTACCCATTGTGCATGTTGGCAGCAGAGGATGAATCCATTCAGGTATGGACCGGTGCGCATTGCCTGTATGGTATTGGGATGGTTGTTAGCAGTTGCTGTTGGAGGGGTTCTTTGGAGATCCTCTCTCAATTCCAAGCAGCAGGAGCTACAACTCAAATGTGAGAACAGGGTAGAGGTGAGCAAACTGTATCTCCGTGACTTGCTCCTTAACAACTGGGAACTAGTACAAGCAAAAAAACAGAAAAAAAGAAAAACCCTTGGCCATGGCCCCTCCATTTTACTGACAACATAGAATCAGGTTTTGATGAAGTTCAGGAGTTGGAAAAGAACTAATAACTCTCGTGTCAGTGACAGATTTTGAGGTCAGAGGTGGAGAACAACTTGAATGCATCATTTGTGATCATAGGTCTACTTGCAAGTGTGCCGGAACTAAACGAAAGCACTTGGCTCGACTTCACAAGCTCCACGCTCTTCTTGCGGCCGAATGTAATTGAGCTGGTTTATATGCAGCGGGTGCTGAACAGTGAGCGGGCAGCCTTTGAGCAACGGATGAATACCACCATCAAAACCCTCAACTCTACTGGGTGGTTCCCAAGGCCTGAGGATTCAGAGTACTCCCCAATTGTGTTTGAGACAGAAGCTGATGAGGGGTATTTTATGTTGGACCCCAGTTCGTACCCGGTTCTGAAATCGGCTATATATGCAGCCCGAGATTCAGGCCTCTTTACTCTGTCACCGGCGACTCTGTTGACAAACACATGGCTAATGGGAGCATATCTGGCATATTATGGACAAGGCCAAGATGCGTTGTCCTTTTCAAGTGATGCGGATCGACAGCAAGCCTGTCTAGGCTATGTGGCAACTGCTCTGAATGTCAAGGAGGTTTTCTATATGGTCCTTTCAAGGTGGGTAGTAAAATTCTGTGTTTGGATTTCTACATTGCTTTCAGGAATCAGGAAGTGAATTTTGTATGCTTGTGCTTTCTGAAAGCCCTGAACATGCATTCCTGTTTGGATCTGTTTTCGTAGGTACATTGCAGATACGGACATGGATGTGGTGGCTGTGTATATTGCACCTGTGAGTGGAGAGTTCAACTCATATTACAATTGCAGCTCAACAGCTGCTACTTGTGTACTCCCTTTGTTTGACCCTACAAACAAGGTGTCAAAACCGAGCACAACATCCATCACATGGAGCTACGGGACACAGAATTTTGAGCTCCGCTGCATTGCAACACACAACCTGAGTCTATTGGCACTACAAAGCATAATTGCGTGGCCTCTTCTGATGTCCATCATTGTGCTCTCCTGTTGTGCAATCATCTATCTGGTGCTGAAGAGAATGCAAGCTATCAAGAAAGATGTTGTGATGATGGAGAAAATATACTTGGAACTGAATGCTGCCAAGACTGCAGCTGAGGCTGCTGATAAGGCCAAGTCAAACTTCCTGACAACTGTGTCTCATGAGATCAGGTAGTTCTTTCCTAAGCAAGAATTGTACAGATTCTGAACCCCCATAGACCTCAATCTGTTATGTACAGATGACAGGTTTAGGGTATATCCCATAGTTTGTGAGTTTTTCCATCTTTGGGTTCAGATCTTGAATGGAAGAAACAGGTTCAGGCTCATTTTTGTCTTTTGTTGAGACCACAGATTTAGGCCACTTGAGCTCCATGCAAAGCTAGTTTCTTGAAGTGCTAGTCATACTGAGGTGACACAGCGACTGACACATTTTGTAGGCATATTGTCTCAGCATATCTTTAATCTTGCAATCTGCTCACTGAGAGCATGTTCATTCCTTCCTGAGACAACTATATGCATCTACAGATATGAATTGCAGCATAGCTTCTAAACCCATTCTGCAATCTTGACAAAACTCATATTTTTGCTGGCATGGCACTTATAGCTGGCAGTGGGGTGTAGGGTTAAGGGTTTCTTGATCTGACTGGGCTGCTTGGTGTCCTTGAATTTGTCTTGCAGAACACCCATGAATGGAGTAATCGGTAGGTGTTCTGCTGACAGCTGTTGAGGGATAGCTTCTGTTAGCAAGTATTCATATTGTGTAATTTTCTTCTAGTGTGCAGTGATGATGCAAGAAGTGACGTGCCTGTAATAATATTCCTTTGAAAGCATGATCAATCTTAGTATTGCATCTTGAGTGGTGATTTTGGGTTAGGGATGACAAATTTGCTGATGGCTGGAGCGGAGTTAACTCCACAGCAGCTTGATTATGTCAAGACAGCTCAAGCAAGTGGCAATGCACTCATGTAATAATTTCTCCCTTTCCTTTCACAACAGCTTCAAATTTATATTGCAACTGCTGGCTTGGTTGTTAAACATCTGAATTGATTTAAAGATCAAGTATCATTTTGATCAGCAATTTGTGCAAATCACAAGTAGAAGGTTTAGGGTTTAGTTTCACAAACACTTGGTCCTCTTGAATTTGCAAAGTGTTTGTATGGGTTCATTTGCTAGGTATGCAAATTTTGTTTTGATCAATCGAAAGTTCTGCAGTGCTCTGATAAATGATGTGCTGGATCTATCAAAAATGGAGGCGGGAAAAATGGAGTTTGAATCAGTGCCATACAACATCCGGATGGAGATTGATGAGGCATTGTCAGTATTTGATGGAAGTGTGCATCAAAAAGGGGTTGAGGTGTTGGTTCTTATTCATGATGCAGTCCCTTCTTGTGTTGTTGGGGATCCAGGAAGACTTCGCCAGGTACTTCAAAGTCTTCTTAAAACACTTTTTGTACAATAATAAAGATCCTGAGGTTTTCCTTGAAGATCTGTAGAAAACCCATTGCTGCATCCTTCACATTTGCTCTAGGAATTGGCACTTACAGAAAGTTTGTTCCCCAAAAACAACCTGAAATTCTTGTGCATAAAAAATGCACGCTATCAAACTTAAACTGCACTTTTGGTGAATTGGGCAAAGTTGGTTGTCAGAAGTGCTATGTGGTAAATTTACTTGCCTAAGATAAGCCATCATAAACGGTGATTTTTTTTTTGGTGAAATTTCATCCTGGTGGCAAGAAGAAAGGGGTTGTGAATGGTACAAAAGGCTTTTTTGGAAAGAATGGGCCCATGTTGTTGACATGTAGCAGGATTCCTAAACTTTTCAACTTTCCTCTCTAACCTGTAGCCAAATTTGGCTAAGCCCTCTTTTGAAAGGTTGCCAACCCACCTAACTCATGAATCTGAAAAAACAAAAAAAAACTGATCATAAAGTATTGTGCTGTAGGATCCTGGTAAACAAGTTCATTACTAATTACTATAATCATGTCTTTTCCTGTGCAGATTTTGGTTAACCTTGTTGATAATGCCATGAAGGTAATTTACTTTGATCCATTTCATTTGATTCTTTGGTGAGCAGTGCTGATGTGTGAATTCAGCATTGTGTTTGAGTTCAACTGGGTTCCTGAGCATGTCCGTGAGCTCATCATCATGTTGAATGTGCTTGTGAGGTTCAGGTTTTTCAGCTACTAATTATCACACTTGATATACCAATTCTACCCTTTTTGAGTAAGGTTGCAATTAGTCCTTGGATAGTGTTGATTGCTCAAGGCTAGAGTTTTTGCAGAAGAGAGCTCCATTTTATGGTGTTAAGTACAACATATGGGTGTGGTAAGACTTTATGGCATCTTGGTGTCTTTTTTTGTCAACTGCAGTGCACAAGGGAAGGAAGCGTTTTTCTATGTGTGCGAGTTGTGAATTCAAACTTGCCACTAGACGTATTGGACACCACTCTTGACCTTATAGTTCCAAGTTCTGGAGACAAGCCACTATTATTGGCAGGTCTCGGTAATCAAAATGGTGGGGCAAACAGCAGCTTTGGCTTAGATACTTGGCAAATAGGGGTCCCAAGATTGAGTATGCGGAATAAAGAATTTGACAAAAATAGTACAAATCTCATAAAAAAGTGGAGAGAGTGGCGACTGGATCAAGTTTCCAGCAATCATTTCACTCCTCAAGAAGACCTCAAACTCATCTTCTCTATTGAAGACACAGGTGCATTTCAAAACCAATGTAATAGCTATCTACACTTGTCTTGTCCAACCCTCATATGGAAGGTGCTACCTAACAGTGTATTTTTACAAAGGACATATTGTGATAAATGATCATGTTGGGTGATGTTGTTCTTGTGTCAATAACTGATATTCATCTTGTGTGTTTTCTCTTGGCAGGTATAGGGGTCCCACTGCACTCTCAGCATCGTCTTTTTCAGCCATTTTCACATGCGGGTAGCAGTGCATCACAGGAACAGCAAGGCACTGGAATTGGCCTGTCTATTTGTGAGGTAATATTTTCTCATCTCCTCATGCTTCCATGCACAGAAGAGTGTGCTTCTTATCATAGAACTGATTCTAATCTTTTCTTCTACCACCACATTGGCATTTTCAGACATCCTTTGCAATATTGGGTGACATAGTTTAGTATTGGTATTCACAATTGGCTAATTTTCCATTGCAGAAACTAGTGAAGTTGATGAATGGGCAGCTTACTTTCAAGAGTTTGCCTGGGGAGGGAAGTCTATTTCAGTTCACTTTGCCATTGAGCTTAAAAGCAGCATCACCTAATTGTGACACACTCAGTTGCTGTCCAAAGCAACAGTGGAAAGCAGTAGATCGAGAAAAACTAAGTGGAATGCATGTTGTACTAATTGATAACCATCCAGTGCGACAGGTAAAAAAAGTGCACATCTTGGATTTGATGTCAGTTGTAATCAATTGGTGACAACTGGTAGCACAGAATGAGCTCTATATGTTTTGCTTTTTCTTAAGTATTGTTTTTTTGCTTTGCAAATCATGATGATCTTCTTTTGCACAAGTGTCATTTACTTGCAGTGCTATCATAGTGATCAGCTGTGATGCATCTCTTATTTCTGCACTGGGTACCTGTAATATCCCCTATTGCAGGAAGCATCAGCAAGCTATTTGAGGGGGCTAAACATTACGGTCACGTATATGGTAGACTTTGCGCCCACTTTGGGGTTACTGAAAAGGTTGGTGATGTTGTCTTTTTCTTTGAATTCAGATGCTTTTCTTTGAAGATAATGAAAATTTCCTTGGCTTTGAGAGTTTTGTTAAAACCACTTTGGAAACTCCACTAGTGTAACACACTAAGGTTGGTCATCTTCTCGTTTGAATTTTCAACAAGAGGTTTCCAAGAGTTGAAAAAAGGCCCAAAACCCTAAACCCATATCAAATTCACCATGAAAGTGCCAAGTGCAGAACAACTCTTGCTTCATATGATTTTTTTGCAATAGTATTTCTCAAACTTACACGTGCTTGGGTGTTCTGACTATGTATGTGTGTATGCAGTGTGGGACAGGCAGCAGCAATCCACGCAGTAATCGTTGATTTGCAAGGCACAAGGGATTCAGCAGCACTTGAGTTTTCTAGTTCTATACGTAAAGAGCGGCATTTAGAACGACTACCAATAGTGGGATTGTCAACTGGACTTTGCACGAGTGCCGAAAAGGAGCTCAAGGAAGCAGGATTCTCGAGCATTGTGAATAAGCCCCTTCGAGTTGCTGCTCTTGTGGCTGCTTTACTGCAACCTGTTGGAGTTCCTGAACGGAAGCGGGGTCCCAATAATACGAAGTTGATGAGTGGCAAGAGGCTTCTTGTGGTATTTCCTTTTTTCTGTCTCTGGCATTCTCTGTGTCTTTTCTTGTTCCCTTAAAAAATGTATCCTAATCAGCAGTTTTGATGCGGGTCTTGTTCTAACAAGTGTTGGGTAGTTCTTTGAATTTTTAAGAATTGCTGGTTCTGGTTCTTTAAATGTTCCAGAAGCAGAGAATCTCAGGTTTTGATTCTTTGAAAGAAATTTGGAATCAAAGAACTTCCAGTTCTGGTTATTTCAAAAACCTTAAAGAATTGGTGGTTCTCTTGCTGGTTCTTTGACATTTTCATATTTTTAAGAACCATGGTCATGTACCAAAACCAGTTCTTTTGAATATTTTGAGAACTGGCAGGTCAGTGGGTATGTACCTGGGATGATAACCAGAGGGTATCTGTCCATCACCCAACACTGGTTCTTACTGGCAGTGTATTCTTCTTCTTCTTATGATGATGATAATGTTCATAGGTGGATGACAACATGGTGAACAGAAGAGTTGCAACATCAATGCTTTCGCAGTATGGTGCAACAGTAACATCAGTGAATGGTGGTGCTGAGGCTATATCCGCTGTGAGGAATCAGGAAGCAGGAAAAGAATTTGACTTGATTTTGATGGATATCCAAATGCCAGAGGTGTGACTTCTATGAAGAACTTCTTCTGCCCGTTCTTGTCAATGTGGTGGTGTCTCACAAATGCATCACCTAGATTTCAGATTTAGAATGCATCATCCCCAAGCCAACCTTTTGGGGGGAGGAGGAGCAGCAGTGGTAGAGGAATTTACATTGAAAATTGTGTTCTTGGACTTGGGTGCAGATGGATGGGTATGAGGCGACTCGTCAAATCCGGAAATGGCAAGTTGAGCAGTGCAAAAAATGTGCAACAAATGTGCAATTGGGGTCAAGTGAAAATCTGGCCAAGGGCAATGGAGAGTGTGATCACTTTCATCTGCCGATTGTAGCAGTAACAGCTGATGTATTGAAGGGGACACATGAACTCTGCTACAATGCAGGCATGGATGACTACATTACGAAGGTAATATCAGATCTCCCCTCCCAAGTAGCTTCATAAAACGATTACATCTGCTTCATTTGTGGATGCTTTGAGAAGAGGTTGAGGTGTTGTCTCTTGAGGATTTAGGTTTTAGGTTCAGCCAATGCCATGACTGAGTCTTCTTCTGGTTTGCTTTTTGTGCTCTTTGTGCATGTGGCAGCCACTGGACCAAAAACAACTGCACTTGCTTCTGGAGAGGTTCTTAAGAAACAACCTGAACAATGCTCCTGGTAATGTGTAGTGTGTGCTTTAAGACAGAAAACCAGCCATTATTCTTGAAGCATCCATTGGCCGTTTTGTGTACAATAGATTTTCTTACCATCATTTGTTGCTGTATTTTCAGAGATGGATCTTGTGAAATCCTCCTCCTCCCAGTCAAAGTAAATCCTGTGCAAATGGTTTTTGCTGTGTGCTCAAAAGAGTAATCAAGCAACTTGTGTATTTGATTGAGACTTAAATTTGCTGTTTTCTCCATTTTGGGATTGCCCTCTAGTGTGGGAGAGGATTTGCAAGGCTGAGAGAAGGAACAATACCTCCAAACCCACCCCCCACACACACCCAGATTGCTCTGTTCTTGACATTGCAGCTTGAGGTTTATCAATCTCCATTCTATTATTGCATGTAGCTTTTGGAAGCATGTGAAATTTTTGTTTCAAGCTTTTGAACAATGGCCGTGGATTGGACCTGCTCTAATCATGAAACACTATGGCTTAACAAACGATGGTCAATAGATGATGATGCCCAGTTGCTTCTTTCTGCTCAATAGATGACACCCAGTTGCTTCGTTCTGGGTGTCTTTTTCTCACATCTTCAAGATAGAATTCTGTGCAGAATGTTACACTTGAAATCTACGGTGTTTATGATGTGATCAAAATGAGCTTGCTTTCATTCATGATTGTTCCACGTTGATTTTGTTCATGTTGTCTCTCTGCCGCAAGTATTTACACCTGGAGTTGGAGTTGTTGCTGCTTGATCCAGAGTCACCATGGCAGTTGTGTGGGGCATCTGTCTATTAAGGTAGTTTGTTTGTTTTGTTTGTAATGTCAAGAAAGATCTGGGCCACTGCACTCTTGGTACCATTGGAAAGCCCTCAATGAGTAACGGGCCCTGTCACTTGGTGACAAGAAAACAAGGACAGTGCAAATCCTACAAAAGGATTCTTTTGGGAAAAAGAAGCCCAAAGTTGCCATATTTCTGAGGAAAACAATGTGGAAATCACCATATCTGAGTTTTATCTTTTGGCCATTAGCCAATTTGAGTGGCCCATCACTCAAAACAGAGGAAACTATGATAGCTCCCCATACTAAAAGGTTCTATTTTGGACTAAAGGTTTCCAACCCTTTGGCCCAACTATATAGGTGAAAGGAGGACAACATTTGCCAAAGCATATGGGATAAAAAGTCAGGTGCTATGGAGAACATGTTGAGGGAACACAATGGGGAACTTGGGGAACATATTGGGAACCTGATGGGAACTTAAAGGGAAGCACATAAATTTTGCTTCCCTCCTCAAAGTAGAAGCAAAATTTGCCTCACCTTTAACAGTTTATGTACATGGAAGTTGAACCATGTCAAACAATATGGGATAAAAAATGAGGTGCTATTGAGAACATTTTGAGAACATGATGGGAACGTCTTGAGAACTTTGATGGGAACACATTGGGATCAGACAAAAAACAATAAAAGAATTGAGCTACTTATTTAACAAAATTATGACCAATCTAAGTAAGAGAAGAAAAGAATTTCAGGCCATTTTTTTTATTATCAATGTATTTAAAAATTAATTATTAAGTGTTTATTCTCACATTGAGCTCACCCCCTTAATGGGGAAATTTTTTTTGTTGCTTTTCACTTTGAGTGCTCTTCACATTTTGCATCCAAGAAGAGCATTACTGCATCTCACAACCCTAAAAATGACACTTTGGTGGGAGAATCTACAGTTGAAGAAGAGTTGATGACAGTTACTCATGTGATGGATCATGTATTGCAAACAGAAGTGCAAAATGCTGTGATGAGAATCTCACAACTTCTTCTCATGGTGGAATGGAATCAAAGTCTAGGATATCTCAGAGGGTTTTTTGGGTTCAGGGATTCTCTGGGGTTTTGTGCTTGAGAGAGTGTCGTTTCAGGTTTGAATGCCTTGATTGATTGCCAGAGGCATTCACTAATACTTTAGGGTTTAGGGTTTAGGGTTTAAGGTTCCTTATACTGTCACATGTTACTCATTAGTTGTTGTGTTCTTTTCCTTCATGACTTCAGGCTCCAAGATCAATGGAGCCACTGTGTACAGAGGAGCTCAAGGGCAATGCAGATGTGGTTGAGTTTTGCAATATCCCACTTTATTTGAATCTTCTGGTAGCAGCATCATATACTCTGCAAGAGGGTCCAGTCCCCATCCGTGTTGGTGGCCTTCATGTTTTCTCTGTTGAAAATAAAGATAAGAACCATGCAGCAGTACTACTTCAGGAACTTCAGGTCATTGAAACTAGTGGAGTATTTGACATCAAATGGAGGGGATCATCATCGGATCTGGGTCTGTTGCCATGTCTAGGCCAAGCCAGTGCTGATGGCTCTTTACGTCTTTATTCATTGCAAGAAGGTTTGCCCTCCCCCCTCCTCTCGCCTCTTATCCTTTTTCTGGGAATTTGTTTTTCCACACCTGTCTCTACAGCAATGCTTTTGTTGGGCACCAGCTGTCTAATAGATGCATAATTCCCCCTGTTTCTGTTGGCAATGATTTTTTTGTGTTGAACAGTTTGTGGTTCTATTTGTGTTGTTGGGAACAAATTGAGGTGTCTAGTGAAACCTAAATTCCTCACCATATATATATGCAGGTAGTGGAGTGGAGAAGGTGTTGCTGCAAGAGAGGGTAAATATTGCAGTTTCATCCTCTATGTGTCTTTCGCTTGATTGGTGTCCCATGGGGGCTAAGGACCAAATTGCACTAAGCCATTCTGATGGATTGATTTCAGTAGTGGATGTGGGCCAAGCAAGGACAGGGGTTATTCTATCTGCAGAGGTGCACGAGTTTGAGACTTGGACCACATCTTATGATTCTTGGGATCCAGAGTTGTTATACTCAGGAGCTGATGACTCCCATTTTTGTGCTTGGGATCTTCGCCAAGGCTTTGATTCCCCTGTTTTTCGTAACCGTAAGGCACACAGCATGGGTGTTTGTAGCATTCAAAGCAACCCACAAGTTGAGAATGCCTTAATCACCGGCAGCTATGATGAGAACATACGACTTTGGGACAAGAGGATGATGCAGAGCCCGGTGATGAGATTTGAATTAGGGTTAGGGGGTGGTGTATGGAGGCTGAAGTGGCATCCATTTGACCAAGGTTTAATTCTTGCAGCATGTATGCACAATGGATTTGCAGTCATTAGAGCAGATGGCCATGATATGCAAGTCATTGAAAGTTACAACAGACATGCATCATTGGCCTACGGTGCAGATTGGTATAAGGGCCAGTGGGGGGAATCTGATGATGAAGCGGCACATCAGGTCAGTGACAATGGTGGAACCATGAGAAGTTTAGTGGCAACATGTTCCTTTTATGACAAAGCACTTCATGTTTGGGAGCCAACAACACGGGCATGCAACAATAGAAAGTGAAGTCTGGGGATAGGGTTTAGGGTTTAGGGCAAGCTCTTGTATTAGGACTGATTGAGCCATCCTGCTAGAAAGTTTATTTCTTGGGATTTGGTTCTACTGCACACAATTGTAGACCTTGACCAAAATTGAATGAGCAGACAACTGCTTTCATTGGCATATATTTGTTTCCCTGAACTCGTGAGGGTTAGTAGTATGTTGATGTTTGTCAAATTCTAATGAGAACAGATGTCATTGAGGCTGCAATGTGGTTCCAGATTCTGAGCTGGACGAGAAGAAGATCACATCGACATGGCTTTAGCAAATGATGTGGGAATCTGGACACAATTTTTTCTGTCTCCAGGTGGCTTCCATATGCTTGGAGTGAGTTGAATTTGAGCAATTTATTCTGTAACTAGAAGGATTAAGATTTTCATTTGGGTTAACTTTGGAGTTGATGTTTTGGCTTTTTCCACTCTAAACCATTTTCTATGAAATTCTCCAGCCATTTAGGTAACCATGTGATTTCATCTGAAAATGAGTGTATGGGGAGGGGGGAAAGAAAAAACTAGCATAAACTTCCTCTTTGACAGATCATGCTGTATTTTTGCAGCACCAGCCTTCCTCATTTCTTCTGTAAATGCCTGCAAAACTCGGGACATAGATCCACCAAACTACAGGTCTCATAGGAAATTCAAATTTTATTACATGATCTGTCCATTTTGTTTCATCCGCTAAAGGTGGGCTGGCACCCATTTGGTCCCTGGTGCTTGTGAAAGTTTGTCGTATACTCAAAGGCTGTGTGTTTCCTCAGATCTCATCAGTGACCTTCCTCATGATATGTATCTAGAGGAGCTGAAAATGTACTATGCAGTTGGATCTCTTAAACCTTGAAGCAAATGATAGAAATATCATTTGATGTGAAAGGGCACATTTTGTTTGTGGTTTCTCTAATTCAAAAGGGATGTTGTCAATCCTTCTTTCTTGCTGTCCATTATTTCAAACCCAATACTCTAGTCAAACACAGTGTGCAACTCTCCAATATGATCCTTGTAGCACACGCCAATTAGAGCTAGTTAGTCGAGAGCTCTATAACCATCCACCTACTAGGTTGTTGCAAAACAACCTTGGCAGTCCACCTAAAAGTTATCAACATGGTGAAAGATTTCTGAAGGTTTTCCCAAAATGACACTAGTATTAGATGAAGTATTACATTTTTCATTCCCCTCCTTTTCACAAATTTTGTACAATATGTTGTATTAAGATCATTCCTTCCTTAATACTTTCACATGTCTTAGTATGGAGAAACCCTAGCTTTAGGATTGGAGCCTCTCCAGCAGATTGAGAACTCCATTGGTTATAAGTAAATTGTGAGGTCCTTTTGGAGTCCAATGGAGAGGGCAAGTACCTAAATGCACATTTAACATTTATTGGCAGTCAGATCTCACAATTTATAGCATTTTCTTATACCCAATTGGCAGTTAACCGCTGGTTCTGGTCGAGGTGAGTAAGACTAGACTGGATCCAGTTCTGATTTTCAGGACTCTTAAACACACCAACCTTGGTCTTGGGCACTTTTCAGAATTTTCATACTAGCCTGTTAGGGTCCTTGCTACTTGCCAGAAGCATTGATACATCAAGACATTTCAAATTCACCATACATGATGTGTGCTCCAATTTAGTGCTGAAACTATAGAAAACATCTATCTATCAAGGAAGGTAGTTTGTTTTGTTTTGTAGTTATGAGATCCACCAAACTGGGATGCTTCAGATTGCATTCTTGGTGTTTTTGGAAAGCTCTCGAGAAGTAGCAGTGCATGGGCTTGGTTCCATGACAATTGGACTTGCAGTGCAAAAGTTCTTGAGTATTGAATGATTTCTTTGCTGACAAATAAATTAATCTTAGCTGAAAATTTCAGAGGAACTGGAATGTGCCTTTGGTGTTGTTGGAAAGATCTTGATGAGCAGGATTTAATGCAATTTATTTGGGAAGATTTCAGAATGTGGGAGATATTGATTTTTAAGTGATTTCTGCCATTGAAAATTCAAATACATTCCAAAAAACCAGGTTTTGGAAGGAAAAATCAGTTGAGGATGTGGTAACACTTGGGCCAATGGCACAGGCCACACTAGTATGGATGATTCAGCATTTTGGTGAAGTGTCAGTCAACCTCTTTTTGTTCTACAATTGTATTCTTCAAAACAAGCAACAATCCTCACCTCTCTAAGCTGCATAATTTCCTAAGAGAGATTGTGATAAGAGCTTCTTAAGAGCAGAATTCTGCACTGGTTAAATTTTTTTGCTGTTGAACTTCCTATGTTAATCCAAAGCTTAATGAGCTGAGACATGACCAGCAACTGACCAGAGACTGACTCCCATGTGAACTGGCTATCTAAACTCATCATGGAAGTCCTCATACTCCTCATCGTCATATGCGGTACTATAGAAAATGTATGGATGATTCAGCATTTCATTGAGTGTCAACCTCTTGTCCTTGTCCTCATCCGCCTGCAAGGAGGCAAAAGTATTTCACAATTGTCAGACTTCCAGAGTAGAAAATCATTTTCTGCACTACATTGGGATTTCAAAGATTGCAATGTGCATGACCCAAGACAAGACTGAAAATAAAATACTCTGTACAAAGCTTGCAATGTGCATTGCCCAAGACAAGATTGAAAACAAAATACTAGGTACAAAGATTGCAATCTGCATCACCCAAGACGAGATTTAAAACAAAATACTAGGTACAAAGATTTCAATCTGCATCACTCCCAAGACAAGACAAGATTGAAAAAAGATTACAATGTGAAAAACACTGTTCTCAATGTGCAGGAAGCAGGAAAAGTGTACAGTTTGTGTGATGCTGTATGTGAAAGGGAGATAATAGAGAACCTCATTCAGTAAGTGCTCAGCTTGTTGCCTGGCATAAGAACCTTCACTTGGATACAGCCTCACCATAATTGGAACCATCTCATCCTCTGTCAAAAACCTATTTTCATTCACATGGTAGGTGAGCCAAAAAACCCCTAATATCAGACAGCAAGCTTAAATCTCTCCTTCAGAAGGTCAAGACAAAGACAGTGCAAGCATTTGTGCATAAAAGACAGAAAATTGTTAGAGACTGTGAAGCACTCCAAACAAAGAAAAAATCTTAACCAGCTTATGAATCCTTCCTTCTCCCAAAAGCCTACTAGATGTGCTGCAGGAGGTAAGGTAGAGAAGACCAGGAGAATTCAGAGAGCTCTTTCTCTCACCCATCGTTGTTCTTATCAAGCTCGGCAAATTTTGCCTTTGACTCCACAATCTTCTGAGGCTGGATATCCTGACTTGGGTGCTGCAGATAATCATGTCCTCTTACATGCTCCTCTGCTTCAGTGTCACGAATCTGATCAAACACATTATTGTGAAACTCATCCCAATCCAATTTTCCATCATTCTTGATGTCCCTGAGCCTGCAACCCAGAACAACCATAGCCCATGGCATCATGTACATGTGCAATGCTGTAATATACAAAACTCTGACATCAAACGATCAGAGCAACATTATTGACAGTTCCAAAGGTTACCTGATCTGTTCCTCACGTAGCCACTTCTGTGTTTCTGGATTCTCACTGTCCTCTGGATGAAGAAAGCTGCACATATCAATTGCACACTAAGACCATCTCCCAAGCAAGCAAACCTAAATATAGTTGAACATTCCTCAGGGATCACCCATCACTGGGTTGTCACGTACAAGAAAGGGTCAAATTGATGACCATGTGCAGACACTCCCATGTCACTGAGTACGAACATCCTTTGACCATCCCCTACAATTATATAGTTGTGTAGTGCTAAAGGTGGGTGCAGAAATCAAAAGAAGCAACCATCCAAACACAGATCCAGTGCAGAATTTTTCTCACTTGTTGAATTCGGTTTGATTGAGCCCTCCATCCTTGTCTTCATCATTCACATCAAATTGCTTCCGGTACCAACCGGCACCACCCGTATCCATGCTATTCTTCTCTGTCATTGTGAAATCACAACAAAAACTACTTACATGTGAAGTTTTGACACCACCCACATTGTCCATGTCCATCACTGCATGTCATAATCCAAATGTCTGTTTGCTGCCCAATGAATTCTAGTAGATAAAGATGAAGAACGTGGAATGATGTAAGCTACTTCACAGTCAGCTACAATGGACACCCAACAATTCATTTCAATCCAGCATCACCACCATCACAGCCAGGCACAACCATGGAAAGGATGATGGCATGGTACCTAATTCCTCTTCAGTCAGGTGTGGAAGATACTCCTTGAAAGTAATGCGACCATCATTGTTCTTGTCATGAACATCCATTTCACGATCAGTACGATGCTGTAAGCTTTTCTGAGCTTGCAACCATTGCCAGGCTTCCAGCTCCGAGAGACTCACAAACCCATCTGTTGGATTGATGTCAAGCAATGGAAAAAGAACTATAAGGCGGTCTGTTATGTTAAACTGTTCCTCATCATTCAGGAAATATTCAGTGTCATCATAGTTGAAATCTGTGTCCCATGGCTCTGGTTGCTGCTGCTGCACACATGACAAACAAGTCAGGTCAGTGAAGGGGTTATGACAGTGAATAAAATGAGAGAATTTGGATGCTTTTGTGGCATGCTTTCTAACCTTCTCTGGCACATGAAGATGTGAAGAGTCTGCATCATGTGCAGTAGCAGCAGCAGCACCTTGATTTGCTGCCTCCATCTCTGCCCATTTCTTATACTGTTGCTCAAAGTAATGCTTCTCCCATGCACGATCTTCACGGCGTCTCTCATACTCAGCAATAATTGGGTCAAATGCTATAGGCTCATGCTGCTTCGGATCTACAGAAGCAACTCGTACTTTTATTCGCCTGCCAGGCATAAACCTTCGGTTTTTCCTTGCTGTATGGTGCGAGGGATGGTTCGAGAACAGAACAAGAGCCAGGAATGCTGCCACCACCAGCATGTACACAAGGGTTGTTCTGTCCGGCATTGGAGCCATATTTTTTTCCCTTATTGTGTCCACTAATTCACCTCTCTATTCACCACAGTGCTACTCCCAACTCCTCAATCTCACTCTCCAAACAAGGCTGCCATCAGAAAGAATAGGAATAAAAAACTACCCTGCTCCCTTGAAACCCAACCTTTGCAGCCACCACCGGTCACACTGCCTCAATCCAAACTGCTCGTGTGTCTGTTACAAAGATGATTCAGAGTCCCTGATACAGAACACAAATCAGAACCAAAGTCACAAGCAAGCAAGGAAAGAGAGGATTGACATGGTTGCCCCAACTATGGCACAACACTGTAACACCTCATCATCTCTCACTACTACAAAACCCAAGACGAAACAAGCAAAGAGATCTATCAATCACCAGGAGGGGTAATAAGAAGAAGATCTCAAATCAAATCAAGTAAAGATTGTAGGTCCTGTTGAAACTTGAAAGCTCAAAAGAAGGGAGGCAATTCATCAGGGGAAGAGAAAGAGAGACAGAGAGGGATTTTCAACAGGGAAAATGTGGAGGAGTAATGCCAACCATCTGGTGACAGATTTCAGAGCTCAAGATACGGGGGTTATGTTCGTTTCGAGATTCCCTGATGGTTTTTCTTATGAGATTCCACAATGGGTTGAGAAATTCTCCCATGGATTTTCTTATGAGATTCTTCCCCTAGAAACCCATCAAGTCAAAATTCTCTAAAGAATCCAAATGCATATTTCATCACCAACAAAAAAAAACTTGAGCATCCCATCATCATCATCGTCACTCTTCTTCCCAAGTTCACTTAACCCTAACTTCACAAACCCCACCAAGATCCGAACTCTTCTTTATAGTACCAGAGCCAGAGAGGTCTAACCCATTTCATCAAACTCAAAAAAACTCCCTGAATCACAAACCCATACATACAAAAACCACAAAAAATCACACATTGTGTGTGTGTGTGTGACTCTCTCTGTCTCCTTCCTCCCCACGTAACCAAAAAATTGCAATGCAGAAGAAGGCTGTGTACCCACCGACCCACGCACCTGTTGGCCAAATGGATCCAAGGTCGTGGATCTTCCAACTACTGGAAACAGCGATCCACCACTACAACAATAGTGTGTAATGAATGCTAGCACCTGCATTTTGGATAGAAGCAAGAAATCACAACTGAGTCACCCTGTGTTTTTTTCCTTTTTTCCTTTCTCTAGAAACAAAGAAGATTACGTCAAATTCTTTCAACAAGAGAAAGGAGGAGGAAGAAGAAGAAGAAGAAGAAGAAGAGGACAAGGAGGAGACTGCACCTTCCAAACTACGCCAAATTGACACATTGATAGATCCGAATCTTTAGTTTGCAACAACAACAAAAAAAAATTGGAAAATAAACATAGCACATTACCAACATCCACAACATCAAAAAACAATTGCACCGAGCGAGCGAGCGATCGAGCAAGCAAATGGGACGATGATGGTTTGGTCTTCCTCCGTTGTTGTCGGAGTGGGTGCAGACACGGAGACTTCAGGGATTTTTTTTCGGCGAAATTTCGCAACTTGGGGACCCTATAATTAAATTTAAAATTAAAAAAAAAACCCTTTCTGCGAGTATAAGGCAGTAATATATATATATTGTGGCGAATTGACTTTTCGCCATTTTTCGAAAAATATTTTGAAAAAGGAATATTCTGTCACAAATTCGCTGTTTTTCGAAAAAAATTGACAAAAAAAACGAGAACAATAATTTTTTAAAAAATCGCCAAAAATCGCCACAATTGATGATAGCAACAGGAAAAGGGTGCTTAAGAGTTTTTTTTTTTAACTTTCATGTTTTGAATATCACTAAATTTGGCTAAATACTCTTATGGGATGATCACCACTTGAGCAACTCACAAAATTGGGAAAAAAGAAAAAAGAAAAAAAGAACACTGGTAGTAGCCTACAAAAGGGTTCTTTTTGGGTTGTCAAACGTAATGAGCCAAAAAAAAAAAAACACTTGATGTTGTCTTGTCATATTTAGGCAATAGGTTGTATAGTATGTAGCCAAAATATAGCATGATTCCTAAACCATTGTATTTTTCCTCTCTGAGCTGTAGCCAAAATTAGCTTTACTTCCAGCATGGTTTTTTTGACTGGGATGTGAAAATTAGACCAGTAGTGTGGGTCTTGGTAAAATTATACCATTGTTGGGCGGTTATCACAAACACGAACTTAGCTTCGGTGGTTATCAAGGCGGTTCTTAAGATTTGTAATCACCATTCTCAAGAAAAAGCCCCTAGTTCTTTGCAGGCCCTACCTTTGCCATATGAGAACATCTCATATGATGATGCCTTTGAGAACATCTCAAGTGCAAAGTTTCATAGCAAGGAAGAAAGAAAAAAAACTTGAAAACTTGTTAAAAGTCTAGGTTACATCATATCCAATTCTAGGGAATGGGTGTTTAGGGATTCAACTTTCAACCACAAGGCAATAAACAACATCCTTGTTACGACCGTTGCTCCCAAAGACCTACAACCACTAAAAACAATTTGGAATACATCAAGAAACACAAATTGTGACACAAAACTTGGGAAAAAAAAAACATCAAAATGCGAAAAAAGAAATAAAACATACCTAACCCTAAACCTTATTTTGGAGTTCATCCACCTTCAAGAGGCCAGTGATGCAATGACATTTTCATTTTCGTCCATTAGGGTTTCCTCCATCTCCATGAATTTGTGCATGGATAGAGAACCCCCAACCCTAGCATCTTTGGGCCGATTCTTGTAGATGCTAATGAACATCTCAAGATTCTCCATGCCCAACCTAGAACCATGCCCAACCTAGAACGGTCTAGATTTGTGCAAATACCTACAATGTTGAAAACTCTTTTTGTTTCAATCTACGAAGATTTGATGCACAACAAACTTGACATAGGAGAAATGCCCCTCTTCGGCTTTCCACCATGCCAAAAGGTCCTTACATTCATCATTAGTGACCTTATTGACCCTAAAATGTGTTAGTTGTTCTTTGACTATTGATAAAGCCATGTCCTCATCCATATCCATGCAATCATACAAACTAGTGGTTTGAGAATTTTGGGATGTAGAACTATTGAAAGCTCTTTCACATGTGTCATTAGGGTTTAACATCTTGTATGCACAAACTAAGAACAAGAACTATACCTGTTTGTCATATTTTCCTATAATTTGGAGAATTCATTCCTCACCAACGTAATTGATAACTAACTTGAATCCCTTGTACTGGGGATCCAACATATGGGCCAACATGCTATGAACTTTGTGAGGTTGAAAATTAAACATGAATGAAAAGAAGGGTTCTAGAATCACTATTACTTGTCGATGAAAGCGTATTTTCAGGGTTTTGAATTCACCATCAAAGTCTTGGGTCTTGTTAGAATCAAAAGACAAACTTTCAACCCACATTTGGCATACAAGCATAATTGTCACAACTAGGGCATCAAAAAGCAACTTAGTACCCCCCACTTTGGTTTAACATACAATTGGACAACAAGACCCAAAATATTTACATCAACTTGAGCTACAACCTAAACCTAAGGGCTTGGCACACGATATTAAAATGCCAATGACTATTGTTGACCATAACACAAGACAATTATGTTCCTAAATTCCTACATTTCCTAAAATAAGATGACATAAAGATGCAAACTTGGTTTGCACCAGAGTTTTGAGCTTTCAAGGTGGCACACCACTATCCAAACATGCCTTCTACCACTCTTGTTGCCCTTTCCCATTCATTTTGGTCCAAGTTATGGTTTTCTGTAAAATGAACTAAGCTTCTTTGATGGAAATAAAAGTTAGTTTAGTAGAAATTTAAACATCATTTGTGGCATATTGATCGCACTTTGACATTGCATGCCCCCAACATGACCCCACAAAAGGTGTTTGTGAGCCCAATGTTTCACAAGAAACATCAAAAGTCAATGCATTTGTCATGGTGTTGAGATTACCCCCTTCATCCTTTACATATGCAATTATTCGAGCATTGAGCCCATACTTTGCAAACACATCATTGACTTGCAGGGCCATGGCATTCCTAGAAGTGCTTACAATTTCAAAAAAATCAACTATTATGTGATAGGGTTCCCATTTGTCGTTCAGAAAATGCATGATCATCACAAAGGTATCCATTCTAGCTTTCGAAATCCAAATATCAAATGATATAGTGCAAGAGTGACATGATTGAAGTGTAGATAATATAAACCTTTCCTTAGTCTGTTTTGCCAACCTAGGCAAGATATCATTCACCCAAGCTTGCCTAGATGGAAAAACAAGACAAGGATTTTGCCTCATCACGCCTCCTAAAGAATGGAACCTCAACAAAAGACAAGGGCACCAATTTCTCGGCTATGAACAAGGTCAAGTCTTCTTCAAACAATTTTTGGTTAAGGTCATCTTTGTTATGTTTGAGGGTGTTGGGCTAGACCTCTTTTTGGAAGGTTGTTTTTTTTGCATTGAGACCATCCTTCTCCCGATCAACCTAGTCACTCCACAATTGTAGATGTAATAACTCAAGATGGTTTTGAAGAATGAAAATCCCATTTGTTGTCTTGTATGTGATGATGCCTTTTCAAGATCTTACACTTGGAACAATAGGACCATAGAAAAGACACCTCAAATGTTCAGGTTGGTTAGAAGTTTAACTTAATTCCGAAGAGGATGAGCTATTGGGCGTGAAAAAAGGCCCAAACCGTGGCATTCCAATTCTGAGCCTTCCAAAAGTCTCATTGCTTTGCCAACGTTGCCCGTTGTTGATTTACATCCATGGTTGTGGAATTTGTAGATGGCATGGTGCTTGCAGTTGGAGCACTCATTGATGCAAATCTGCAAATCTCAAAATACAATTTTGGCTCTTTAGAGAAAACAACATCCAGCTCCTCCAATGCATTGGCTTTTCAACCCTACCAAACAAAAAAACTAGTGCAACTTTTAAAACTTCGCTCTTTTTCTTTCTCTTTGCTGTTGAAACAAACGAGACAAAAGACTAAGAACAATGAGAAGGAAATAAAGAAAGAATGAAAGAGACAAAAGACTATGAACAATGAGAAGGAAATAGAGAAAGAATGAAAGAGAAGAGAGCAGCAAAGGAGAAAAGAGAGAGGCTTGACCTAACCCTAAAAACTAACCTTAACCCTAAATAATAATCTAACCTTAAACTACTAACCGGATCTGGATTTTCTTGGGAAAAACCCACCGGTTCCGAGTACCTACACTCGAAGTAACCGGAACCTGATTGCGATTACTTGAAAAATCCAGCTTGGGAACCAGGTTAGTTGCCCGGGTAGTAAAGTATGGGCTACCCCCGATTCCAGTTCCTGTTTGGTTCCTGGGGCTGGGTTTGGTTCTGGTTAGGTTCTGAATACCCGGAACTGCAACTGGGTACCCAGATTTTCCGGGTACCTGCACAACACTGGTGTATATACCTGCTTCATTAGAGTTATCCGTAAAGTAATACAAACACAACTACAGAACCCTGAGTTTCGTCATACACAGACAGGGTAAGATTAAAAAAAAACCTGCACAAAAGTACATTAGCATTCAACCGGGGGTGAAACTCAGAAAACCATCAATTTTGGTGGTGAACTGAGTTTCATCCTGTCTTTCCTTTTTCCTGGGCGCCTCCACTGCTGCTACATATATTATCACTGCTTTTACGTGTATAACTACTATAATTAGTCTCGAACCTTCTGCATTAAATGCTGAGTTTCAGCATTTCGAACTGAGTTGCCACATTTCATACTGAGATTTAATAAAATGTCCTTACTTACTTTGCGGATACCACTGAAAGAGGGGATATTTTGGGGGGGGGGGGGGGAAAAGGGGGCCCCAAAGACGGGGAAAAACCGGGGGGACTATCGGGAAACCCATTTCAACACCAAAACACACCCAGGTCCCGAACCTGGGGGTCTCAACACCCGGG
>Ga0116229_10001885_pt1 | contig 33524 bp, 32 predicted proteins | sample S1TSphgellanicum_3_FD_87313 | JGI IMG/M metagenome (GOLD analysis project Ga0116229, IMG submission 87313) | Host-associated microbial communities from peat moss isolated from Minnesota, USA - S1T2_Fc - Sphagnum magellanicum MG | ecosystem: Host-associated > Plants > Peat moss > Unclassified...
GCGAGGGACACTGGCAGCGCTGGGAACTCGACCAGATGGCCGGTGCCGATATCCACCACACGACGCTTGGCATTCTTGGCATGGGGCGCATCGGCCAGGGCATTGCCAGGCGCGCGCGCGGTTTTGACATGAAGGTGATCTATCACAACCGTCGCGCGCAAGCGCCAGAGATCGAGCGCGAGCTCAATGCCGGCTGGGTCAGCTTTGACGATCTTTTCAGGCGCAGCGACCACCTCGTCGTGGTGCTGCCCTATACGCCAGAAGCGCACCACCTGATCGGTGCGCGCGAACTGGCGCTCATGAAGACGACCGCAACGCTGACCAACATTGCCCGTGGCGGCATCATCGATGAGCCCGCGCTGGTTGCCGCACTGGCCTCAGGCCAGCTTGCCGCAGCGGGCCTTGACGTCTACGAAGGCGAGCCCAAAGTCCTGCCCGAACTGCTTGCGCTCAAGTCGGTGGCCTTGACGCCGCATATCGCAAGCGCAAGTCGGCCAACGCGGGATGCCATGGCCAATCTTGCCATCGACAACGTGATCGCGGTTCTCTCTGGCAAGCCGGCCTTAACGCCGCTCGAGCCAGACTAGGCGCCCTTCAGTTCTTCGATGAGCGCGATGTACTGCTCAATGGCCGCATCGCTCTTGCATCCGCCAAGGGCATGCCAGGCATCCCATTTGGCACGGGCCACAAAATCCGTCATGTCAGGCCGCTGCCCCTTGGCGTCGCCCTCGCTGGCCTGCTTGTAGAGCGCATAGAGCTTGAGCAGCGTCGCCGAGTCCGGGCGGCTTGGCAGGGACCTGGACTCTCGTACTGCGGCATCGAATCGAGCGGTGGTCGTCATGGATTGGCGGCGGTGGTTGAGTTCGAAGCATGACGATAAGCTGATTGCATCTGCGCGTCGATATCGACGTAGCGCCACCAGTCGGCAATGAGGGGATCGTAACGGTAACCCAGGACCCAGGGGTAGTGCAGGTAGATGCGAATGGCGTTGAGCGCGTATTTTTCGGGCAGATAGGCGTTCAGAAGCGCGACCATTTGCGCGATGACGGCAAGACGCTCGGCGCCGTTCGGAAGCGCTTCGCTTTTCAGGTAAAGCGCGTTGTAGGCGGGAAGATCAAATCGGCTCAGGTTGGCTCCGCCCTTGGCCGGACCATAGTCACCTTCGAGCGTCCCGCTTGGATCGAGCGTCTGGGCGGATGAGCCGAGATACCAGATCGTATACGTGCCCGCTTCCATCTTCTTTAGCTGGTCGGGCCAGGCCGCGGTCTGAAACACCGTGCGAATGCCAAGCGCGTCCATCGATTTCTTGATGACCTCGTCGATATTGCGCGTGAGCTGATCAGGCGTTGCCATGATCGGCAGCGTTAGCGGCTGGCCGTCGGGCAGGTCGCGCCAGCGCCCGCCGTGGCGCGGCAAATAGCCATAGACATCGAGGATCGCGTTGGCGCGCGCGCTGTCGTATTCACCGACTTCGGAGCGAAATGCTGGATCGAAGCCGTATTCGCCTGGCAAGAGCACCGATTGCGCGGGCGTTGCCGAGTAATTCATGACCTGGGAAATCAGTCGCGGCACGTCAAGGCCAAGTCCGATGGCACGCCTGAGCGCCACCTTTTCGGCGCTGTAGCCGCCAATCACGGGGTCCTCCATGTTGAAGTAGAGCAGATACTGCAAGGGCTCGGAGACGCGCTCGGCGATGATCTGCTTTTTGGCCAGATTGGGGGCCAGTTTGCCGTTGGGCATGGCAAGTGCCGTCAGATCAGTGGGCACCCAGCGGATCAGGTCCTGGTCGGCGTTGAGAAACGACAGCCAGCGCGGTTGACTCTCCTCGATCACCGAAGCTTCGATGCGGTCGATGAAGGGCATCGGCCTGCCGTTGAATTGCGCTGCGATCTTCCTGCCTTCGACATCGTCCTTGGCTGGCGTGGCGTGGAAGATGTCGACGCGATAGTTGGGATTGCGCACGAACTCCATGCGCGACGAGCGCACCCAGCCTGCCAGCATGTAGGGTCCGGTTCCGACCGGATGTTCCATGATCGCATCGCCGTAGCGCTCGACGACTTCGCGCGCCATCGCGCCAAAGACCGACGGGTCCGAATAGACATTTTCGGCAAAGCGGGGCGAAGGCACGCCAAGCTTGACCTGCCAGGTATAGCGATCGAGGGCGCGAATGCCCTCAATGGGCGTGTCGTAGTCAAAGCGGCCGGTTTGCAGAGCCTGGTTTCTGAGGGCATCGAGGCTTGCGATCTTGAGGGACTCGAGCGTGCCGTAGGACTTGCTGTGCCAGCGGGGATCGCAGATGCGCTTGAAGGAATAGACATAGTCTTCTGCGACCAGTTCGCGCTTCTTGCCCTTGAAGGCGGCATCGTTGGCGAAGTAGATGCCAGGCTTTAAGTGAAACGTGAAGGTCTTGTAGTCGCTTGAGATGTCTGGCATCGCGGCCAGGGTGTTGGGCTCGAATTCGCCTTTTGAGAGCCACTTGTAGCGCAAGGGCGCATCGAAAATGTTGGCAGTGACAACGCGCGAGTAAAGGTCGGTGATTTGCGCCGGATCAAAGCCGGTTTCAGCAACCGAGAAGGCATAGCGCAGGACTTTTTCGGCGTGCGCCTCGCCAAGCACAAGCGTGGCCAGGGCAAGCGCCAACGCCTGCGTGAACCGAAGTGGCTTCGCAAAAAGCGCGTGCAGGCCGCGCCAACGTGCCTCCAAGGCCATCAGCGCAGATGCGGTTTTTGCATTGCCTCGTCGATATCGACGTATTGCCACCAGCCGAGAATCAGCGGGTCGGGACGCCAGCCCTTGACCCATGGAAACGCCAGGTTGGTGCGAATCGGGCTGTAGGTAAATTTGTAGGGTTCGTAGGCGATAAGAAGATTGGTCATGGCGCGCAGCTTCTCAAGACGCTCCGGACTGTCAGGCAACTGTTCGCTTTGCCGAAACAGCTCGTCGTAGGCAGGAAGTTCGAAGCGCGGCAGGTTGGCACCGCCTTTGCCCGGACCGTAGCCGGCTTCGAAGCCGCCGCTTGGATCAAGCGACGTTGACGAGCGTCCAAGGAACCACATCATGTAGTTGCCGGCCTGGACCTTCTTGTACTGGTCGGGCCATTTCGCTGCCGTGAACGTGATGCGGATGCCCAGATCGTCAAACGACTTCTTGATCACCTCGTCGACGCTGCGGATGATCTGCTCGGGCTCGGTCAGAAATTCGATGACCAAAGGCGAGCCGTCAGGAAGATCGCGCCACTTGCCGCCATGGCGTGGCAGATAGCCGTAGGTGTCAAGCATGGCGTTGGCGCGGGCCGGGTCGTACTGGCCCATCTCGGTGCGCAGGTTCGGGTCAAAACCATACTGGTTGGGCAGGATCGGGCTTTGCGCCGGAATGCCCTGGTACTTGAAGACGCTGCTGATCATGCGCGGCGAATTGAACCCCAAACCGATGGCGCGCCTGAGCGCCACTTTTTCGGGTGTATAGCCACCCACGACAGGATTTTCCATGTTGAAAATGATTGGCGAGACCTGCATCGACGGTGCGTGCCAGTACTGCACATGCTGTTTGGCAAGGCTTGGCGCAAGCTGGTTGTTGGGAATGGCCAGGGGCGCCATGTCAAGCGGCATCGGGGTGATCAGGTCGTGCTCGGCATTGACGAAGGCGAGCCAGCGCGGCTGGCTCTCCTCGATGATGGAGATTTCGATGCGATCGATGAAAGGCATCCTGCGCCCCTTGAAGGTTGCCGCGATGGCAGCGCCCTCGGCGTCGCCGGGTTTGGGATGCGCATCGTAGATGTCTTCATGAAAATTGGGGTTCTTCACCAGCACGATTTTCGAGGATCGGATCCACTCCTTGATCATGTAGGGGCCGGTCCCGACCGGGTGCTCGCCAATCCCGTCGCCATATTTCTCGACGACTTCGCGCGCCACCGGATGAATGCCTTCGACAAAATTGTTCTCGGCAAAGCGCGGCGAAGCTACGCCAAGCTGGATCCGGAAGGTATAGCGATCGAGCGCCCGTGCGCCATCGACTTGCTTGTCGTAGTCAAAGCTGCCGCTCTTGCTCGCGGCCTCGCGCAGGTCGTCAAGGCTCTTGATTCTGAGCGTCTCAAGGCCCGAGTAAAAAGGCGATTTCTCGTGCGGATCGTAGATGCGCTTAAACGAATAGACGAAATCCTCGGCAACCAGCTCGCGCTTGTTGCCGTTGAAGGCGGCGTCATCGGCAAAGTAGATACCGGGTTTGACACGGAAGGTGAAGGTCTTGAAATCGGCCGATGCTTCTGGCAGCGACGCGAGCATCGCGGGCTCGATTTCTCCGCCTGAAAGCCAGTTGTAGCGAAGCGCCGGGGCGAAGACGCTGCAAATGATGAAGCGCGAGTAAAGATCGCCCGCGCGCTCCGGGTCAAAACCGGTTTCAGCCGCGGGCAAGGCGTAGCGAAGGACGGTTTCGGCGTGACTTGGCGCGCCGATCGAGGCGAGCGCGAACGCGGCGAGGGCGAGCAGGCGGCGCATGGCAAATCCTTAGGATGTTGCTGATACTTTAACGCAATCGGCGCTGCCTTCGAGCGGAGCCATGGCGCAGAACTGATGGGCTGCCGCGTAGTTGTGATCAGGTGTTTTGTGTCCTCACGCACGGCTTTGGCGGGCGTCGCGCTGGGCTTCTGGCAAGGAGCATGCATAATCGCGGTTTGCGCGTGCCGGGGCCCCGGCCAACCACCTCCCGAGGGGAACAGTGCTCAGCTATCTGATCCGACGCATCTGGCAGATGGTGCCGACCTTGATCGGCGTCGTGCTGCTGGTCTTTTTCCTCTTTCACTTTTTTGGCGGCGATCCTGCCGTCATCATTGCCGGCCAGGGCGCCAACGCCAAGCAGGTGGCCTTGATCCAGCAGCAGCTTGGCCTTGACAAGCCGTGGTGGGTTCAGCTGTGGATTTTCGTCAAGGAGGTCGTGACGCTGAACTGGGGGCGCAGCTGGGCCACCAATGAAGAGGTCTCGCACATCTTTGCGACGCGACTGCCGGCCACCCTCACCATTATGGTGCCCCTGACCCTTCTGCAGGTGCTGCTCGCCTTGCCGCTTGGCCTTGGCGTGGCCTACGTCAGAGGCAGCCTGACCGATCGCGCGGTCATGATCACGACCACCGTGGCGCTGTCGATTTCGTTTCTGGTCTACGTCATCATCGGCCAGTGGCTGTTCGGTTTCGAATTGGGCTGGTTCCCGGTGCAAGGCTGGAGCCAGAATACCGGCTATAACCTGATCCGTTATGCGCCCTTGCCGGTGTTTCTTGCCGTGTGCGTCAGCCTGGCACCGCAAACGCGCCTCTACCGCACGTTCTTTCTTGACGAAATCGGCCACGATTACGTGCGCACCGCAAGGGCCAAGGGCGTTTCCGAGAAGAGCGTCATGTTAAAGCACGTGTTGCGCAACGCCATGATTCCGATCCTGACCGACCTTGGCACCGGTTTGCCCTCGATTTTCATCGGCGCTTTCCTGCTCGAAGTGTTTTTCTCCATCCCCGGACTCGGGCGCGAAGTGCTGCTTGCAGTCAATCGCAGCGACTATCCCGTGATCCAGGCGTTCACTGTCTACCTGGCGGTTCTGACCATGGTCGTTAATCTGCTGACTGATATCGGCTACAAGCTGGTCGATCCGCGCGTGGTGCTCAAATGAGCGTGGTCTCGACCAGTGTGGCAACGGCAGGTGGCGAAATCATTTCTTCGCGGCGCTCGGCCGGGGTCTGGAAACAGGTCGCCAAGCGGCTGCGCGGCGATGCCCTGGGCATGGCGTCGCTGGTGGTCGTTCTGGCCTTCGTGCTGCTGTCGCTTTTCGTGGCCCTGGGCTGGGTGGCGAGCGGCTGGAGCGTCGAGAGCGCCGTGCCCTACGCGCCGCCGGATTTTCTCGGGCCAGACACCAGCCCTGCGTTAAAGATCGAGCAGCCCACGGGACCCATGCTCGATTTAAGCAGCGTCGATCCGCTTGCGCCGCACTACGCCGATATCGACAAGCGGGCAAAAGAGCTGGCAACGGCGGCCAAGCCGAAGCTTCTGACGCTGCCGTTTGGCGCCGATCGTTCAGGCCGCGACGTTCTCCTCAAAGCCATCAAGGGCTCCGAGGTATCGATCTTCGTCGGGCTTGCCGCTGCAGTCGTGGCCACCGCCCTTGGCACGTTCCTTGGCGCGCTCGCCGGTTTTTTTGGCGGCATCGTGGGCGACGTGCTCGAATGGTTCTACAACGTCTTCACGGCGGTGCCTGGCATTCTTCTGATCTTCGCCTTTGCCGCCGTGCTCGGACGCGGCATTGGTACTGTCGTTGTGATTCTCGGACTGACCGGCTGGACCAGTGTCTATCGCCTCCTGCGCGCCGAGTACATCAAGCATTCGACGCGCGAATATGTGCTTGCCGCGCAGGCCATTGGCACGTCGCGCGCAACGCGCATGTTCGTCCACATCCTGCCTAACGTCAGTCACGTCATTCTCGTGCAGATGTCCTTGAATGTCGTGTTCTTCATCAAGGCCGAGGTCATCCTGTCATTTCTTGGCCTTGGCGTGCCGATCGACTCGGTGTCCTGGGGCACCATGCTCAACGAGGCGCAGGCCGAACTGATTCTTGGCAAATGGTGGCAGCTCGTTGCCGCCACGGTGTTCATGGCGGTTTTTGTCACCGCATTCTCCGTCTTGACTGACGCCTTGCGTGACGCACTTGACCCGAAGCTTCGCTGACATGACAACACTCCTTTCAATTGCCGATTTGCGCGTGTCGTTCAAGGTTGGCAAAGAACAGCCGTTCGAGGCGGTCAAGGGCATCAGTTTTGACGTGCCCGTCAATGGCACGCTGGCGCTGGTGGGCGAATCAGGCAGCGGCAAGAGCGTCACCGCGATGTCCATCTTGCGCCTGTTACCTGTGACCGCCGCGATCTCCGGGTCGATTCTCTACCAGGGCAGCAATCTGCTTGATGCCTCAAGCGAGCGCATGCGCGAATTGCGGGGTCGGGATATCTCGGTCATCTTCCAGGAGCCGATGTCCTCGCTCAATCCGGTGTTCACCGTTGGCGACCAGATTGCCGAAGTGATCCGGCTGCATGAACATCTGTCACGGCGCAAGGCATGGCAGCGCGCCATTGAACTGCTCGAGGAAGTCGGCCTTCCCGAGCCCAAGCAGCGCGTGTCAAGCTACCCGCACCAGCTTTCCGGCGGCCAGCAACAGCGCGTCATGATCGCCATGGCGATCGCCTGCAAGCCCAAACTCCTGATCGCTGACGAGCCGACGACGGCACTTGACGTGACCATTCAAAAGCAGATTCTCGATCTGCTTGCGCGTCTGCGCGAATCGCACCAGATGAGCATGCTCTTCATCACTCACGACCTGGCCGTGGTTGGCGACATCGCCGACCAGGTGGTTGTGATGGAAAAGGGCGAGATTCGCGAGCAGGGGCCGGTACAAGCCGTGTTTCATGCGGCCAAGCATCCCTATACGCAGGCGCTCCTGTCATGCCGGCCGCGCCTCGATGTCAGGCCAAGGCGCCTGCCGGTGGTCGCCGATTACATGCAGGGACGCATCCTGGATGCGAACGCGCCGCAGCGCACGCCTCGCGTCGATGGCGAAATCGTGCTTGAAGTAAGGCATCTGGGCAAACGCTTCGAGCTCAAGGATGGCCTGTTTTCGCACAGCTATTTCGATGCCGTGAAGGACGTCTCGTTCAACCTCAAGCGGGGCCGCACACTCGGCCTCGTGGGCGAATCAGGCTCGGGCAAGACCACGGTCGGCCTGACCTTGATGCGGCTGCACAAGGCGAGCGCTGGCGAAGTCCTGCTCAAGACCGAATCGGGGCCGAAGGACCTTCTGAAGCTGTCGGAACACGACATGACGGCACTTCGGCGCCGCATCCAGATCGTGTTCCAGAACCCCTACGCGTCGCTCAATCCACGATTTACCGTTGCTCAGATCCTGACCGAGCCGATGCGCATTCACAACATCGGCGGCAACGAGCGTGAACGGCTCGAGCTCACGGCAGCGATGCTCGAGCGCGTCGGTCTCTCACCTGGCGCATTGTGGAAATACCCGCACGAATTTTCAGGCGGCCAGCGTCAGCGCATTGCCATCGCCCGCTGCCTGACCATGCGACCGGAAATTCTGATCTGCGACGAGTCGGTGTCGGCGCTTGACGTCTCGGTTCAGGCCCAGGTGCTCAATTTGCTGCTCGATCTGCAAGATGAGTTTGGCCTGTCGTACCTGTTCATCTCGCATGATCTCGCCGTTGTGCGCTACATCAGCGACGAAGTCATGGTCATGAATGGCGGCAGCATCGTCGAGGTCGCCGATTCGGACACGATCTACCGCGATCCGCAAAACCCCTATACCAAACGCCTGCTCGAGTCGATCCCGAAGGGCCTGCAGGGCCTGGCCATTCCCGCCGTGGCCTAGGCGCTTGTCGGCTGCGCTGCACGTGCCGCGCCGGCCTCGATGGCCTCGATGGCGCTGAAGATTTCATCCCAGACGAGGCTCGAGTAAAGCAGCGAGACGTGGCCGATGCGGCAAACCCGGCGGTTCGTGGCACCGGCAAGCTCAGCAGTCTGATAGGGCGTGACGATATTGTCGTGGGTGCTGTAAATACTCGTGATCCGCGCCAGTGTTTCGGGCGTCTCGGCGCGGTTAAGCGCGGCAAGCCATGCGCTTTCGCGACGCATCTGGCGCGCATTGGCTGCGCGGCTTAGCGTCGCAAGGCGGGTGCCATGATGCGGCGCGCCGAGCGTCACAAGCTGCAGCACACGCGCATCCGGGCGTGCGCGCAGGTAAGCCCGCACCGCAAGCGCCCCCATGCTGTGCGCAACGACGACGAGATGGGCTGAGCCGCTGGCGGCAAGCAACGCATCGATACCGCGCCCGATCGCATCGACGTAGCCATCGATGTCAGAGAACGCCGGCTCAAGGGTGATGGCCGCGCAGCGATAGCCGCGGGCCGCGGCAGTCCGCGCAAAGGGCAACCACACCGCGCGCGTACAGAAATAACCATGCACGCAAAGAATCGGCAGTGCTCTGAGGGGCACACTCGGCTCTGCCAGCGGCGCCTTGGCGAAAAACGGATTGGCGAGCCAAATGCCCCGCATCGATGCGTCGATTTCGCGATCGTAGGTCGACAGCGCCGAAAAGAAATTGACGCGCTGCTCTTTTGGCAGCGGTGGCCGGCCAAGCCAGGCCAGGAAAAATTGCATCCCTGTGACAAGCATATGCACCGACAGCACCACGACCAGCGCCAGCACGTAACAGCCGGCAACGGTAATGAAGCGGGCGAGGTGATGCGAAAAGAACACGCCCAGGAGTGCACACGCGAGAAGCTGCAAGACGATCAGGCCGCGCAGGATCCAGGCGATCTGGCTGCCGGCGGATACGTCTGCAACAGGGGCGCTGGCGGTCGAGGACGGGTCGCGCGGCGCGCTCATTTCGTGAGCGCTGCCTCGAGCTCTGGCGCATTGACGAGGCGCGTGCCAAGCAGGCGGTCGTGGAGAAATTGCTTGTCGGGGTCGATCAGCATGGCCAGGGGCGGCAAGACCAGTGCTGCGCCAAGGGCAGCGGCCTCGACCTCTGGCGCGAGAGCGAGCGCATGGGCGATCGCCGTGGTCGTCAGAATGAAGAACCAGCAGGCGAAATAGCGCAAGACGGCGATCGTCTTGGGCACCGCGTCGCGATCCTTCCATTTGAGCCTGATGCGCCAGGTTTTCATCGGCAGGGTCTGGCCTCCGTGAGTCCAGAAGTAGACGAAGTACACGCCAAACACGGCAAAAAGCCAAATCCGCCGCCCTGCGATATGGGCCAGGCCACTGCGACTTTGCGTCAGCGTGTCAAACAGCCAGTCGGCGATAAAGCCCACTGCAAAGAGCAGGACCGCTTCGTACACCATCGAGCCCACGCGCCGTGACAGCGCTGCAGGCGCGCCGCGAGCCCCTGCGCTGGTGCCATCGGCGTCGTCGCTTTGAAGCCTCAAGGCCTGGCGGATGAAAGCGCGGCAGACGCAGCAGGCGCAGGCGCGGCTGGGGCTTGCGCGTTGCCCGCAACAGCTGCGGCAGGTTGTGCCGGGGCCGCCGGCGCCGCCAATGCGGGTGCCCCCGCCGGGCTCGCGCCAGCCACCGCTGGCGAGCCGGGCGGGGCCAGGGGGGCAGTCGGTACGGGTGGCGGAGCGCTGGCAGCGGCCGGGGGCGTCTGGGCCGCCGGCGCTATTGCGCCCGGTTGCGCCTTTTGAGAAGGCGATGCGGCCAAATCCGCGGGGGGGCTCGCCATCAGGCCTGGGACTTTTTGCACCGAGCCCTCGCGAATCTGGTCCTTGTTGGGGAGCGCTTCGGGTTTGCCGTGCAGCTTGATCGGCAAGACCGATTTGTGTTCCTTGCCGATCGCCGTGAGGTGTTCTTTTTCGTCGTCGGGCAGCTGCTGGTATTTGGCGAGCAGCTCGGCACGCTTCTCAGGGGGCAGGGCGCGCGCTTGCAGGTAGGTGTCGCGCGCGAGCCGGCGCTGCTCGGGGGTGAGCTTTGCCCATTCGCGCATGCGCTCCTGGGTTCGGGCGCGATCGGCCTCGGTCATTTGCGGGAAACGGTCGGCAATGACCAGCCATTTGCGTTGGCGCGCAGCGCCAAGCTTGCTCCATTCGCTGGCAAGCGGGCTTAACGCTTCGCGCTCGGCATCGCTTAAGTCCGCCCAGGCGTCGGATTTGCGTGGGGCCGCGGGCAAGGGTGGCGCAGCTGGGGTCACGCTGACAGCGGCCAGGGGCGCAATCGCTGCCGGATGCGGCGGGTTGAGCGCGTAGAGTCCGAAGGCCAATGCGCAAAGCAGCACCGTGCCTGCAAGAGCGAGCACCCCGGACAGGCGGCGCGACACCGCGCCCTGTGCGCTGTCCGGCACGGATCTAGGGGTTTTGCTTGAGGTAGGCGTTAAAGCCATGGTCGGCGTAAGCGCTGATCGGCAGATCGTCGCTTAGCAAAGCGCTGTCGATATCGGCCAGTTCCTCGATACGACGCTGCTGCTCGACCTGGAAGATTCCGAACAGGCACGCCAAAACCACCGCCATGAGGCCCACGCCAAGGCCGAAACGGCCGCGGCCTTGCGGCAACGACAGCGTGCCGTTGCCCGCGCCAAACGCCGGGCGCCGCAACAGCGCAAGCGCCGGACGCCCCGTTTTCTGGGCGCGCAAGGCAAGTTTGCGCGACATCGCGAGTCGCTCCAGGCGATCGCCAGATACGTCGGCCAAGCCGCCATCAAGGCGCTCGATGACCCGCTTGGCGAAGCGTTCCTCAGCCTCTATCGACAAATCTTGTTGTATTTTTTTCATAGCTTGACCCCTTTTGCCTTTAGCGCAAGCGCCAAAGTATGGGTCGCCCGAGAGCAGTGTGTTTTCACGCTGCCCTCCGAACAACCCATTGCCGCGGCGGTTTCCGCCACATCCATGTCTTCCCAGTAACGCATGACGAATGCTTCACGTTGACGCGCCGGAAGCTTTTGAATTTCGGCTTCGATGAGCATCAGCGTTTGCGTCCGTTCGACCTTGTCAAAGGCGCTTTCAGCGGCGCTCGAGCCGGCTTCAGCCTCAAGCGACTCGAGAAAGTCGAATTCCTCGTCGCTGCCAGCCCCTGGCATGTTGGAGAACAAAGTGGTCCAGGTAGTTCGCACTTTCTGCCTGCGAAACCAGTCGTTTACCGTGTTTTGCAAGATGCGCTGGAACAACAGCGGCAATTCGCCCGGGGGTTTGTCGCCGTAGCGTTCCGACAGCTTGATCATGGTGTCCTGGACGATGTCGAGCGCCGCGTCCTCATCGCGCACGGCATACACTGCCTGTTTGAAAGCGCGGCGCTCGATTGCTTGCAGGAAACTGGAGAGTTCGGCGGGGCTGGCCATTCAGGCGTCAAGCGCGTGTTGAATTATTGCGGTGCATCGGGACAACATCGGGGCGCATCGCGCAGAAAAAGGCCGGTGAAACCGAGCGAATCGTAACAAAAGTGTTCCGGCTTGTGGATCTAAAACCACTTTTCCCGGCCGAATCGCCGTCACCCGCTTCGCGCATTTGACGCGCAGCGATGCACCGTTTAAGGTCGACGCTTGGAAAAAACGCCGCTTTTGGCGCAAAGCGCAAGGCTTTGCAGAAGGCAGCGCCCGTCCGATGCCCGGTCACAAGCCGCAGCCAAGGTCGGCCAGTCAATCTCCCAGAAAGATATTGAGAAGGAAGTCACATGGAAGTCACAGGCGCGGAAATCGTCGTGCGTTGCCTCGCGGAAGAAGGTGTCGAACATGTGTTCGGCTATCCCGGTGGCGCAGTTCTCTACATCTACGACGCGATCTTCAAACAAGACCAGTTTTTGCATGTGCTCGTCAGGCACGAGCAGGCCGCGGTACACGCTGCAGACGCGTATTCGCGTTCCAGCCAGAAGATTGGCGTGGCCATTGTCACGAGCGGCCCGGGCGTCACCAACGCCGTGACCGGGCTTGCCACGGCCTTTATGGACTCGGTGCCGATGGTTGTCATCTCGGGCCAGGTGCCAACCCATGCCATCGGCCAGGATGCCTTCCAGGAGTGCGACACGGTGGGCATCACGCGGCCGTGCGTGAAACACAATTTTCTCGTCAAGGACGTGCGCGATCTCGCCCTGACGATCAAGAAGGCGTTCTATATCGCGCGCTCCGGCAGGCCCGGGCCGGTGCTTGTCGATGTGCCCAAGGACATCACCGTCGCGCTTTGCGAATTCGACTACAGCATGCCCGTTGAAATGCGGTCATATAAGCCGATCGACCGCGGCCACCTGGGCCAGATCAAAAAGGCCGTGCAACTGCTGCTCGCGGCCGAACGCCCGATGGTCTATGCCGGCGGCGGCGTGATTCTCGCCAATGCCTCAGACGAGCTGAACGCCCTTGTCGAGCGCCTCGGTGCCCCCTGCACCACGACGCTGATGGGTCTTGGCGGCTTCAAGGCGACCGACGCGCGCTTTGTTGGCATGCCCGGCATGCACGGCACCTACGAAGCCAACATGGCCATGCAACATTGCGATGTGCTGCTTGCCGTGGGCGCGCGCTTTGACGACCGCGTCATCGGCAACCCGGAGCACTTTGCGCGCAACCAGCGCAAGATCATCCACATCGACATCGATCCGTCGTCAATATCAAAGCGCGTACGCGTTGACGTGCCGATCGTTGGCAACGTGCGCGAAGTGCTGCTTGAACTGTTGAACCAGCTTGAACTCGCGGCGGCGCCAGGCAACAAGAAGAGCAGCAATGCCTGGTGGGCGCAAGTCAACGAGTGGCGCAAGAAGGAGTGCCTGAATTATGCGCCTTCGGATGATCTCATCAAGCCGCAGTTCGTCGTGCAAAAACTCTGGGAAGTGACCAAAGGCAACGCCTTCGTGACTTCTGATGTTGGCCAGCACCAGATGTGGGCGGCGCAGTACTACGCGTTCGACAAGCCCAGACGCTGGATCAATTCCGGCGGCCTTGGCACGATGGGTGTGGGCCTGCCGTTTGCCATGGGCGTGCAGATGGCCAACCCTGGGGCAGATGTGGCCGTCGTCACGGGCGAGGGCAGCATCCAGATGTGCATCCAGGAACTGTCAACCTGCAAGCAGTACCACCTGACACCGAAGATCATCAGCTTGAACAACCGTTACCTCGGCATGGTCAGGCAGTGGCAGCAAGTCGACTACGCCAGCCGCTATTCGGAAAGCTACATGGATGCGCTGCCGGATTTCGTCGCGCTGGCCCGCGCCTACGGCCACGTCGGCATGAAGATCGAAAGGCCCGCCGACGTCGAGCCGGCGCTGCGCGAGGCGTTTGCCGACCGCGATCATCTGGTCTTCATGGATTTCATCACCGACCAGACCGAGAACGTCTGGCCGATGGTCAAGGCCGGCAAGGGGCTGACCGAGATGTTGTTCGGTTCCGAAGATCTTTAGGAGGCCGCGATGCGACATCTCATTTCGGTACTGCTCGAGAACGAACCCGGCGCGCTGTCGCGCGTCGTCGGTCTTTTTTCTGCGCGCGGCTACAACATCGAGACCCTCACCGTGGCCCCCACAGAGGATCCGACGCTGTCGCGCATGACGGTGGTCACGACCGGGTCTGACGAGGTGCTCGAGCAGATCACGAAACACTTGAATCGCTTGATCGAGGTCGTGAAGGTGGTTGATCTGATCGAGGGCACGCATATCGAGCGCGAGCTGATGCTCATCAAGGTGCGCGCTGTCGGCAAGGAGCGCGAGGAGATCAAGCGCACCTCCGACATCTTTCGCGGACGCATCATCGATGTCACCGAAAAAACGTACACGATCGAATTGACCGGGGCCGCCGAGAAGCTCGATGCCTTTATCGAAGCCATCGACCGCACGGCGATACTCGAGACGGTGCGCACAGGCAGTTCCGGAATCGGACGCGGCGAGAGGGTCCTTCGCGTCTAAAACACTCGGCGTGGCGCGATGTGCCACGACGCCCGCCAGAAATTACTGAGACAGGACGACAACATGAAGGTTTACTACGACAAGGATGCAGATCTTTCCCTGATCAAGGGCAAGCAGGTGACGATCGTTGGCTATGGCTCGCAGGGCCACGCCCATGCCCTGAACCTGAAGGACTCCGGCGGACGCGTGAAAATCGGGCTTCGACCCGGGGGCGCAAGCTGGGAGAAAGCCAAGAGCGCCGGCCTCACCGTGGAAAAGGTTGCAGACGCGGTGCAAGGCGCAGACCTGGTCATGATGCTTCTGCCTGACGAAGACATTGCCAGCGTCTATCGAGAGGACGTCGAGCCGCACATCAAGCACGGTGCGGCGCTGGCGTTTGCCCACGGCTTCAATATCCATTTCGGCCAGGTCGCGCCGCGCGCCGATCTCGACGTGGTCATGATCGCCCCGAAAGCGCCGGGTCACACCGTGCGCTCAACCTATGCGCAAGGCGGTGGTGTGCCGATGCTCATCGCGGTTCATCGCGACAGCTCGAAAATGGCACGTGATCTGGCCCTGTCGTACGCGGCGGCCATCGGTGGCGGCCGCGCCGGCATCATCGAGACCAATTTTCGCGAGGAGACCGAGACCGATCTTTTCGGCGAGCAAGCCGTGCTTTGCGGCGGTACGGTGGAGCTCATCAAGGCGGGCTTTGACACCTTGGTCGAGGCCGGCTATGCCCCCGAGATGGCGTACTTCGAATGTCTTCATGAATTAAAGCTGATCGTCGATCTGATCTACGAGGGCGGCATTGGCAACATGAACTATTCGATATCGAACAATGCCGAATATGGCGAATACGTCACCGGCCCTGCGATCGTCACCGATGCAACGCGCGAGGCCATGCGCGGCGTCTTGCGCCAGATCCAAAGCGGCGAATACGCCAAGAACTTCATTTTGGAGAATCGCGCCGGTGCGCCGACGCTGCTCTCCCGAAGGCGCCTGACTGCCGAACATCCGATCGAGGTGGTAGGTGAGAAACTGCGTGCCATGATGCCCTGGATCAAGCGCAACAAGCTGGTCGATCAAAGCAGGAACTGATCGGGTCGCGACCCGGTGCCATGTGCTATGCTCGATTCATGCGCGTTCTTGCAGCTTTCCCGCCACGCGTTGCGCTTTTCATTTGCCTGCTTCCGGGTCTTGCGACCATTGGGGCCTGCGGCAAGAGCAACGATCCGCCTCCGGACCTGATCAAGACACAACGTCAGGACATGGAGCGTGCGCGCGCGGTGTCTTCGGTGCTCGAGCAAGAGGATCAAAAGGCGCGCAGACATATCGACCACGATAGTGACTAGCATCGGCTTGTAACGCCCTATGGCTTATCCGCATCCCATCATCGCCAAGGAAGGCTGGCTGTACCTGTCGCTGGCCGTCGCAATCGCGCTGGTGGTGACGATTTTTGCCGGCTGGTGGTCGATCCCGTTGTGGCTGATTGCGCTTTTCGTGCTGCAGTTCTTTCGTGATCCGGGGCGCGTTCCGCCCGAGGGCGCAGGGCTTGTGCTCTCGCCTGCCGATGGCCGCATTGTCGCCATCGAAGCCACCCACGATCCTTTTGCCGATCGCGCGTCGGTCAAGATCAGTGTTTTCATGAACGTCTTCAATGTCCATTCCAATCGCAGTCCGGTCGATGGCACGATCGAATCGGTGCGCTATTTTCCCGGCAGCTTTGTTAACGCCGACCTTGACAAGGCGTCGCTTGAAAACGAGCGCAATGCGATTGTGGCTACGACCGCCGATGGCCAGCGCGTGACCTTCGTGCAGGTCGCAGGGCTGATTGCAAGACGCATCCTTTGCTACGTCAAGCCAGGCGATGCGCTCGCGCGGGGCCAGCGCTACGGCTTTATTCGCTTCGGCTCGCGCGTTGACGTTTATCTGCCGACCGGCTCCCGGGTGCGTGCCGCGGTGGGTGACAAAGTCTCCGCCTGTACGACCGTGCTCGCTGAAATCTAGCGATGCGTTTCCAGCGTCGAACGCCCAAGGGTCCCGGACGGCCAAGGCGCTTTGGCCGTGCGCCGCAGCTAGGCGATGCGGCCGTGCCGCACCGCCGTCGCGGCATCTACCTGCTGCCTAACCTGTTCACGACGGCGGCGCTGTTCTGCGGCTTTTTTGCCATCGTGCAGGCGATGAACCTGCGTTTCAGTACCGCCGGTGTTGCCATTTTCGTTGCCATGGTGCTCGACAGTCTTGACGGCCGCGTTGCGCGCCTGACCAACACGCAAAGTGATTTCGGTGCCGAGTACGACAGCCTGTCTGACATGGTCGCATTTGGCATCGCGCCTGCGCTTGTCGTCTACCAGTGGTCCCTGCTCGCCCTGGGTCAATGGGGCTGGTTCGCAGCCTTTATCTATGTCGCTGGTGCAGCGCTTCGCCTTGCGCGCTTTAATACCAACATCGAAGTCGTCGACAAGAACTATTTCCAGGGCCTGCCAAGCCCGGCTGCAGCCGCCATCGTTGCCGGATTCGTCTGGGTCATGGATGCCAATCAGTTCATCGGCAACGATCTTTCCTGGGTGGCATGGGTCGTGACGCTTTATGCCGGATTGTCGATGGTCAGCAATTCGCCGTTTTACAGCTTCAAGGGCGTCAATTTCAAGAATCGTGTGCCGTTTCTCGCCGCCTTTTTGGTCGTGGTCGTGATCGTTCTCCTGTCGACCAATCCGCCGGCCTGGTTTTTTGCACTCTTTACGGTCTACGGACTTTCCGGCCATGTCCTCTGGCTTTTTCGTTTCTTCCGGCGCAAGCACCCGCCGCTGAATCCGTAGGCAATTACGCAACATCTTCTTGCACCTCTTGCAATCGGCGCCTATAGTATTCCGATGAACTTGCGTTTCATCCCGATTTCGAGCATTTCCCGTAGCACGAGCGCGCCTCTGGCCGCGCTCCTTCTGCTACTGCGCCCCGCGCGCACATAACCTATCCCACAATTCGTGATTGACGCCGGCGCCATCGGGTTCCGGTGAAATCTCGTGCATTTTTTCTACCGGAGCACGCCATGCCTGACAAACTGATCATTTTCGACACCACCTTGCGCGATGGCGAGCAGTCGCCTGGGGCATCCATGACCAAGGACGAAAAGGTGCGCATCGCGCGCCAGCTCGAGCGGCTCAAGGTGGATGTCATCGAGGCCGGCTTCGCCGCATCCTCGCCCGGAGACTTCGATGCCGTCCATACCATCGCCCAGATCATCAAGGACAGCACCGTTTGCAGTCTTGCGCGCGCCAATGACCGCGACATTTCACGAGCTGGCGAGGCTCTGAAGGGGGCGCGCTCGGCGCGCATTCACACCTTCATTGCGACCTCACCCTTGCACATGGCGGTGAAACTGCGCATGACGCCCGAGCAGGTGTTCGAGCAGGCGAAAAATTCGGTGCGCTTTGCCCGCCAGCTGACTGACGATGTCGAGTTTTCTCCCGAGGATGGCAGCCGCTCGGATATCGATTTTCTGGTTCGCGTGCTCGAAGCCGTGATCAAGGAAGGCGCGAGGACGATCAATATCACCGACACTGTCGGCTATGCCGTGCCCGAACTCTACGGCAACCTGGTCAGGACACTGCGCGAACGGGTGCCGAATTCGGACAAGGCGGTGTGGTCGGTGCATTGCCACAACGACCTTGGCATGGCGGTGGCCAATTCGCTGGCCGGGGTCATGATCGGCGGGGCTCGGCAAATCGAATGCACGATCAATGGCTTGGGCGAGCGCGCTGGCAATACCTCGCTTGAAGAGGTGGTCATGGCCTGCCGCACCCGTCGCGACTATTTCGGACTCGATGTCGGCATCGATACGACGCAAATCGTCGCGGCAAGCAAGATGGTGTCGCAGATCACCGGCTTTCTGGTCCAGCCCAACAAGGCCGTGGTGGGCGCCAATGCCTTTGCCCACGCTTCGGGAATTCACCAGGATGGCGTCATCAAGGCGCGTGAAACCTACGAAATCATGCGCGCCGAAGATGTCGGCTGGAATGCCAACCGCATTGTGCTTGGCAAACTGTCGGGGCGCACTGCATTTCGGCAACGCTTGCGCGAGCTTGGCATCGAGCTCGAATCCGACACCGACGTCAACGAGGCATTCGCGCGCTTTAAGGAACTTGCCGATCGCAAATCGGAAATCTTTGACGAGGACATCCTTGCCATCGTCTCCGAGGAAGAGCACGCGCACGGCCAGGAAGTCTATCGCTTTGTGTCACTCAAGCAGCACACGGCAACCGGTGAGCCGGCGTATGCGCGCGTCGAGTTTCTCGAGCATGGCGTTGCCGTGAGCGCCGAGGCCGATGGCAACGGCCCGGTCGATGCCACGTTAAAGGCGATCGAATCGACCGTCAAGAGCGAAGCCGAAATGGTGCTCTACTCGGTCAACGCGATCACCGTCGGCCGGGAAGCGCAAGGCGAGGTCACCGTGCGCCTGAGTCGGGGAGGGCGCATCGTCAATGGCGTTGGCGCCGATCCCGACATCATCGCCGCGTCGGCCAAGGCCTATTTCGCCGCGCTCAACAAGCTCGTCTCGCGCGAGGATCGCGTCAATGCGCAGCACGACGCGATCAAGCCGAGCGAGGAGGCGCTAACGCCGACGCGGCGTGCAGTGAATTTCTAGGCCTGGGCCAAGCGTCGCGCTCAGGGCGGCGTGTAAAGCACGCCGGCTGCCTCGGCCCAAAGCAGCGCACGGGCCTCGGTCGAGCTGATCCAGGCCGCCTTTTCGTCGGTATAGGCGTCAGAATCGTTGGCGTGCAGTGACTGCGCGCGGCGCTTCTCCAGGGCGTATTCCTGGCGCATGGCCGGGTGCGCAATCAGGTAGTCGCGAAACGCCAGGTGGCGGGCGATTGCGCTCGAATCCTGCGCAAAGAAGTGCACGTTTGCGATGCGCGTGCCAAAGCGGTTGGAAAGCGTGCAAAAGCGCCTCGTGGCAATGCCATATTCGCCATGCCAGGCGTATCCCAGTGCCTCGATCGACGCGCGCAACGCATCAAGTGCCTCGATGCTCGTGACCACCGGCAAGAGATCGATGATGGGTTTTGCCACGAGCCCTGGCACCGAAGTCGAGCCGATATGGTGGACCCCGGTCAAGACGCCGCCTAGCACCGCCAGTCGCGTTGAAAGCGCGTGTGCAAGTCTTGACCAGTGGCGATCGTAGGGGGCAAGAACGACAGGAAACGGCGCGAGCATGCGCTATCCTGCTGCAAAAGGAGCGCTCTTGCCAGGCGCGATTTCGCCCAGGACCAGCACCCCCGCTTTGCCATGACAACTTTCGTGCTTCTGCTGCGCGCCTTAAATGTCGGCGGCACCGGCATTTTGCCGATGTCCGAACTCAAGGCGATCTGCAGCGGCGCCGGATTTGCCAGGGTCAGGACCTACATTGCCAGTGGCAATGTCGTGCTCGAAAGCGCGCTTGCCGAAAAAGCCGTGAAGACCAGCGCTGAGCGCGCGCTCGAAAAGGCAACCGGCTCGAAGATCGACGTCATGGTCAGAAGCGCCGCAGAAATCGCACAAGTGCTCAAGGACAATCCGTTCGCCAAGGCGCCGCCCCCTCTTACCGTCGCGATTTTCCTTGACCAGAAGCCTCCTGCGGATTGTCTTTCCCGCGTGAAGGGATTAAACGACGAAGAAATCGTTCTTGGCAAACGCGAGATCTACGTCTACTACCCAAAGGGGCAGGGCCAGTCGCGGTTAAAGATCGCTGATGCAGCCGCGGGTACGGCGCGCAACCTCAATACGGTCGCCAAGCTTGCCGCCATGGCGGCGCAAGGAGGGTTGGGCTAGGGCACGACGGTCGTGAACAGATAGGCACCAAAGATCATGAGATGCACGGCGCCTTGCAATACCGTGGTGCGGCCCGTACCCAGCGAGAGCGTCGAGACAAATAGCGTCAGCACAAGCAGCACGCCGGCCTTGGCGTCGATGCCAAGGGTGGGCGTCGTACCCGAAATCAGGCAGACGATGGCAACCGTGGGAATCGTAAGGCCGATGCTTGCAAGTGCCGATCCGAGCGCGAGGTTCAAGCTGGTTTGAAGGCGGTTGGCGTGCGCAGCGCGGATCGCCGCCAGTCCTTCGGGCAGGAGCACCAGGGCTGCAATCAGGATGCCGACCACGGCCTTGGGTGCGCCGGCTTTGGCCACTGCGCTCTCGACCGTAGGTGCCAGGACTTCGGCGAGGCCGACGACTGCAATCAGGCAGCCGACGAGTGCAGCGATGCTTGTGATCGCTGCGGCAGCGGTCGGGGGAGCGGCATGAACCGATTCGTCGTCGGCGGCTGCAACCGGCAGAAAATAGTCGCGGTGCCGCGACACCTGGACCATGAGGAACGTGCCGTAGAGCAAAAGCGAGGCAATCGAGATGAATCCCAGTTGGCTGCTGCTGTAGACCGGGCCGGGCGTGGTCGTCGTGTAATTCGGCAGCACGAGCGTGAGAACCGCGATCGCGGCGAGCGTTGCCAGCGAAGCCGTCACGCCGTGAAGGCCGAAGGATTGCTCGTGATGGCGCATGCCACCGATCAACAGGCAAATGCCGACGATGCCGTTGAGGATGATCATGACGCTGGCAAACACCGCGTCGCGCGCCAGCGCATCGGTCGCATGGCCGCCTGCGAACATCAGGGACAGGATCAGCGCGACCTCGATGATCGTGATCGCAACGGCAAGCAGCAGCGTGCCGTAGGGTTCGCCCAGGCGATGCGCCACCACTTCGGCATGGTAGACGGCAGACAGGGCACAGGCGACAAGCAGCGGCGCCATCAGGGCGAGCAGCCAGCCGCTTTGCCATACGTGAGAGGCGCCAAGCAGCGCCAGTCCCAATACGGGCGAGGCGAGGGTGTAGACGGGGTGGTGCAACGGCCGGGACGGCATGGTCAACTCCCGTGGTTGGGTTCGCGCCTGCACGGGGTGGCGCTTTGTGCGCTTTCGCGATCGGTGGGCACGTCGCGCGCCGCCGTGCGCGAGGCTGCGGCCGCGCGTGAATGCAAACCGCGATGTCCGCTAAGCTCTTGATTCATTGGTGTGTCTTCCGATATTTTGTGCTATCATCGAAGGCTTTCCCCTTGCTGCACCGCATGCGCATTGCGGGCAGCTTCTATCCACAAGGAGTTTATATGCGTCATTACGAAATCGTTCTGATCGTTCATCCCGATCAAAGCGAGCAGGTACCGGCCATGATCGAGCGCTACAAGACGCTCATCACGGGCCGCAACGGTCACGTTCACCGAGTCGAGGACTGGGGTCGGCGCCAGATGGCCTACCAGATCCAGAAGATGGCCAAGGCGCACTACGTGTGCATGAACATCGAAGTCGATCAGGAAACCCTCGACGAACTCGAACATGGCTTCAAATTCAACGACGCTGTGCTGCGCCATCTTACGGTTACGCAAAAGAAGGCACATACCAACCCGTCGCCGATGATGAAGGAAGTCGCCAAGGAAGAAGCGCGCAAGGCCGCAAACGCGGAAGCGCCTGCTGCTTAAGTTGCGCCAAGCGCGCCTTGAACCGCTTTGAGTTGACCGCCGAGATTATTGAACGCCAGGTATTGCGCTTGACACCTGCAGGAATTGCAGTCAGCGCGATGATGCTCCTGCACCGCGGTGAAGAAATCGAAGCAGGTCATGCGCGGGAGGTTGTATTCGAGATGTCGGCAATAGGCATTGGTGCCATTGCCGAACGACTCGATCAGGCAGCCCTCGGAGATTCGTACCGGTTCTCGGGGTTTGTCGCGAAGAAGACGCGCCTGGGCCGCAGTTTGGTGTTTCATATCAAAGAATTTAGCGAATTTAGGAAGGAATAGGACATGCCAGCTCCAAGAAGATTCGGAAACAAGGACAAGACCAAGCGTCCGCAACAAAACCCCTTGTTCAAGCGCAAGAAGTTCTGCCGCTTCACCGCCGCCGGTGTCGAGCAGATCGATTACAAGGATGTCGAGACGCTGAAGGATTTCATTCAGGAAAACGGCAAGATCATGCCGGCGCGCCTGACCGGCACGAAGGCGCACTACCAACGGCAACTCGATACGGCGATCAAGCGCGCGCGCTACCTCGCGCTTTTGCCGTATACCGACTTGCACGCGTAAGGATTTCACATGCAAATCATTCTTCTGGAAAAAGTGGTCAATCTTGGCAACCTTGGCGACGTTGTGCGCGTCAAGGACGGCTACGCCCGCAACTTTCTGATCCCGCAGCGCAAGGCGCGGCGTGCCACCGAGGCCAACATCGCCGAATTCGCCGGGCGCCGTGCTGAACTGGAAAAGGCTGCTGCCGAGCGGCTGGCGGCAGCGCAAGCGCAAGGCGAAAAACTGGCCGGAACGACGCTGAAGATGACCGCCAAGTCGGGCGTCGATGGTCGCCTGTTTGGGTCTGTCACGAACTTTGACATTGCCGACGCACTGGGTAAGGAGGGGTTCGAAGTCGAAAAGGCGCAGATCCGCATGCCGCAAGGCCCGCTCAAGACCGTGGGTGATCACCAGGTCCAGGTGGCGCTGCATACCGACGTCGTGGTTGACGTCCTGGTGACGGTGGCGGGCGAGTCGGCCTAGGGTTTTAGCGCTTCCCCAGGAACCCCGGACGCGCAAGCGCCCGGGGTTTTTTTGCGGCAATTTCGGGCTCTTAAGATGCGCTTTGCCGCATCGCACTTATCCCGCATCGTGCACCGCATTCCCACAGGGTTATGCACATCCCGGGCACGTGAGCGGGCCTATACTTCTTGGCCATGAGCGATCCCATTCCCTTTCGCAACGAGCGCAATTCTTCGCGCGATCCAATGCGCGATGCACAGGTTGATGCACTGCGCGTTCCGCCTCACTCCACCGAGTCGGAACAATCGGTTCTGGGTGGGCTTTTGCTTGACAACAGCGCCTGGGACAAGATCGGTGATGTGGTTCGCGTCGAGGACTTTTATCGCTACGACCACCGCCTGATCTATCAGCACATCCAGCGCCTCATCGATCGTTCGCAGCCGGCAGATGTCATCACCGTCTTCGAATCGCTCTCGTCGAGCGGCAAGATGGACGAGGTCGGCGGTCTGCAGTATCTAAATGAGCTTGCCCAGAGCACGCCTTCGGCGGCAAACATCAGGCGCTATGCCGAGATCGTGCGCGACCGTGCGATCCTGCGCCGCCTCATTTCCGTCACCGACGAGATCGCCGAGTCGGCCTTCAATACCCAGGGGCGCGAAACCGCCGCGCTCCTTGACGAGGCGGAATCACGGGTCTTCTCGATTGCCGAAGAAGGCGCGCGGGGCACGCAGGGGTTTGTCGGCATTCAACCACTCCTCACCGAAGTGGTCGAGCGCATCGACCAGCTCTATCACCGTGATAATCCAAGTGACATTACCGGCGTGCCGACCGGATTTTCCGACATTGATGCCAAGACTTCGGGCCTGCAGCCTGGCGATCTGATCATTGTGGCTGGCCGTCCGTCGATGGGCAAGACCGCCTTTGCCTTGAATATCGCCGAATATGTGGCGATCGATCATGGATTGCCCGTCGCGGTGTTCTCGATGGAAATGGGTGGCAGCCAGCTCGCGATGCGCATGCTAGGTTCGGTCGGCCATCTCGATCAGCACAAGGTCAGGACCGGCCGGCTTGCCGATGACGACTGGCCGCGTCTTACGCATGCGATCCAGAAGATGCAGGACGCGCAGCTCTATATCGACGAAACACCGGCGCTCAATTCGCTTGAACTGCGTGCGCGTGCGCGGCGGCTCGCCAGGCAGTGCGGCCAGCTCGGGCTGATCGTGGTCGATTACCTGCAGCTCATGTCGGCAAGTAGCTCGGGCGAAAACCGCGCGACTGAAATTTCCGAGATCTCGCGCTCGCTGAAATCGTTGGCGAAGGAATTGAAGGTTCCAGTGATCGCATTGTCGCAACTGAACCGCAGTCTGGAACAAAGACCCAACAAGCGGCCGGTGATGAGCGATCTGCGCGAGTCGGGCGCAATCGAGCAGGACGCAGACGTGATCCTTTTCATCTACCGTGACGAGGTCTACAACGCCGATTCGGCGGACAAGGGCACCGCCGAAATCATCATCGGCAAGCAGCGCAACGGGCCTATCGGATCGGTCCGGCTCACTTTCATCGGCCACTTCACCAAGTTCGAAAACTACACCTCGGCCGGAAACTATTAGGCACTTGCCGGGCCAAAGTGTTGCAGCGGGCCGGTGCCTGCAATGCTCCTGTTTCATCCGTTACCGTCGGTAAGGTCGGCGAGCGTCCCGGACAAAGCTCCTTCCGCGCCGCTTGCAGTCGGTGTATATAAGATTTAACGAGCAGGCTCGGCAATGACGCGGGCAAGTCGACGATGCACGCCTTTGTCAGACGGCTCTGGGTGGACCAAGTGGAGGGCGACGACACGGTCGCGGCACGATGAACAGGCAAAAACTGATCGGCCAAGTCGTATATAGCGCGGCCTTGCTGTCGCTGGCTGCGCTCGTCTATGGCCAGAGCCCGCAGAACGTGGCGCCCGCTGCGTCAAGCGCCGCGCCATCTTCTTCGGCAGCGCGTGCGGCGGCGGCCTCGTCAAGTGCGGGCAGCAATGCACCGGCGTCGTCAAGTGCGGCAGGGCAGGCGAGCACCACGCCGCAGACGCGCAACCTGGCAGGAACGGTGGCGATTGCCGATGGCAGTGCCTTGCAATACGGACCCGATCGCGTCGCCCACAAGATTGCCGTCGGTGACAAGATCTATGAGGGCGACGCACTTGTCACCATGCCCGATGCCGAGTTGCACGTGAATATGGCCGACGGCGGCTATCTCGCACTGCGTCCGAACACGACCCTGCGTGTCACGCTCTACCAGGCCAATGGCGACGCAAGCGACAAGAGTGTGATTGGCCTTCTGAAGGGCAGCTTTCGCTCGATCACGGGCTGGATCGGCAAGACCTATCCAGCCAACTATGCCATCAACACGCCAACGGCAACCATCGGTGTGCGCGGCACGGATCACGAGCCCGCCTATGTGCCCGAAGGCACGCCCGGGCAGGACGCGGGCACCTATGACAACGTGTACGCAGGCGGCACGACGATTTCGAATGCCGCAGGGCGAGTCGATGTCTCCCCCGATCATGCCGGCTTCGTCGATCCGCGCAGAACCGTCGCGCCGCGCGTGCTCGAGCACGTGCCGACTTTCTTGCAGACGCCGCACCGCAACGATCAGGCCTTTGTTGGCAAGCACGAACAGATCATGGCGAACCTGGACAAGCTGCGCACCGCACGCGCGCAACAGCACGTCGAAGAGATCAAGAACGGCACTGCCGTGAAACCCGGCCCGACATCGCTGCGCGACCGCCTGATCCAAGGTCATGCAGAGTCAACGCTTGCCGCGCAACATCGGGCCTTATCGGGAAATGCCACGGACGAAGCCCAGCGTCGGGCGGCAGAGGCGCAAAGGGCGCAAGAGGGTCAGCATCGTGCGGGCGAAGCCCAGGCCCAAGGCGTGCGCCATCCTCTGCTTGATCAGCGCAAGTCAGCGGCCTCCCCGGCTGAACATGCGGCTTTGCCGCAGCCAAGGAGTGGCGCTGCTGCGGGCAACGGCGAAGCCGCTGCCCGCCTCGAGGAGGCACGCCGCCAGGCCGAGGCGGCGCGGGCCAAGGCCGCGTCCGCGCCCGCGCAGCGTCCTGAGCCTGCAAAAAAGAAGGATGAGCCGAAGCGGCCCTAGCCGCCGATGTAGGACATCTCGACTTTTTGCGGTGAGGGGCGAGCATCGCTTCTTGCCTCCGAATAGCGGTCGGTGCGCGCTTCCCACACGCCCCTGATCGCACTTGAGAGCGCCAGATCGCTTGCCCCGGAGCGCAGCTGGGCGCGCAAATCCCTGCCCTGGCTGGCAAACAGGCAGGTATAGAGTTTGCCGTCGGTTGAAAGGCGTGCGCGCGTACAGTCGCCACAAAATGGCTGCGTGACGCTGGTGATGAAGCCGATTTCGCCCTTGCCGTCGAGATAGCGCCAGCGCTTTGCGACCTCGCCGGAATAGTTCGCATGGCAAGGCGCGATCTGAGCGATCGCCTGAATGCGGGAGATGACCTCGCGGGTTGGCACGACCTGCCCCAGTTGCCAGTGATTCGATTCACCAACGTCCATGTACTCGATGAACCTGAGGACATGCGGCGTGCCGCGGAAAAACCGCGCCATCGGCTCGATCTGGCTGTCGTTGACACCGCGTTGCACGACCATGTTGACCTTGATCGGCGAGAAGCCGGCCTCGGTTGCCGCTTTTAGACCCGCAAGGACGTCAGCGACCGAATAGTCCGCGTCGTTCATGCGCTTGAAGATGGCCTCGTCCAAGGCATCAAGACTGACCGTGATGCGCGCGAGGCCCGCAGCCTTGAGCGCCGCCGCCTTCTTTTTCAGAAGCGAACCATTGGTCGTGAGCGTGACCGGGAGGTTTCGTCCTGCCGTCGTCTTCAGCGCAGCGAGATCGCCCACCAGCACTTCGATATTCTTGCGCAAAAGCGGCTCGCCGCCCGTCAGGCGGATTTTCTCGGTGCCATGCTCGACAAACAGGCGCGCGAGCCGCGTGATCTCATCGAAGTTGAGCAATTCCGCATGGGGCAGAAACTTGTAGCTGCTATCGAACACCGCGCGCGGCATGCAGTACTGGCAGCGGAAGTTGCAGCGGTCGGTCACCGAGATGCGCAAATCGCGCAGGACGCGCCCGCGCGTGTCGAAGAGCTCGCCGCTGGCAGCACGCAAGAGCTCGTCACCCGGACCCGGTGGCAGGCGCTGATCGATTATCGGTACGACGCGGCGATTCACATTGACACCTGGCCTCTAGCGATAGGGAAATTCGCGCATCCAGCGGGTGGCGATCCACTTCTCGCCTTTTACCACCGGCGTTCCTCCATGCAGCGTTAAGGTGTTCGGATGGGGATGATCATACGAGAAAAAAACCGCATTGCCCTTGATCGGCGCGATTTCGAGGCCGAGTTCCGGAAAGATCGTGGCACCGCCGGATTCGGGCGTGTTGAGATAGGTGATGAGCGTGGCAACGCGCTGTCCACCGGTGGCGACGAGCTTTTCGGTGCCGGGGTCGGCAATGTCGAAATAGTCGTAGTGGGGCTCGTATTGCGCGCCGATGCCATAGTGCAGGATCTGCAGCGGCTCGCCATTTTCAAGGGGCCAGCGCGTGAGGGCCGCGATGCGCTGGTTGATGCGCACAAGCAGTTCGGATTCGTCGTGGTGAAAGTAGGTGCCCTCGCTGGTTCGCGCCGCGTTGAGTTCGGTGCCACCGCTTGCGCGATTGACCGTGCGCGAGCGCTCGAGCTTTGGCCGTGACTCGGCGATCAACAGGTCGCAGTCGGCGTCTGACAAGACCCCTTCGAAGACGACCACGCGCGGCATTCTGAGATTGATCAGGACGCGCACCGGCGCATCGCTTAAGACAACCTGGTGCGGGCCGTCGCTTAGCGAGCGGTCAAGCGGCTCCGGTACCTGCAGCCTGGCCATCGCCTGCGCCGCCACCCCTGGCGTCTCGGCTCGCGTCTGGCGGGCGGCTGCGGCGTACACATATTCGTGGGCTACGTGGCGGTCATGGCCGACGGTGACCATCGCGTCGACCATGTCGTTCGGATTGCAACCCCGCTTTAATTGCTGGTCGATCCACTCGCTTAACGCGGGCGTCATGTTCACAGCCGGCCTCCTGCTTCAGCTTTTGCGCGTTTCCACCTGGATCAAGGGGTCGGTCGACAAAGGAGGCGAAGTGCGGCGTTCACGCGGCACGTGCGGTGCGGGCGGCTTGATGCTGGCTCGGGCCGCAGCCAGTTTCTCGGCGCTGGTCTGGACCAGCTCGAGTCCGGCCTGCTCGAGTACCCCCTTGAGCTGCTCGATGCCAAGCTGCGTCGGCGCGGCAGACACCTGGCTGGTTTTGGGTGCTTCGTTGGTCATCCAGTCAGGCATCGCTGGCGCAGCGTCGGCCTCGGCTGCGGTTTCGGGCCTGGGCTCATCCAGGACGGGCTGCTGGCCGTGACGCTCAGGCAAAGTCGCAACGGCGGCCGCTTCCTCCTGGGTCGCAGGCGCTTGTTCTTCGCCTTGGCTTGCGCCCATTTCCGACGTATCGAACAGAGGTCGTTGCGACGGCATCGGTACGCCCTCGAGGGCCCCGTTGCTTGCCGGTGCGAAGGCTTGAGCCGCTGCGCTTTTGACTTCGGCGCTGTCCGTCTCGAAATGGTGTTGATCAAGTTGCGCGGCGTTTGCAACGAGCGTGGTCGCAACCACCGGCACGTCGTTGCCGTCGACAGCACTCGCGCTTTCTTCCTCCGCGATCGCGTGCTCGCCGTTCTCGTCTGTCACGTTCTCCTCGCGCTCGCGGCGGTTGCGGTTGCGGCCACCGCGGCGACGGCGTCGGGTATTGGAACTGCCAGGGCCGGCCTGGCCGAACTCTGCGCCCGCGGCCTTGACAGCAACAGCGTCCGCAGCCGCGACGACGTCCAACTCGTCAGTCGGCTCCAAGGCGTCGTCTCGCACCGTCGGCTCGTCGCCATGGCCCGCAGCACGCTGCGAGCGGTTGTCCGGGCGTGGGCCACGGTCGTTGCGCTCGCGGCGCGGCGCGCGCTCGGCCGTCTCGCTGCCGGGTGCGGACGCCTCCTCGCGCGCTGCACGCGGCTCATTGCGGTTCGTGCCATTGGACTGGCGCGGACCACGATCGGGGCGCTCTGCACGCTCCTGCTTTTCGCCGCGTTCGCCCGTGGCCGTCGCACGTTCGCCACGACCGCGCTGGCCGCGACCATTCCTGCCACCGCGCTGGCCATCGCGTGGCGTTGATTCGCTGCGCCTTGCCGGGGCAGCCGCGGCTGCTGCGACGCTGACGGAGACGGGTGCGGGCGCCGGCGGTTGCTTGAACCATCCGAGAATGCGCTCAACGAGCCCCCTTGGCTCGGGTGCGTGCACGATCGGCGCCCGAACTGGCGCCAAGGCAGCCGCCAGAACCGGTGCGCGCTCGACAACCGGTGCCGGCTGGTTTGGCGTAATGCCCTTGACCATGGCTTCCTGGCGCGGGCGGGCAGCTTCTTCCTTTTCTGCCGGATAAGTCGCCTCTTGCGGTTCTTCTACAAGCGAATAGCTGACACCGGTCTCTTCCAGGCGCGGATCGTCATGCTTCAGACGCTCCAGGGTGTAGTGCGGCGTCTCGATATGCTTGTTGGGGATCAGCATGACGTTGACGCGCAAACGCGTCTCGATGCTGGCGATGTCGGTGCGCTTTTCGTTGAGCAGGAAGGTCGCGACGTCGACCGGCACTTGCGCATAGACCGCCGCCGTATTCTCCTTCATCGCCTCTTCCTGGATGATGCGCAGGACGTGCAAGGCCGAAGACTCGGTATCGCGAATGTGGCCGGTGCCATTGCAGCGCGGGCAGACCACGTGGCTGCCTTCGGACAGGGACGGGCGCAGGCGCTGGCGCGAAAGTTCCATCAGGCCGAAACGCGAAATCTTGCCCATCTGAACGCGGGCACGGTCGTAATGCAGCGCATCCTTGAGCCGCTGCTCGACTTCGCGCTGGTTCTTGGTCGATTCCATGTCGATGAAGTCGATGACGATGAGCCCGCCTAAGTCGCGCAGGCGCATCTGGCGCGCCGCTTCGTCGGCGGCTTCAAGGTTGGTACGCAGTGCCGTTTCCTCGATGTCGCCCCCGCGCGTTGCCCGCGCCGAATTGACGTCAACCGAGACCAATGCTTCGGTGTGATCGATAACGATTGCGCCACCCGAGGGCAAGGGCACCGTGCGCGAGTGCGCCGTTTCGATCTGATGTTCGATCTGGAAGCGCGAGTAAAGCGGTACGTCGTCGCGATAGCGCTTGACCCGGCTGACCATGTCGGGCATGACGTGCGACATGAACTGGCGCGCCTGCTCGTAAATGTCATCGGTGTCGATCAGCATTTCGCCGATGTCAGGATGGAAATAATCGCGGATCGCGCGAATCACGAGGCTTGATTCCTGATAGATCAGAAATGCGCCGGAAGCCGATTTGCCGGCGCCTTCGATGGCGAGCCAGAGTTGCATCAGATAGTTGAGGTCCCACTGCAACTCCTCGGCCGTCCTGCCGATGCCGGCGGTGCGGGCGATGATGCTCATGCCGCTTGGCAACTCGAGCTGGTCCATGGTGTCGCGCAGCTCCTGCCGGTCCTCGCCTTCGACCCGACGCGAGACGCCGCCGCCGCGCGGGTTGTTGGGCATCAGGACCAGGTAGCGCCCGGCAAGCGAGATGAATGTCGTCAGGGCCGCGCCCTTGCTGCCGCGCTCTTCCTTTTCGACCTGAACGAAGAGCTCCTGGCCTTCCTTGACGGCGTCCTGGATGCGTGCGTTGCGCACATCGACGCCATCGCGAAAATACTGCCGGGAGATTTCCTTGAAGGGCAAAAAGCCGTGACGCTCTTCACCGTAATTCACAAAGCACGCTTCGAGGCTGGGCTCGACGCGGGTGATGACGCCCTTGTAGATGTTGGATTTGCGTTGTTCGCGGCCTGCGGCCTCGATATCGATGTCGATCAGTTTTTGGCCGTCGACGATGGCGACGCGCAGCTCTTCCGAGTGCGTCGCATTAAATAGCATGCGTTTCATGATGACTCCTGCGCGGGCCTTCTCAGGCACCGCGCCCAATCGTTGACGAAACGCGAAAGGAAAAGAGTCTGGCCGAAATTGCCGCTAGGCGAGTGCCGCGATGCGGCACTGCGTGGGCGCAGGTGATCCTAGCCGAATGCCATGGCAAAACGATGGCACGGCCGACTCCAAGGCGCAGTCTCTGCTGCGTCTAGAGGGCGGCAACGGCCATCCATATTAAAGTTCGCCATGTGAATGCACGAGATTTTCGGTCAAGGAACACCGGAGCGGCGGCAGGGCCACCGCTCCAAGATTCGATTGCTGCCAAACTCATCCTGGTGACTGACGATCGTGCCGAGGCCGCGTCCTCGCGGCGCGCTTGCCGATCATCCGTCATTCGCGTGTGTGTCCGTTACGGTGGACAGCAGGACCGGCGTGTAAAATCAGGGGCTCCACGCAAAAGCCGTCCGGCGGGGGAGGCGCCTGGCAGTGGATTAGCGCATCGCAACTGCCCTGCGCCCCTTGTCCATTGCTGCGCGGTCCTTGCCCGCTTACACAAATTATATTTCATGATGAAGGACTTAGGGGAAAAACCGGATTTCGGGGCGGCACCGCCCGAGGTCCGGCACTTCATCATCGATGAGCACGGGGCGGGCCAGCGCGTCGACAACTTCATTTTGCGCGTGGCCAAGGGCGTGCCCAAAAGCCACATCTACCGCGTCATCCGGGCCGGAGAAGTGCGCGTCAACCGGCGTCGCGTCGACGTCGATTACCGCCTCGTCGTCGGCGATGATCTGCGCTTGCCGCCACTGCGGCTTGGCGCGCCGCGCTTGGCGCTTGCGCCCGGGGCCGAGTTTCCGGTGGTTTTCGAGGACGACGTTTTGCTTGTCATCGACAAGCCGGCCGGCGTTGCGGTGCACGGCGGCAGCGGCGTTTCATTTGGCGTGATCGAGCAGCTGCGGGCGGCGCGACCGTCAGCCCGGTTTCTTGAACTCGCGCATCGGCTGGACCGCGAGACCTCGGGCATTCTTGTCATCGCCAAGAAGCGCGCAAGCCTTGTCGCCCTGCACGACCAGATGCGCGGCACCAGAATGGACAAGCGCTACCTGGCACTTGCGCTGGGCCGGTTTGGTGCCAGGCGCCGCAGCGTGCGCGCGCCGCTGCAACGCTTCCTGCTTGCCGATGGCGAAAGGCGCGTGCGCCCCGACCCCGAGGGGATGGCGGCCCACACCAATTTCTCGCTGGTTACGGCTTTTCAGGATTTCTCGCTTCTCGAAGCGCAGCTGAAAACCGGCCGCACGCATCAGATCCGCGTTCACCTGGCCCATCTGGGCCACCCGATCGCAGGCGATGACAAGTACGGCGACTTCGCCATCAACCGCGAACTGGCCAGACGGGCAAAGCCCCTGGCGCTGGCGCGCATGTTCCTGCACGCGGCTGCGCTCTCGCTTGACCACCCCGTATCAGGGGAGAGGGTTTCGTTTCACGCGCCCTTGCCAGATGAGTTGCAACGTTTTCTTTCGACGCTTTCCTGAAAAACCATGGGCAAGCGACGCTTTGAGCTCCTGATTTTCGACTGGGACGGCACGTTGATGGATTCGACCGGGTCAATCACCCGCAGCATCCAGCTCGCCGCTGCCGATCTCGGCCTTCCCGTGCCAAGTGACGCGCTGGCCAGCCACGTCATCGGGCTTTCGCTTGAGGACGCCTTGCATCACGCGCTGCCGAGCCTGTCGAAAGAAGACTATCCGGTCCTGGTCGAGCGCTACCGGGCGCATTTTCTTCGCTTTGACGCGGCGATCGAAGTGTTCGAAGGCATTCCCGAGATGCTTGGCGAGCTCAAGTCCCGCGGCCACAGCCTTGCCGTGGCCACCGGCAAGACGCGGGCGGGGCTTGATCGCGTACTGAAGACCACCCAGCTGGGTGGCCTGTTCGACGCCACGCGCACCGCAGACGAGACCCGCTCCAAGCCGCATCCGCAAATGGTGCTCGAGCTGGTTGAGCATTTCGGCGCCGACCCGGCAAGCTGCATCATGGTGGGTGATACGACGCATGACCTGCAAATGGCCATCGATGCCCGCGTACACCCGCTTGGCGTGAGCTACGGCGCGCATCCGCATGACGCACTGCTGGCGCTCGAACCGCTCGCCGTGCTTGATTCGAGCGTGGCGCTGCGCCGCTGGCTTGGCGAGCATGGCTGAAGGCCTCCCCGGCTGGGTCTTGATCGGCGCTGCCAGCGACATTGTGGAGCGCGGTGCCGGCATGCGCTTTCCGGTGCGCGAGCGCTACGGACGCCAGGACGCGCAACTGACGGGCTTTGTCGTGCGCTTTGAGGGGCAGCTCTACGCCTACCTGAATCAATGCGCGCACGTTGCAACCGAACTTGACTGGATTCCCGGGCAGTTCTTTGAAAGTTCAGGGTTATACTTGATGTGTGCAACCCATGGCGCCATCTACCTGCCGGAAAACGGCACGTGTACAGGCGGTCCCTGTCGCGGAGCACGGCTGCGGCAAATTGATATCCGAGAGCATCAGGGCTCGGTCTACTGGCTGCCCGATGACGTGCTCGCGGCGCCCAACCCTCCTGACC